>Ga0164293_10001059_pt1 | contig 22976 bp, 16 predicted proteins | sample GEODES118metaG_FD_111487 | JGI IMG/M metagenome (GOLD analysis project Ga0164293, IMG submission 111487) | Eutrophic lake water microbial communities from Lake Mendota, Wisconsin, USA - GEODES118 metaG | ecosystem: Environmental > Aquatic > Freshwater > Lake | place: USA: Lake Mendota...
CCGGCGAGCCCGCCGAGACGCTGCCGATGCGCTCGAGGACATCGATCTGGCCTCGGCTGGGCACGAACCAGCCGTCTCCGTTGCCGTCGTCCGAGTAGAACCGCTGCACGGCATCCTCAAACATCAGACGCTCCGTCGCGAGGTCCAGCCGCTCGAGCGGGGCCGGAACGGAGCGCAGCGCGGACTGCATGCGACGCAGTTGGTCGTCGGTGAACACCGCGGGCTTCCACTCGAGCGCCCCGATGACCGCAGCCGCGGCAACCCGACGGAGCGCCATGCCCACCAGGTCGCCGATCAGGATGCGCCCCTCGCTGACGTGGATCGAGACCGCCATGATCGCCTCCAGGTCGTCCGTGGCGCGCGCTCCATCACCCTGCTCCACGGCGCGGAACATGTCGGTCGCGACGGCATTCGCGAGTCCCCGCATGGCGCCGAGCTGCGGCAACAACAGGCCGAGCATCGGGAACGCCTCCCGGTCCTTCCAGTCGCCGACTGCCGGTGCAGGCGTGCTCGCGAACAGCGCATCATCGGCAGCCGTGCGCCCACCAGCGATCGGGAAGGCGAACACCGGTCGCTTCGCGGCGGCCCGAACCGCGGCGATCGCAGGCTGATTCGCGTCGATCCAAGCGCTCAGCAGCGCCCACTCCGCATCCCCGGGACGACGACCAAGCGCGTCGCGCACCCCTTCCTGGCGGAAGGCACCGTTCGCGAAGCCAAGCGCCGTCAGGGCATCGCGGTAGCCCGGCCACGCCGCATCCGCGGGCTTCGCGGGCTTGGGCAACGTGTCACGGAACCGCTGCACCGCGTCGATGGAGACCACCACCGGTCGCGTGGCGAGGTAGATCGCGAACGCGCAGTAGATCACCGCGATCAACAGGATCAACAGGCCGATTGCCTTCAACACGGGGAATCGCTTGCGAGAATGTGCCGTCGTGACCGCAGCGCTCGTCATGGCTCAGAACTCCTTCTTCAGCCGCTTCAGGCCATCGACCAGCGTCTGGATGTGCTCCGGCTCGTGCGCGGCGCTGATCTGCACGCGCAGGCGGGCGTGGCCCTCGGGCACCACCGGGTAGCCGAATCCGATCACGAACACGCCGAGCTCCAGCAGGCGCTTGCTCATGGCGATCGCCTTCGCCGTGTCGTGCACGATGATCGGGCAGATGGCGGTCGGGCTTTCAAGCACCTCGAAGCCCGCCTCGCGGATGCCCGCGCGCGCGGCGGCGACGTTCTTGCGCAGCTTCTCCACGCGCTGCGGTTCGCGCATGAGGATCTCGATCGCCTTCTGCGCGCTGCACGCGATGGTGCACGGCAGCGCGTTGCTGAACAGCGTGGGGCGCCCGCGCTGCACCAGCAGGTCCATCGCCTCGCGGCTGCCGGCGATGTAGCCGCCCGCCCCGCCGCCGAGCGCCTTGCCCAGCGTGCCCGTGAAGTAGTCGACCTTCGTGGCGGGCATGTTCCAGTGCTCGTGCGTGCCGCGGCCCGTCTTGCCCATCACGCCGGTGCCGTGGCTGTCATCCACCACCAGCAGCGCGCCGAAGCGGTCGCAGACCTCGCGGATCTTCGGAAGGTTCGCGAGCGAGCCCTCCATGCTGAACACGCCGTCGGTGACGACCCAGATCGTGCCGGTCACGGCGGGGTTCGCGCGCGCCTCGGCCAGCTTCGCCTCAAGTGCGGCCAGGTCGCCATTTCTGTAGACGGTTCGGTGCAGGCCCTTCTTGATGCTCACCGCCAGCCGGATGCCGTCGATGATGCTGGCGTGGTTGAGCTCGTCGCTCACGATGATGTCGCCCGGCTCGCACAGCGTGGGGAAGATCGCCTCGTTGGCGTTCCAGCAGCTGGTGAAGGTGTAGGCCGCCTCGACGCCGTAGAACTTCGCGATCGCGCTCTCCAGCGTGTGATGGCAGTCGAAGGTGCCGCAGATGAAGCGCACGCTCGCGGTGCCCGCGCCGTACTTCTTCAGGCCCTCGATGCCCGCCTGCACCACCTCGGGGTGGTTCGCGAGGCCGAGATAGTTGTTGCTGCAGAAGCAGGCGACCTCGCCGAAGCCCTTCAGCTTCACCGTGGCGTCCATCGGACCCTCGATGGTCTGCAGGTGCTTGAGCTGGCCGCTCTGCTTCAGCGTCTCGAGGATGGTGTGCGTGCGGCTGGCGAAGGTGGGCTCGACGGCGATGGTCATGGGTGCAATGTACCCCTGCAGCAACCGTCCTCCAGCGGTCCGAAGGGCGCGCAAAACAGCACCGCCCGCCGTTGCGTACCGGCGGGCGGTGCCTGAAGGGTGGCATCCAGCCGCTGGATCAGCGGTGGATGCCTGAGGTGGACACTAGTAGGCCCAGGGCGTTCCGGGGGTGTAGCACTTCTTGCCAGTCTTCCTGTCCCAACTCCGGAGCTTCTGATCAGGCGAGATGCCCGGCCCCAGCGGAGGGAGCGTCGGGATGCAAGTGCCGCCAGCGCCGGGCGACAGCGGCGCGTCGGGACACTGGCAGTCTGGCGCCTCCGCCCGATTCGAGCGCGTCTCCTCACACCTCCAGATGTACTGTGCATACTCGACGCAAATCTGATCCTGAGCGCACTCCTCGCAATCGGTCGATCGGCGCAAGAAGACGAACTTGTATTCGTACGTGCACGTGACGTTGCCAAACGACCCAATCTTGCAACCAACCGCTTGCGGCCCCGGCGGATAATCAAAGAGGCGCCAGGAAGGAGCTATGCAACGACCGCCAGGTCCGTCAAAAAATGTTGGAGCATTGCACGGCCCCGGGGACGCGATCGGTGGCTGAACCTGTGCGATCACGCCGCCCTCCATTCCCGTGACTACTAGAACGGAGAGACCCGTGCCTCCAGAAGCCGCGAGCGTCGCGACAGCGCCACCATGCTCGTCGTACTCCTCGACCTGCAGCATGCCGAGCTCGATGAGCGCGTCAGCCACCTGCCAATTCACGACAATTGCGGAATACTCCTCGGCTGGCGTCGTATCCACCGCTTCACGTTCCGGGGATGAGGCAATCGCCATCCAACCGCAGGTCAGGCTGAGCAAGCCAGCCAAGACCACAGCCACGCGCCCGAACGGGCGCTTTGCATCCATCGCATTCATGTGTCAGATCTCCGAGTAAGGGATTTCAGTGACGGTGGGCCGCCACACCAGTGTGGTCGACCCGGCACCTCAGGAGAACTCAAGCCGCATACGACGGCCGGGGCCACCCGTACGATTCGTTTGACCTGCCTCCAAACGGAATCGGAAATTTCTTTGCCCGAATTGCCTGGCTCGATTCAACGAAGACTGAAGCGCGAGGGAGCGTTCCCTCAGGCTCCGGCCAGTCGAGCGCGCAATCCGCTTGCGCGCTCGATTCGCTGCTCGATCGAGGCTCGCAGCGACGCCTCGGAGGCGATGATCGTGACGGCCCCTCGCGAGCGGGTGATGCCGGTGTAGAGAAGTTCGCGCGTGAGCACGGGCGATGCCTGCAGCGGCAGCACGATCGCCACCTGGTCGTACTCCGATCCCTGCGACTTGTGGATCGTGAGCGCCCACGCCGTCTCGCGCGAAGGCAGTCCAGCCACCGGCACCACCCGACCAAGATCGGGGAAGCGGACGACCAAGCCCTCGGCCGCGCTCTCCACGCTGCCGGTGTCGCCATTGTGAAGACCGGTGACCGGATCGTTCACCGTCACGATCACGGGGCGTCCGACGAAGTCGTCGCCCTGCACGGGATCCGCGTCGACGGCCTCGAAGCGGGCTCGCGTGATCGCGCGATTCACCGCGAGCGAACCGTCCGGTCCGCGACGATGGCCACAGAGCACGCGCGCCTCGCTGCCGAATCCTGCCTGCACCCGAACCGCTGCCTGGATCGCCTCGGCGGGCGAGCCGACGCGGATCCATTCGATGTCGCCCCCGGACTCGAGCGCCCGCATGACCCCCGCCGCGTCGGCGTCTCGGACCGCGCTGGCCAGCGCGCCAAGCGCGCTCTCCTTCGCGAAACGGTGACTGTGCGTCAACGACACCACGCAGGCGTGGAGCGGGTGCGACGACCCATGCGGCAGCAGGTCACCAAGCAGGCTGCCCGCCTCGACGCTGGCGAGCTGCGCCGGATCGCCAAGCAGAACGAGTGATGCGCCAGGTGCGAGCCCCTCGAGCAGCCGTCGCATGAGCGACAGGTCGATCATCGAGGACTCATCCACGATCACCAGATCCGCCGCCCGCAACCCGGCACCCCCACCGGCCAGCAGCGCATGCTGGATCGTGGAGGCCTCGACGGACTTCAGCAGTTCGCTCGTGCGCGCGTGCAGTCCTGTGCGCATGGCCATGTGCCGAAGGCTCTGCGTCATGCGCGCGGCGGCCTTGCCGGTGGGCGCAAGCACGCGGACCGAGGCGTTGGGGTCGACCTGAAGCAGCGCATCCAGCATGCAACCGGCGACCGTGGTCTTTCCGGTTCCCGGCCCACCCGTCACGATGCCGAGGCGCGAACGAAATGGCAGCTCGGCGGCGGCGATCTGCCGTGCATCCGCCTGCGGCAGCAGCGCGCGCACGCGGTCGGTGATCCAGTCGCCCGCGGCGCCCGGAATCGCCCAGCGCGAGCGTTCGCCCGCCATGCTGCGCAACGTCTCGGCCACCACGATCTCGTCATGCCGGCACGCCGCCAGGAACAGCTTGTCGCCCTCCAGCACCAGCAGTCGCTCGCTCGCACTGCGGCTCCCGGGCTGGCACACGTCCACGCACGCAAGGTCCGACAGATCCGAACGCCAATGCGCGGGGACGCATGCGCGCGCCTGCACACGTTCGGAACCGTGGCCCGAGCCCTCCACCTCGCCGAGCACGCTGCCGCGAAGATCGAGGCACGTGTGGCCCTGCAGCCACTGGTGATGCAGCCAGGTGAGCGGATGCTCGAGCCCGGTTGCGTCGCCAGCAAGCGTGCGCGCAAGCCTGCGCGCGAACCACGCGGAACTTGGCGCGGGCCGAAGCATCGCGATGTCGACCTGGTTCATGCGGGCACCTCCACGTGGACCAGGTGCGCATCGATCGCGTCGAGGACGGCCTCGGTCGGCGTCCAGTGCCAGACGCCATGGTCCTCCACACCCGGCCGCATGCCGCGCAGGAACAGGTAGGAGACGCCGGCGACGCGACTGTGCCCGGCAAAACCCCGCGCACGAGCCCACCGACGCACCAGCGTCGCGTACAGCGCGGCCTGCAGCGGATATCCGCTGCGGATCATGCCCTGATCCAGCGGCGAGAGCTGCCCAGATGCGCGCACCGTCGCGTAGGCGCTGGCCCCGCGGCCGTGGTCATTGGTCTTGTAGTCGTAGAGGAACCAGCCCCGCTCGGTCAGGACCGCCAGATCGATGTTGCCGACCAGCAGGCCGTGCAGGCGTTGATGCTCCGCGCCACGCAGCGACTGCGCGAAGACCGCGGCCCATGGGTGGGACTCGGAGTCGAAGGCGCGTGCCAGATCCTGCAGACCTCCGTGCCAGGCAGCCGCGAGCTTGAGTTCGCGGAAGACACCTCGGGGCAATCCGCTGACCTCGGTCACGCTCGGCACGCCCGGCACCGTGACGTCGAGCGCCGACTGGATCTGGATTGCCGCCTCGCGTGCGCGGACCGCGACGTCCGCACCGCGCACGCAGCGCTGGATCGCGCTCGCAAGCAGATCCGCCCCCTCCGGCCGGCCGAGCGCCGCGAAGACCTCGGGCTGCTCCAGCGCCTCGTGAACCAGATTGCCGAGCGCGACCCCACGAACACCGAGTTCCCGCAGTGCACGATCGCAGGGCGTGGGATCTCCGGCCTCGGCAGGGGCATGCGAACCGCGGTCATCGCGATCGGTGCCCTGCCCGGACTCGTCACCGTCGGGCAGGTGATCGTGCAGACTCGTGAAGCTGACCTGTCGCGCGGCCGAGGGAATCGGGGGCAGCGGCAGCGGGTCGCGCCATGCAAGTGCGGGCATGTGGATCGGAGGACCTTCGGCGGGCGTGGCAAGCTCCCGCACCTCGATCGAACCGCCCGCCGCAGCGGCCACGTCAAGCAGGTCCTTCTTCACCTCCGCCAGGTTTTCCGCCAGCCGGCTCTTCGCCACGGCGGCCGCCTGCTCGGGCTCCAACTCGTCACGCGCATGCAGCAACGTTGCCAGCGCGGCATGGGCCGGTTCCTTGTCATGACGCCAGAGCGCATGGGCCTGCCAGCGCGCGCGCGTGAGGCCCACGTACAGGAGCCGCCGCGCCTCGGCCGCAGCCTCGCGTGCCACATCCGGATCCTCGTCGGTCTTGCCTGCACGCATGGCGGATGGAAGCCACACGATGCCGTAGGTCAGGCCCTTGCTTCCATGCAGGGTCTGCAGCGTGACCGCGTCGTGCTCGGCAAGCGCTCGCACCCGCTGCGCCTGATCGTCACCCGATCGCAGGCCAGCAACCTGCTCCGCCATCCAGCTGGCGAGCGCGGGCGCGCCTCGGACGCCGGATCGCTCGGCCTCGTCGAGCAACTCGAGCAACTGTGCAAGATCGGACAGGTGACGCTCCCCCTCAGGCTCGGTCGCCAGACCATCGAGACCGGGACCCGCGGTGCGCATCCAGTCGCGGATGCCGGCCACAACGCCATGCCGGTCGAGCACGGCTCCGGCGGCGCGCATGCGCTGCACCACGCCGTCGGGATCGATCGCGAGCGCGTGCTGCGACAGGCCAACGAGCCTCGATCCCGCCGCAGCGAGCGCAAGTCCTCGACTCGAGGGCCGCGCGAACGCCAGCAGTGCACCCGCAAGATCGCGCGCCATCTCGGATCCGAACACGTTGTCGCTGCCGAGGACCACACACGGCAGCCGCGCCTCGCGCAACGCGTCCGCAAGCACCGGAAGCTCCGCGTTCGTGCGAGCCAGCACCGCGATGTCCGAAGGACGCAGCGATCGCCACGCATCCTCGGTCTTCACGCGGACCATCCAGCCCTGACCAAGCAGTTCGCGGATCTGCGACGCGACCAGGCGTGCGCACCCGCTTGAGGTCGCATGTCCGGGCTCGGCATGAAGCACCAGCCCCGCGGGATCCTCGCAGCCATCGCGGCGAAGCCTTCGCTGCGCCTTGAACGCGCTCGCCACCGGCTCCGCCTGCACCTCGGGATGGAAGAATGGCGCGGGCACCGCGAACAGCGCGTTCACGGCCTCGACCAGGCGTCGATCGGAGCGGTGACTGACCGAAAGACGACGCCGCTCGTCCACGGCGCGCCGCAACTCCATGTAGCTCTTCAGGTCCGCGCTCCGGAAGCCGTAGATGCTCTGCTTGGGATCGCCCACGAGATACAGCGCCGCAGCCGGGTGCCGGAAGAGAAGCCGCACGATGTCGGCCTGCACCGGATCGGTGTCCTGGAACTCATCCAGGATCGCCACGTCGAAGCGTGATCGAATCGCCTGCAGCAGCGCCCCGTCCCGCGAATGCAACCCCTGGTGCAGCCGCCGCAGGAGGTCATGGAAATCGAACTGCCGACGCCCCTCGCGCCGACTCGCAAGCATGTCGATGGCGCGCGCGACGACCGCGTCGCCCGCCTGCCGACGCGCCTCGGGCCACGACTCCAGCAGCGCCTTCAGGTCGTCGGCGATCGGCGCCAGGCTCGATCGATGCGCCGCCTGGATCGGCGAGCGATGGTCACCACCCCTCTTGAGCGCGCCCTCGAGTGCCTGCGCCTCGTGCAGGATGACACCCGTGACCTTGCAGAGCGCATCCGCCGCAGCCACGCCGGCATCCAGATCCTCTCGCGGTCCCTCCTGCCACGCCGCCAGCGCACCCGCCGCTTCCGCAACCGGATCTCCCGCCTTCTTGGTGCTGTGCTCCACGATCACGCCAAGCGCGGCCACGACGCCCTTCGCCGCGTGCACGCTTGCCGCTGCAGCACGCCAGGTCGCGATCGCCCGCCGGAAGTCGGCCTGCTCCACCTGCTCCCGCACACGCGCCTTCTCGAGCGCCTGCGACAGCCGACGGCCCAGCTTCTCCGGAGTTGCGGCGAGCGCACTCCAGATCGGGTCCTGCATCGCGGTGGCGCTATAGGCATCGGCAAGCGCCACGCGCTCGCTCCCAGACGGATCCGGATCGAGCGACCATCCCGCAAGTCCCAGCACACCCGCCTCGGCGGCATGTTCCTGCAGCATGCGCTGGCAGAAGCCGTGGATCGTGCTGATGCATGCGGCGTCGAAGTCCAGCAGCGCGAGCTCCAGCAGGCCTCGCTCGCCGGCCGTCGAGGAAGGGTGCGCAAGGCGCTCGCTCAGCGTTCCACGCACGCGCTCGGCCAGTTCATCCGCCGCGGCGCGCGTGAAGCTCATCAAGGCGATTCGCCGCATCGGCACGCCGGCAAGCACGCGCGCGAGCACGATGCGCTCGATCGTCCAGGTCTTGCCGGTGCCGGCGCTCGCCTCGACGGCCGTGGCACCGGCGAGCATGGTGTCCGCCTGCAGGTTGAACTCGGCGACGGAGGCGTGCGCGCTCATGCCGCCCCCTTCTTCGCGCGAACCTTCCAGCCCGTCGCTTCCATGCCCTCATGCAGCCAGGATGCGATGCCTTCGAACGACGGCTCCACGCCCACGATGCGCGGCGCACCGGGCTCGCGACCCGCCTTCAGCATGTCAAGGCCGCGCCAGGCCGCGCGGAACCAGGGGTCATCGGCTGGCGCCGGGAATCCTGGCCGTCCGATCACCAGCTTCTGACGAAGGCCCTCGAGCCGCTCCTCATCCGGCGCGCCGTTGTCGCTGCGGAACGGATGGAGCAGTTCCGGATGGATGGGAAGAAGCCTTCGCTGCGCCTGCTCGGCGATCTCGCGGACCCCCTGCAGGATTCCCAGCGCCAATGCAGGATCGACCGGATCGTGCGGAATCGTCCTGCACGCCTCCCGACGATTCCTTGGAAGGTCGATGCGGATGGCCCTCGATCCGGGCTGCGCCACCGCGAAGGCAAGGTGCTCGGGCCACACCGCAAGCCATTCCTTCTCGCGGCCGACCCGCGTGACCAGGACCTGCGTGCGGCGGGAGGGAATCCACAGCGTGCGGACCCTGAGGGCCGGATCAAGACCCGGAACATCGAGCTCAAGCGCCTCGAACTCCAGTTCGCAGGCCGACACCCCGAGCGCTTCGGAGACTCGCGCGGGGATCTCCTCCTGTGCGGACCAGACCTGTCGCCACTGCGGACCACTCACGGCGCCGTGCGGAAGGCTTCCATCGTTTCGCAGCAGCTGAAGGATCGCCTCCGGATCCTCACCCAGAAGCACGCCCCTTCGTGCGCGCTGCTCCAGATGCCATCGCTGCAGGTTGTCGATCTCGATCGGCTCGCAGCGTTCGCCGAGCTCCCGCGAGAGGTCTGCGACCTTGATCCCCTGTCCCTTCAGCCATGCTCGGGCAGGGTTGCGAAGCACCGTGGCCATCTCGTCCACGGATCGGAGGATCGGCGCGCGCGAGGATGCCGAACCATGCGGGTACGACGCGAAGACGCGCTCGGCCGCCTCCCGACGCGCGGCGGCGATGGCCTGCGCGCGCGCCCGTGACTGCGCGCCGAAGCCGCCGGAACCCGAAGCGCTCCAGGCCTCGGGCTGGTCGCCAAGCGTCGGCTGGTGCACGAGCAATTCCGCGCGCGCCTTGCGCGGCGCCACGCCAGCGTGGGCAGCCATGGTGCCAAGCAGCTCCTCGATCACCGGGCTCAGTGGCGCAGGCTGTCCGGATCCGGCCACGGTGTCCTGCACCACGATCACCAGTCGCTCGGTCGCGGCATGCAACGACTCAAGCAGGAGCAGCTGATCCTCCAGGCGATCATCGCGATCCCCCGGTCGCGCACAGCATTTCGAGAGATCCAGCGGATCTCGCCGCGAGGCGCGCGGGAAGACCCCGTGATCCAGACCCGCCAGGACCAGCAGGCGCGCCGGAACGCTCCGCATGGGGGTGAGCCGCGCAAGCGCAACGCCACCCGCGGCGAAGGATCGGCCCTCCACCAGCCCACGCAGCGACGACTCGAACTCCGCGCGCGCGACCGGCCACGGCACTGTCCCAAGCCCCGCCGAGGTGGCCGCGTCCGCGACCTGCGCCAGGGCCCGATCCGCCTGGTCGCGCTGCCGTCCGAAGGTCTCGTGATCGACTGCGGGAAGGATGGACTCGCACGCCTGCGCAAGCGCCGCATGCCAGGCCGCGATCGGGTGATCGCCGCGCTGCACCATGCGAGCCAGATCGGCCACGGCATCGAGCAGGCGAAGCGCACGGTGCATGGTGTCGGATTCGAGCGCCGCCATCATGCCGCTGGGCAGCACCCTGCCATGAAGCACCTGCGCGGCTGGCGACGCGCCCGCGGCGGCACCAAGCACCAGCCGATCGATCGACCACTCCAGCGTGTGCAACGCGTCGTCCTCATGATTGCCACCAAGCCAGCGCGCGCGCGTGGCGGCATCCAGGAAGCGGCGCGCACCGGCCTCCTCCATCGCGTCGAGCAGCGACTCCATGCGAGCCTGCTCGACCTCGGCGCGCGCGCAGCACGGCGCCGACTGCAGAAGCGCTCGCACACGGTCCATCGGCTGGTCCTCGCTGGCAAGATCGAGCAACCGAAGGATCGCGGTGGCGACCTGCGCACGATCCGCGCCCGCGACATCGGACACGCGGAGCGACATGCCTCCCGCGCCCGCGTGCGCGGCCTCGCGATCGCGCACGACCCCCTGCAGCGTGCCCGCCAGGGCATCCAGGCCGGGCGCGAGCACCAGCACCTCTTCCTGCCGGAGGCCCGGAAGGTCCGTGAATCCATGAAGGATCTCGTCGTGCACGATCTCGGCCATGCGCGTGGCCGAGGCCACGCCGTGCACGCGGACGGTGCCATCGAGCGTGCACGCATGCCGGGAGGGCGATTCATCCAGGCACAGCGCGGCCTGCATCGAGCGCAGCATGGATTCGCCCGTCGACTCGGGCTCCAGGTCGATCACGTCGGCCTCGATGGCCTCCACCACGGTCGCGGCCGCCGCGGCGGCGGCGCCCAGCGCTGTCAACAGCGGATGATGGGGCGATTCCCCCTCCTGCATCGACGCCGTGTCCACCCCCTGCGCAAGCGCGCGCGCGACCTGCGCCCTTCGTGCGTGATCGCGTGACTGGAAGGCGAGCGTGGGCACCAGCATGTGCACGTGCACCGGCAGGTGACGCGCCAGCGCCCGAAGTGCATGCATGGCAAGTGGTGGCAGCGACGAGACGCCGAACACGCTCACCAGCCCCAGGTCTGCCAGCCGGCCAGGAAGTTCGCCCGTGTCGAGGCGATGGATCAGGCTTCGAAGCGCGCACCAGCCGGCGTGGGGCTGCCAGGCGTCAGGAACCACTCTCGTCCACAGGGCGCGCTGCCACGCCTCGGTGGCCGTCGCCTGCTCGTTCCAAGCCTTCGAGAGATCGCGCCATGTTCGGCCCGCGCGCCACGCCTCGATCAGATCGGGGCGATCCACCTCGTAGCGATCGAACGCCTCGGCAAGTGCATGCCCGTGCGTGATGACAGCCTCCGTCTGCAGCGCGCCGGACTCGCCGCGACACATGCGAAGGAGCGGTTCGATCGCTCGGGCCAGCGGCGTGGAGGGCGTCGCGGCGGTCTCGATGACGCATGCGGCGATCCGGTAGCCAAGCTCCTGCAGCGGCTGCCGACCGCGAGGGACCTGCTCGCACAGCCCGGCGCGCGCCGGCAATCCCAGAAGGAACTCGCGCAGAAACGGCGTGTCCATGCCGCCCCACGCACCCAGCCTGCGGACCATGTCGGCACGCACCCATTGGGCCATGCCGGGGCCCTGCACCACGACGAGGCACTCCTTCAGAAGGTCTGGAGCACAACCCGGCGCAAACTGTTCAGCCAGGTCCTGCGCCAGATCGCTCGCGCGCGTGGCGCGGACAATGCGCAGGTGACGCGCGCCTGCAGGCACGCCGCGATCGCTGGATGGGCCGCGCGCTTCGGACACGCGCCCAGTGTAAGACTGGCCGCGGGACACATTTTGGTCGCGTGCGTCGGGGGTTCAGTTGCTGGGGCACTCGCCGAAGTTGAGGAGCACCAGCGAGATGTCTCCGCCGTTCACGTCTCCATCGCCGTCGACGTCGCCGGGGCAGCTGATGCTGATGTCCTCCACGCGCACGCCATCGACGAGTGGGCCGTTGGTGGTGCCGCCGGCGGCGCTCTTCAGCGAGAGCGTGGTGATGGATGCGTTGGCGATGAATTCCAGCGAGCAGCTGCGCCAGGCCTGCGTGCCGTTGCCGGAGCAGGCGTGATCGAAGGTCTGGGAGGCGGTGCCAAGCGCGGCCGTCACGCGCTTGGTGGTCGGGCCAGCCGCGCAGTCGCCCGAGAGCCAGAAGGTGAGGCGGTAGCTGCGGCCGGGCGTGGTGGCAACTGTCTGGCGGATCTCACCGGCATCGAGCAGGTCGACGAAGAAGTCGCCGAACTTCGGGGTGCCCTGCGTGGAGCAGGTGGAACTGGCGCGCACGCGCTGCACGCTGCCCGAGGTGACCTGCCAGCCGGTGCCGATCGAGGTGCCGGCGCTGACGGTCTCGGTGGTGCAGGCGTTGAGCGGCGTGCCGGCCTCGAAGCTGCCGTTCGCGGCGATGTTCACGGGGCATGTGGTGCCCTGCTCGCAGCAGTCGGGGATGTTGTTCGCATTGGTGTCATCGAGTTCGCCAGCGAGGATCTGGCCGTAGTCCACGATGCCGTCGCCGTTGCAGTCGGCGGACCATTCGAGGACAAAGCCAGGAAGCCCGCAAGTTATGCAGTCACTTCCGTCGCCGCGATCATTCCACGTCGTCTTACCTGGGTAGAAGGCAAGAACATCCTCAATGCCCGCGGCGTTGTCCGGCTGCCCAGGGTTCCAATTTGAATAGCCCCAAGGTTCTCCTGTGACCCACCGCCAATCACAACTCGGCTCACAAGTCCCGACAGGTTGGAATCCGCCGAGCCAATAGTCACCCACACTCCCCAACGAACCTATGAAACTGTTCTCAGAAGCCGAGGTGATAGTCGCGAGGTGGCCACCCCATGAATTGCACTGGGAACTCGCTTGCGCCCAACTCAGAGTCTGAGTCACGCGTTGATACCAATGCCCATTACCCCCCTCACTCACCTTCCATTCCACGGCCGTCTGAGCTGATGCTGCGCCAGCAGCGGCCAGGGATCCGACCAACACCGCCGCGCTCATCTTCATCGCTCGCATCGCATCAATCTCCATGCCGGAAGGGCTCTCGAGTGTGGCGGCATCGCTCGCGCGATCCACCGCACCCTCACGAATCTCGCCGCCACGGAACAACCCGAGCGGACCCGGAAGAAAGACCCCGCCCCCGATCGCGAGACACGACAAAACGGCGAGAATTCCCAAAGCCCTCGCCACGCCCGGCGCGCCCGCCAGCCCCTCTCGCCGAACCCGTCGCCACCAAGCACCCCGGTGCAAGCTTCGAGCCACCACCCGCAGGGTGGCCGCGTCGGCTGAGCGCACGATTTCGGCGCCCTTTGCAGGTGATTTCCGCTGCCCCACAGGCTCGCCCGCCGGTTGACGCCCGCCCGGTTCACGCATGCCGCGATGCTAACGATGCCCCGGGGCGCCCCCGCCGCCGGCCGCGCACCCGGTGCGGGTCACTTGCGGCGGTCTTCGCCCTTTCGACGCGGCGACGACTTCTTCCGCCGCAGCGCAGCCTTCGACCGCATGTGCTGGCGGAAGAACGCCGTGACCTCTGGCTTGCCGATCTCGCCTGCCGCACAGCGCATGGTGAGTCGCTCAAGCGGCTCGGGCGCCGGAAGCGGCCCGGCGCCGTTCGCGTCGAGAAAGACGAGCGCCGAGAGCACGGCCGCGCGCTTGTTGCCATCGTTGAAGGGATGATTTCGGCACAGGTGGAACAGGTACGCCGCAGCCTGCTCGGCCAGCGTGCGATGCAGATACGCCCCGCCGAACTGCTGTCGCGGCATCATCACCGCGGACTCGAGCAGCCCCATGTCCCGCACGCCCGCCAGCCCGCCTTCGTGCTTCAGGGTGTCCGCCTGAATGAGCAGCACATCCTCCACCGACAGGAATCGCGTCTGCGCCGCCATGATCACTTCGCCAGGTTCTGCAGCATCACGCGATAGCGCGGCCGGATCGCCTTGAGGCTCTTCGTGACGGCCGTCTTGCCAACTCCGACGCGCGCCGGGGTGATGATCAGGCTGTCGCCGCTCACCGTGATCTGCACGGCATCGTCGGGCTGAAGCCCGATCGCCTCGCGAATCGCCCGATCGAGCACGATCGCATGACTGTTGCCGACCTGCTGGAGCTTCTTGACCATGGTACGAACAGTGTAGTTACAGGCGCGCGACCGTCAACCGCAAGGCACGGAAATTCCGTTCAATGCGCCGAATCGCGGTAGTACCGGTCGTAGTCGTCCATCGCCCGATCGAAGCGGTCGCGCAGCGGCTCGGGCAGGCGGTCGCGCCACGAGCGATCGAACAGGCCGACACGGGCCATGTCGCACAGGTGCGCGATGTCGTGGGGTCGGCTGGCGATCAGCTTGCTGGTGATGAGCGGCAGCAGTGCAAGGCGTGGCCAGGGATAGTCGGCATGCCGCAGCGCCTCGTCAGTGAAGTCGGGCGCCGGTGCAGCATCGAGGCGGCGGTGCTCGCCGACCACCACAACGTGCACGGCGTGCTTCGGCTTGCCATCGGCACCATCCAGGAACATTGGAACGCCATTCGTCTCGGCGAAGAAGAACCCGTGCTGGGGCAGCGCGACCGCCGCGCGCTGCATGTCGCTGCGGCGCATGATCACGTCGACATCCTTCGTCGTCCGGATGAAGTCCGGATTGATGCTGGCCACCCAAGCCATCACCGCCATGCCACCACACACGTTGAAGGGGATGCCTTCCGCCTGGCACGCCTCGGCGAACCGTCGCGCTCGATCGTGAACCGCTGCCATCCAGTAGTCCCATCCCTCTGCACCCGGCAGGCTCTTCCAGACCGCTGGATCGAATCGCATGGCTGCTAGGGTACGGCGCGCAGCATGGCGGCCCAAGCGGGTCGCCTTGCGAACAGCGGCGGAAATTCCCGTCGAAATCGTGCGGGGGCGTCGCTGGACCAGACCAGCGCCAAGTGGCCAGTAACAACCTCCGACCCTCGCTCTCGGACGCTCAGCCCAGCAGCATCGCGACCAGGCGGTCGGTCTCGGCCTCGATCCCCTCCGCCGCCACGCCGTCCTGCTGCAGCACGCGTTCGATGCCCGCGCGCAACCACCGCTGCACCAGCTTCACCTGCGCCTTCAGTTCCTTCGCCGAAGCGCCCGTCTCGCGCGCGAGTGCGTCGTAGGCCACGCCATCCACGAAGTGCCGCCGAAACGCCTGCCACGCTGCGGCGCGTCCCGCCTGCCCGAGCGCCTCGACCGTGTCGCGCACCGCCGCTTCCACCACCGCCTCGGCCCACGCACGATCCATGGCGCGTTCGGCATCCGCGTCATGCTCAGCCGCACTGGCCACGCGCTCAAGCAGCCCCGGATCACGCGGCTCAGCCCTGCGCGCTTGCCGCCGCTCGGCGCGCGAACGCTCGTGCAGGTGCAGCAGCAGGCCGTTCATCAGCCAGCGCCGCAGCGGCAGCCCGCTGTCGCGCCACTGCAGCAGGTAGTCCGCGCGGTCGAGCCGGCTCGCGAAGAACCCGTTCACCAGGTCGGCACTCTCCCCGAGGCCGCGCCACCCACTGCCCTGCACATACGCGCGCAGCGGTGCGAAGTAGCGCTGCATCACGTGGGCGTTCAGCTCGTCACGCGCGGCGCGCGCGAGCGCGGGGTGCGCGTCGGGGTCGGCGCTCCGGGTGACGCGCTCGGCGATCCACGTGGCGTGGGTGCTGGGGAAGTGGTCGGTGGGGGCCTTCAGTGCTCGACACGGCCCACCTCGCGCTCGACTTCCGGCTCCGCTGGCACGGGCACGCCTAACACCGTCGGCGCGAACTCTCCCTCCCGAATCCGAATGAGGAACCCCTCCAGCGCCTGCGACTTGCCCTCGCGATCCGTTGGCCATGCCTGCTCGAATAGTTCCATTGCCGTGGGCATGTTGCCGGAATAGGCAAGTCGAAGCATCTCGGTCCAGAGCGGCGCAAGCGCATCGTCCTCCTCCGTTGCCTGCTCGGCTCGGCCGCGAAGCGCCAAAGCGAGCGCGCGACAGTTCTCTGGCGTTGGCGGCGCAGCCCTCATGAGCCGCGGCGATGGAACCAGCCGCCCATGATCGAACTTCAACACGACAACTGGTGCTTCAGGCTCCGGCTCGCCCCAGCCATTCCACGCGCCCCGAAGTTGCTCACGCACACGGATCTCGATGTCGGGTTCTTCATCCAGATTGGCGAAGACCTGCCACGGCGTCGCAGGCAACGAGAACTCCCCGATGCGATCGAGCTGCGGCCAGACACGGAACACCAACAGGCGACCGCCCGGAGCGCCAGTGTCATGAGTCCCCTCGATCAGGATCAGTTCTTCCTGGCCGTCGGCATCAAGATCCGTGCCCACGACTCCTAACGCCGCATCCAGCCGTGAAACCATCTGAAGCGGTCCGGCGCGCAATTCCTCGACCCTCTTGCCAAGCTCAAGCACACGAATCAAGCCCCACGCGCTTCCGGAATGCGGACCTCGGATCTCCACGATCCGTTCCGCCCCCTGACCGGGCTGGGGATCTGGATTCGCGAATGCGCGACGGGCATCGGGCGGCAGGAAACGAGCGGATCCCGCCGCCTTCTCGAGTCGAAGCGCTGCCGCGCCGAAGGCATCTCTCGAGAGATCCGCCTCGAAAGCCCTCCGATACGCGTGTTGACTCTCGGCATCCCCGGGCCACGCGAGCTCCAGCAGCCTCCACGCCTGCGATGAATTTCCCTCAAGGCACAGCGTGAGCATCTGCTGCCACAACTTGGCCGGACCATGCAACTGGCCGCGGGCCCAGTCGGGATCCGCCCTGATGGCACGCGCCCGCTGCACAATCACCTCATCGACCCACGGCGGCTGACGCATCATCTGAGGGTCCGGAACGAAGCCATCACCCGCGTACCGCATCACGACGCTGTCGTACGGGGTGTCGGCGCCACAGGCCGCCCAATCATGCAGGGGATTCTGCATGGTCACGAGTTCAGGTACGCCATCGCCATCGATGTCTGTCAGGTCGAGGGAATCAGCGTCCCGCGTGCTCGGCGCGTCGATGCGTCGGAACCGCGGCCAGAGCTCGAAGATGTATCGATCGAGCAATGTGTGATTCATGCCCCGAAGGTCCGCAATGATCAGTTCAGGCACTCCGTCGCCGGTGATGTCGGTGGGCGGCGTGGTGCCAGTGCCCCCAACCACAATCGAGCGAACGTACGCCTCTTCCTCTTCCTCCGACGCGAAGTAGCCGGCGTCACGCAGGCTCTTGAACGGAGGCTTCGGATCCGCGCGCTCGAGCTCCTCGAACAGAACGACCTGCATACCATGCTGCGCGAAGACTCGCTCCCCGTTGCGCAGAACCTCCACGGAACGCTCCAGCTCGGGGCCATACAGGCGGACGACGTAGGTCGCCGCGTCGCGCGGGGCGATCTGCGCGGGCGGAAGGAAGACCTGCTCGTAGACGAGCGGCCCCTCGGGCACGAAGTCACTCGGGTCGTCGCCGCCGAACCAGGCATCCTGATGGGTCGGTGCGGCAGTGAACAGGGAGGCACATGCAAGCCACACCGGAAGGAGGTCGAGCATGCGCGCAGGCTAGCGACCTCTTCTCCGATCGATCCACATCACCGGGCGAGTGGCCCAACTCACGTGATTTCCTGCCGGATTCAGGGGCAGGTACCGAAGTCGAGAAGAAGCAGCGAGATGTCTCCTCCAGTCACAGCACCGTCATGATCGAGGTCGGACGGACACGACCAGCCGAGGAAATCATCGGCAGCGATGTTGGCCCCACCACTGAGAACTCCCACCGGGTTGCGCCCGGAATCATCCAGCACGCTGCTGCCATCACCCGCCTCGAAACTCCAGGCCCCCACCAGGCCGGGAATCGCGCCGGCCACGGCTGAGGAATACTCCCACGACATGTCGCGGCGGATATCAGCGTCCGAGCGCGCGACGGACCAGATGCGGATGTTGTCCATGGCGCCAACAAAGCCTCGGTTGCAAAATGCGCCAAAGGTGAGAGGCTGAGCAACTTGCTCGAGATTCTGCCCGGAGGTCGTGACCTCTCGCATCAACTCGCCATTCATGTAAAGCCGCACCTTGTTCTCGGCCCCACTCCACGTTGCCGCGTAGTGATACCACTCGCCGGTTGGCGTAGAGATCGACTCGGCACAGACTCCCCCAAACTCTGCACCCGTGCTTCCCGGGACGACATTGATCGTGTAGCCGGAGTTCGAGCATCCGCGCTTGCAGACGGGTCGACCACTCACCGGCGTGCTGTCGAATCGAATCCAATACTCGATCGTGAGGGCCTTCGCATTGTTCGGCGCGAACTGAATCGCGGCATGCGCGATTGAGACAGCTGCCGAGTCTGTGGGGAGGCGAAGCACATGGTTGTCTGGCTGGCTCTGCGCTTGCGCCGAATGGAGGAGTGCGAGACTGGACAGAGCCCCGGTAGTGAGCGCACTGAAATTCTTCATGGCTTGTTTCTCCGGCCCCGCGGGCCTGTTCTGAATCGCCCCCGACCCATCGGCCTGCGACCGAAACCCGGGAGGGGTGCCTTGGGGCGTGACAAATCGCCCACCGGAGGAGCCTGCCGCAAACCATGCAAGACACGCGAAGAACGCAGAAATGCCCAGATGGGCCAGAAATCTTGCCGCAGGGCCTGCTTTGGTGCGCTCGCCCGTACCCCGACCCATCGTCTCATGGGCTGGCACCGGATCCGGCGGCTGCAAAGGGTCGTGATCACTCAGCAGCGCCTTCAGCGCCACCGCGGCGCCCTGGATCTGACGCTCGCGCGACACGGGACCATCGGACGCAGGGGCCGACATCTCACGCCCCCAGCAGCATCGCGATCAGATGATCCGTCTCCTCTTCCAGCCGCGACTCAGGCACGCCGTCTTCGCGCAGCAACTGTTCCACCTCGGCGCGCAGGCGCCGCTGCACCAGTTTCGCGTCAGCCTTGAGGTCCAGCAGCGATCGCCCAGTCTCCTGCGCGATCGTCTCGTAGGTCTGTCCCTGCACGAAATGGCGCTGGAACACTTCCCACGCGGGCTGGCGTCTCGACGTCTCAAGCCCTGCCAGCGTGGCGCGCAACGCCCCTGCCACCACCGCCTCGGCCCAGCTGCGTTCCATGGCCATCGCGGCGTCGGGCTCGTGCAGTGCTGGAATGTCGAGCATCTCAAGATCGGAGGGGTCACGCACCTCGACGGGCCTGCCGCCAATGCGGCCCTCGCGCGAACGCTCGCGCAGGTACAGCACTAGACCGTTGGCCAGCCAGCGCCGCAACGGAAGCTTGCTCTCGGTCCACTTCGCGAGATAGTCGTCGCGCGACAGGCGGCTCGCGAAGAAGCCGTTCACCAGGTCGGCGCTCTCGCCCATGGTTCGAAAGCTGCTGCCCTTCACGTAGATGCGCAGCGGCTCGAAGTAGCGCTGCATCACGTGCTGGCGGAGTTCGGTCAGCGCGCGCTCGCGGGCGCCGGGCTCGCGGCTCTCCAGCGCGGCGCGCAGCGTCTCCACGATCCACGTGCGATGCGTGGTGGGGAAGGCGTCGTGGAGGGGCGAGCGGGCATCCGACATGCGCTCGCAGACTAGAGACATCGACGGGGCTCAGGGAGGGGCTCCTCGCCTGCAAGCAGGGCTTGCCGGAAGCGTCGAAGCCTCATCGCGAGACACGAGACATCACGCGAATGCATCGGATCGCGGAAGATGATCGACTGCTGCACTTCCGCGCGCGCTGAGCAGTCGCAGGCGAAAGTGCCGGATAACGACCTCCGACCCCGTTATTGGTACCGCGCCGCAATCCGCGGCATCAGGTACTCGTCGAACGCGCGCTCGAGGTCGTGCTTCGGGCTCCAGCCCCAGTCCCCGCGCGCCGCCGAGTCGTTCACGTCCTCGGGCCAGCTGTCCACGATCGACTGACGCCCCAGATCCGGCTCGAAGGTGATCTGCGCCTTCGGGAAGCGCTCCAGCACCAGGCGCTCGAAGTCGCCCGCGCTCGGCGAGAACCCCGCCACGTTGTAGACGCAGCGCGTGAGCCGCTCCTTTGGCGCGGCAGCGAGCTTCAGGATCGCCTCGACCGCGTCCGGCATGGTCATGAACGGGATGCGCGTGTCGCGCCGCACGAAGCACGCGTACGCGTTGCCCTGCGCCGCCGCGTGGATCATCTCCGGTCCGTAGTCGCTCGTGCCGCCACTCGGCAGCGTCTCGGCACTGATGATTCCCGGGAAGCGGATGCTCCGGAAATCGATCGGGTTCGGCGTGCGATCCTTCGCGAGCTTGCGGTAGTGGCTCTCGTAGTACCGCCCCAGGTGCTCGCCCGCCAGCTTGTTCACCCCGTACATCGTGTGGGGCTCCAGGAACTGGTCCTCGCGCACCGCGCCCGACTTGCGCTTGGTGTCCAGGTCGGGAATGCCGTAGGCCGCGATCGAGCTGGGGAAGATGAACTTCACGCGCCGTCCGTGGCTGCGCGCCTGCTCGGCCGAGAGCTTGAGCAGGTTCAGCGTGCCCACCACGTTCACCTGGTGCGCGGTCTCGGGCGCGAACTCGCCGCGCGTGGAGAGCAGCGCGGCGAGATGGAAGACCTCGTCCACCTCGTACATGGCCAGCAGCCGCTCGAGCAGCTGCGCGTCGCACACGTCGCCCACGAAGGCGTTCTCGCACTTCGCGCGCACCTCGCCGTCGAGCTCGCGAATGTCCATGGCCACCACGCTGGTACCCGGGCGCGCGGCGAGCGCGCCGATGAGCGAGTGGCCCATCTCGCCACCCGCGCCCGTGACAAGCACGGCGCGGCTGCGACGAAGGCCGGAGAGCGGACGATCCTGGACGGCGGGAAAGATGCCGGACTTGGAGGGACTCATGGTCGGAACGGATACCTCATCAGGAGCTTCTTGATCTTCAGGGTGCCCTCGAGCTCGTCGCCCGCACCCTTGAACTGCATCATGACCGGTCCCCGGAAGCCGCCCGCGCGGATGCGCTGCACCAGATAGCGGGTCGGCACGTTCACGGGCTCGCCATCGGGCTTGAATTCGCCGCAATCGGCCAGCACGCACGCGGCGAAGGGCATGAGCAGCTCGATTCCGCGCACGCGGTGATATTCCTCGGTCGGGCTCACGCGCCAGCCGTCGAAGGTGGGCTCAAGCCGGATCGCCGGATCCTGGATTGTCTGCATGAGCGACGCTAGGAACTGCCCATGGCTCGTGTAGCCACCGAGGCACTTGATCACGCCCTGCAGGCCCGCAGCCTTCAGCACGGGCACGGCCAGCTTGAGTCCCTCAAGCGCGTTCGCGCGCTGCGCCTCCATGTCGCCCTCGCCGCGCAGGTCCAGGGACACACCCGTGCCGGAGAGCCTGCGCGTGACGTCGAGCCACGGCTTGAGCCGCTCCACCGCCGACGCGCGCGCCACACCATCGGCGGACGCGAGCCCGGCGCCCAACGCGGGGTCCACCAGCACGCTGCGCACCCCCGAATCGTCCATCGCGGCACGAAGCGCCGCGATCGACTGCGCCCCCGTGTCACCCATCAAGGGTGCACTCCACGAGACCAGCGACACACCCACCTGCGTCTTCACGAACGTGGGAAAGTCGACGACTTTCAAGCCCTCGCCGAACTTGCGCTGAAAGGACTGCTGCGTGACACCCATGGGATTTGGGGCCGCCGCGGCCTGCTTTCGGGCGCCGAGTTCCTCGGGCGTCTCGCCGGAGGCAGGCTTTGCGTCCTGCACGGCGGCAGCGCCGGCCGCCACCGCGCCAACGCCAAGCGCCGCAAGGAATGCTCGACGGGAGATCGACACGGGCGTCAGGAGCCGCGGCGATCGCCGTGCTGGTGCGGATGCGTGAAACGCTCCGCCATGTCGTCCACGCTCGTCCACTGGTGGGCCTTCAGGTGCGCGACCGTGCTCACCACCGCGATCGCCAGCGGCACGGCCATGAACGCCAGGATCACGCGGCCCTGCGCCTCGACCGGCAGATAGTCACCCACGATCAGTCCGGCGAAGGCGGCGCATGCGCCGTACAGCACGGCGTTCAGCAGGAACAGCCGGATCGCGTGCTTGAATCCCATCTTCCGCGGGGCGGGCGCACCGCCGTGCTGGTGTCCGTGGCTCATCGCGAAAGTCTACCGGGGAGCGTCGTTCCAGCCCGCGAAGAGTTCCGTGCTGAAGTAGCGCTCCATGCGATCGCAGAGCACGGTCACGATGGCGGCGCCGGACGGCAGCCTGCGCGAGGCCTCGATCGCCGCGGCCAGGTTCAGGCCGCTGCTCGGCCCCACCGGATGGCCCATGCCGATCAGCGCGCGCGTGAGCCGCATCGCCTCCTCGTCGGACACTTCGACCACGTCGAGCCGCGAGAATTCGGCGGGGTTGTACAGGTGGCTCATCCCATCCAGCACCCCCGGGATGCGTCCCGAGAAGCTGCACTGCTCGGCGGCGGCGAAGCAGTCGCAGCACATGCCCGAGGAGCCCGCGATCGGCCGCGCCGCGAAGGCATGCGGCGCAAGACCGGCGTCGGCGAAGCCCAGGCGCATGCCGACCAGCGTGCCGCCCGTGCCGACGCCGGACACGTACGCGTCCACGCGGCCCTGCGGAATCTGCCGAAGGATCTCGGCCGCCGTGCCCGTGCGATGCGCCTCGGCGTTGTCGGGGTTCTCGAACTGACGCGGTTCGAAGCTGCCGTGCCGGCTCGCCCACGCGCGCGAGGCCTCCAGCGCCCCCACGATGCCCTCGGCGCGCGACGTGAGTTCCACCTCGCCGCCGTAGGCGCGGATCATCACCGAACGTTCGCGACTGACCCCCTCGGGCATGAACGCACGGAACCGAAGGCCCAGACGCGCGCAGACCATCGACATCGCGATGCTGGTGGAGCCGCTGCTCGCCTCCACCACTTCCGCGCCTGCCCGCAGCCGCCCCTCTCGCACGGCC
>Ga0164293_10001060_pt1 | contig 22972 bp, 17 predicted proteins | sample GEODES118metaG_FD_111487 | JGI IMG/M metagenome (GOLD analysis project Ga0164293, IMG submission 111487) | Eutrophic lake water microbial communities from Lake Mendota, Wisconsin, USA - GEODES118 metaG | ecosystem: Environmental > Aquatic > Freshwater > Lake | place: USA: Lake Mendota...
CCTGAGACTGGTATCCGGTTTGGGTAATTCTTTAAGGTCTATTAATTGTCCGGATAATGAAATAAACTCTTGAGAGAATGGAACGAGTGACTCATAGGCGGCCACACCGGCATAATAATACCTTCTGCTGGCTACAGGTGGTGGAACCCTGTCTACCACCACCGCATTTTGAATGGCAATGTTACATTCCGTTAAAACATCATGTTTGATGATAATATTTTCAGTGCTCTTTTGGGTACAGGCAGCAATGAAAAACAGTGATGAAAACAGGGGTAAGAAGTATTTCATATTGAATTCAAAGTTACAGGTTCAAGTATTAATAAAATGTAAATCCGTGATTTCAGTACAAAAAAAAAGCGACCTGAAAAGATCGCTTTTAAATTTTTGGTATGGTGATTATTCCTGATCTTCCAGGATAATACCTGATTCTCCTTTGAAGGGAGATGCAAGTAAAACAATAGATTTGAGGCGCTTGATGGTTTGCACCCTGCGATTGGATCTGGCTCTGATTTTAGCTTCTTTGCGCTTTAGTCTGGTAACTCCCATGGCTGATTTTTTAGAACTGCAAATATAAAGGATTTATTCGAAATTTCAACTAAAATCAGAGTTTATTGCCGTATACATCCAAAAACTGAACTGATTTAACCTGGTCATTCATCCAAACCCCCGGTCTGGCAGCCGATAAATAGCCCCATCCCTGTGAGAGATTCTCAATGCGGGAGCCACCATTTTTGAGGTAAACCATCGCTTTCCCTGCTTTTGCAGGTGCTGCCAGAAACTTCATTTTGGTTTTGCTGAGATGAAATGCTTTAGCGGAACTGTTATTCTGTGTAGCTATCAGGCAAAGCGATTTTCCGGGCATATCCATCCAAACCAAGGATTTAGCATCGCCATCAACATAAAATCCATTTTCTGTCCCATGACTGAAATTAAAACTTTTACCATTGTTGTTGTACAAAACAAAGCCGGATAACGCGTCATCTCTGCCGTATTCAACCCTGGGAGCATAATTGTTGCCGATTCCAATAATATCTAAAAAGCCATTTCCGTCTATGTCTGCAGCCGTAATACCGCAAACAGGGCCTGCCTGGGCAAGGCGGGGTAGAGGTTCTATTGCAAACGATCCACCGTTGTTTCTTAATAATAAACTGTTAAACTGCGAGGCACGCATGCTGTTTTTCTTCAGGTTTTCTTCGCCAAATACCTCTTGTGCTGTTTTTCCGGCGAATGATTCATAAGTCGTAAACCGTTTTTTCATGAAAAGCGGATACGCGGCTCCCATGTCGTCGAGTTCGTGTACGGGATATTCTTTGCGGTTTTTGCTGTAGGTAAGCCAAAAGTCAACATTGCCGCTTTGATCCAGATCCGTCCAATATATTTTTATATTGTCTTCATCCGTCGCCTGAAAGAAAGAATTCATGCCTTTATTGCCGGCAATAATATCCAGGTCTTCGTCATTGTCAATATCAACAGCCATCAGGCTGTTATACCAACCGGGTATCCCCACGGTACCTGCTTCACCGGTCTGGTTGACCAGTTTGCTGCCATTGTTGGCCAGAAATGCGATAGGCATCCACTCTCCGGATACGATTAAATCCATTTTATTGTCTTTGTTGTAATCGCAAAACACCGCGGCACAAACCATTCCCGGCTGGAAAAGATCCGGTGCTGCATATTCTGTTACATCCACAAAAGTGCCTTTATTATTCTGGAGCAGGTAGCTTCTTAAAATGACATCGGGATATTGTCCGGGTTTTAACCGCCCGCCCACAAATAGATCCAGATCTCCGTCACCGTCAATATCTCCTGCGGCTACGCAGGCACCGCTTGTATTCAAATCGGGAAGTGCACTGGCTTTTTCGGTGAAGTTTCCTTTACCATCATTAAAAAATATTTTATGTTTATAGGCAGGGTTTGGATAACCGTATTCGCTGCCACCGGCTGAAAGGTATATATCATTGTCTCCATCGGCATCCGCATCGAAAATCAAACATCCCAGCACATCTACATTATTCATGCTTTTCCAGGGTTGGGAAGAGGCCTGAGAAAGTTTCCCATCCTTCGTTTGCAAATACAGAATACAGCCGTTACTTTCTCTTGCATTACTGATTAACAGGTCGGTCAGTCCATCACCATTAACGTCGCCTGTGGCACTGCCCGGCCCCAGCATAGAATATCGATGTGGCAGCAGAGGTTCTCTTTTAAAATCCGGGTTGTCTCCTTCGCGATGAAGGAAACTCAATCCGATTTGACTTGTGATTTCCTCAAATGAAAATGAATTTTTGGGTGTGTAATCCCATTTTCCTGAGGCATTGATTTCATCTATTTCAAGAACCTGATTGGCTTTGACATTGGTCAGAACCTGGAATTCACCATTGGGCCAAATTACGGTCAGCTTTTTCAGGGAGGAATATTCACCCATGCCTATGTGTATAATGGGCTCTGTGGCACTCTGGTAACCTCTTGATGGCTGCATTTCCATGATTTGCTGACCGGAATCTGATTCGCTAATCACTTTACAACCAATCCCAAAACGATTATTCTTTTTTCCGCCTTTGCATTTTATGCGAAGATAATTTTTTTCAGGTCCAACGTTTTTATACAGATGGGCAACATCACCCTGATTACAGATGATCAAATCCAATCTGCCGTCAGCATTGAGATCGGCGTAGGTAGATCCGGAGCTGAGTGTGGGTTCATCCAGTCCCCAATCCTGCGTAACATTCGAAAACCGGTAATTACCCAGGTTTCTGTAAGCATAGTTAGTGAGTTTTTCAAAGGGTAATTTTTCCAGTATTTCTTTGTGGTTAATGGTAGTGCCATAGGCCAGTTTCTCGGCTTCAGTCTCAGAGATATTCAGATTGGCTGCTATTTCCTTTACGGTGGGCTCCCTTTTGAGTTCGCTTTTTAAAATATTCAGGGGTTTTTTAAATTGTTGGTCTTTCCGTTGTTGAAAAAGGATAAAATCCAGGTTGGTCACATCTCTGTAATACCCATTGGTAATGAATAAATCCGAATTGCCATCGTTATCAAAATCTGCAAATAAAGGGCTCCAACTCCAGTCTGTGCGGGCTACGCCATTCAAATAGGCAAGGTCTGCAAAATGACCCTTGAAATTGGTTTGAAGATTATTATGCATGTACTGATGCCCGTAACCGCTGCGCAAGGCGGTGGTAAAGAAATCATATTTTTTAGGACCGGCCAACAAACCAAATCTTCTGGGATCTTCTGACAGCATATCTACGGTGAACAGATCCAGCCATCCATCTTTGTTGTAATCGGCTGCATCAGCCCCCATACTGTTGGTACTGCTGTGTTTGAAGTAAGTTTCAAACTGATTATTAAATGTACCGTCTCCATTGTTGATGTAGTAATAATCCGGTACATGATAATCATTGCATACATAGAGATCGGTATAACCATCTTTATTAAAGTCGGCAGCAGTAGCACTAAGGCAATATCCCATGGCATTTACGCCTGCACCTTCGCTTACATCGGTATATTTTTTACCTTCATTTCTAAACAAATGTTGCTGGCTTCGCTCGTCTCTGTGCAGTGACGGTGTGAATTTTGTAGCGATATCGGCAAAGAAACGGTCGGCGTGATTGCCCAGGTATAAATCCACATCACCATCATTGTCCATGTCAAAAAAAGTGGCACAGGTAGCATTTCCGGGATCATCAACACCCCATTCGGCCGCTTTTTCCGTGAATGTCATGTTGCCGTTGTTGATAAACAATAAATTCCGTTTGTTTTCGTCGTTTTTATCAGGGCCACTTCTGCAAATGTATATATCCAGATAGCCGTCATTGTTTACATCTGCTAAGCTAATACCGCTCATCCAGTGCGAAGTTTTTAAACCGGCTTTTTCGGTAATGTCTTCGAATTTAAAATCTCCGTTGTTTTGGTATAGTACTGCAGGTTTCTCATTTCCTGTAAAAATAAGCTCAGGCAACCCATCGTTATTCAAATCACCGGCTGCTACTCCGTTCCCGTTGAAGAGGTAATGATAAACAAACTGATTCAAGGTGTCGTTTTCAGGAATGGTATTCACAAAAGTTACCCCGGTTTCTTCGGGCGGTGTAAGTTCAAAAAGCACAGACTGATCATCTTGTTTTTGCCCGCAGGATGAAGCAATAAGCACCCATGCAGCGATGAAAGATGTTGTAATATTACGCATACTGCAAACTTACTAAAAGTGAAGTATTGATTGTTAAAACCTTGTTATTCTTTATGCGCTGAAATCTTAGGATGTCTAACAAAGGAAATTTACGTTGAAACACCTTCATTAAGAACACTGACTTATAGCGGTTTTACAGCTCTCAACATGTGCCTTTTACCCGGTGGACCCGGCAGTTTATCCATCGAGAAACCCGCGGCGGAAATAGCCGTTTTTGCCGCTCGGGCAGCGCTATAGGTGACAATCATCCCTCCTGGATACAATACATCATACAAATTGCTAAATATAGTTGAAGTCCAAACCTCAGGCTGCACAGACGGTGCAAATGCATCATAAAAAACAATATCAATATTTTCCGTTATCTGATAATCTATTATGCTCTGTTTTTGCTTCTTTATATTAAAAAAATCACTGATTCTGTTTTCCTTGTTCCATGCAGATTCTATGATGTTATTCCATACTTGTACAGCAGCATAATTTCCGTTCAGAAAGTCCGGCGGTGGCAATAATGTAAGGGGAATGGGGTGAATGTCTATCGAATGATAATGGATTGTTTTGTGAAACAGTTCAGCATACTGATATGCGAGATATGCGTTTAAACCGGTACCGAATCCCATTTCAAAAATGCATATTGTTTCTTTTTGAATACGTGATAACCCTTGTTTAATATACACATACTGACTTTCAGTTAAAGCTCCGTTGATTGAATGAAGGTGGTTATGGTAGTTACAGTCATAAAAAGTATAACTACCGTCCGGTGTTTGCTGTAGGTTAAGGTACGGTTGATTAACGCCGTTTTTCATCCACTTTCAGAAACAAAAACAACAGTAGGGTGAAGGCCCATAAACTGCTACCCCCAAAACTGATAAAGGGGAGGGGTATGCCTATTACCGGCACTATACCAATGGTCATACCGATATTGATGGCCACGTGAAAAAATAATATGCAAACCACTCCGTAACCCAAAACCCGGCCAAATGCAGTGGACTGCCTTTCGGCAAGGTTGATTAATCTGAATAATAAACCAAAGTATAATCCAAAAAAGACAAGGGCACCCACAAACCCCCATTCTTCCCCTATGGTACAAAATATAAAATCGGTATGCTGTTCCGGAACAAACCCCATTTTAGTTTGGGTGCCCTTTAGATAACCCCTTCCCAGAAATTGTCCGGCGCCAATAGCAATGCGAGATTGTTCGAGATTGTATCCCATATTGCGGGTGTCTTGTTTTAAATTAAGCACCAGTTCAATTCTATCCCGCTGATAACCTTTCAGAATTTTGGTGTAGGCAAATCCTACAGCAACACTAAATACAGCACTGACAACCGTAACAAACAGGGTTGCTATGATCAATTGTTTGTTCTTTTTTCCAAAATAGATAATCAGAGAAGCCATGAACAATAAAATACCCATCGTCCATAAATGATTCACTCCAGTTGCTTCCATCACAATTCTTGCAATGGCAATCAACATAAGCCATACCGCACTGAGTAAAATCCATCCTGAGAGCCCCTCCCGGTACAGAACAAGAAAGAAGGAAAGAAAAACCAGTGCACTTCCTGTGTCGTTTTGAATTAATATTAACAACATAGGCACTAAAAACAACGCCAATGTTATGGCAACATTCCGGGTACCTTTAAACCGCACACCGTAAGTGCCAAGGTACTTGGCTATGGCTAGTGCCGTTGCCACTTTTGCAAATTCACTGGGCTGAATTCCGAAACCACCAAATCCAAACCAGCTTTTAGCACCGGAAACTTCTTTTCCAAGAAAAAGTACTGCAATATTCAAAAGAATGGCAAAACCATAAAATCCATAGGCGAAGTAATCTATGATGGCAACGTTGGCAAAGGCAATGGTAAATATGATTATAATGGCACCACCTATCCAGATCAGTTGCCGGCCGGCAAGGGACGAAAAAGAAAATTCAAAAGTTTGATTTACTTCTGATGTGGCTGAATAAATACTAATAAGTCCAATAAAAACAAGAACTATGTATAACCAAACTGAAATCGTGTCTAGTGCCGGGTTGTCTTCCTTATTTGAATAGAATCTGTTCATACAATTATTGAACGGCAGAAGTTTTTATACGTTCCAGCATATCAGGACGAGCCGGACTTTTACCCCGGTTTAGATAATTTTCAATCATGAGATTGGCAATAGGAGCGGCCCAGGTTGCGCCATAGCCACCATTTTCTACAATTACGGCAATGGCAATTTTTGGTTTTTCTCTCGGAGCAAATGCAATGTAAAGCGAATGGTCTTGTCCATGCGGATTTTGAGCGGTTCCGGTTTTTGCACAGATCACCATGTCGTTTATACCGGTTCCAAATGCAGTGCCTCCGGGTTTGGTCACCAGTTCCATGCCGTCAATAACCCAGTCGTAATAAAGTTCTCCAACCGTTGTATAGTGTCTTTTCTTGAAATCATCCGGCAGGTATTTATTAACCCCAATTCCCTTGACCAGGTGGGGTGTAATGAACCACCCTTTATTGGCAATGATGGCAGCACAATTGGCCATTTGCATAGGCGTTAGCAGTATTTCACCCTGTCCGATGGCAAGTGAGATGATCATGCTGCTTTTCCAAGATTTTCCGTGTCTTCTGTCCAGCTGTTTAATACTGGGAACATTTCCCTTGTTTTCTCCGGGTAAGTCTACCCCCAGTTTACCGCCAAGCCCAAAACTGCGAAGGTGTTTTTCAAGTACTGCATACCCGGATTTTACGTTTTGATACTTTGGGTTGTCGATGATGTCCCTGAATACCTGACAGTAATATGCATTGCAGGAAATACCAATGCTTCCCTTGAGGTCTGTGGGGGCCGCGTGTGGATGACAACCTACGGTAAGACTTCCCAGGTGATAGCCGCCACTGCAGCCATGAAGAGTAGATTGTTTTAATACTCCTTCCTGACATCCAATGAGTGCCATTACGGTCTTGAATGTGGATCCGGGAGGATACACTCCTTTGATAGCCCTGTTATAAAGTGGTTTTTTGGGGTCAATTAATAACTGCCTAAAAGAACGCGCTCTGGCATCACCAACCAATAAATTGGGGTCATAATCAGGTTTATTGATCAAAGCCAAAATTTCACCGCTGGAGGGCTCAATGGCTACTACACTGCCTCTTTTGTTGGCGAGCAAACTTTCACCAAATTCCTGCAGTTCAAAATCGATACTGCTGTAAAAATCAGGTCCTGCCTGAGCAGGGGAGTTAAATTCGTTGTCTTTGGCTTCCCCTCTTTCTGTGTAGGTTCTGTCCTGCCATACGGTCTTTACTCCCTTAACACCCCTAATGTAGGATTCGTAGGTGTGTTCGATTCCTGTAATTCCAACCAAATCACCGGGACGATAATACGGGTCTTTGGCCAGTAGTTTTTTACTCGCCTCACCCAAATAACCCAGCATGTGTGCTCCGCCCTTTACTGCATATAATCGGTCTGTTTTGGGTTCTACGGAAAATCCCGGAAATCTGTAAAGGTTTTCCTGAATCGCACTGTATTGATCTTTACTTAGATTACTCATAAAGATTGCAGAGCCGTTAAACACGTTGTTTTTTTGTCTTTTTTTGGAGTTTTCCCGAGCAATGTTCATGAATTTGTGATACTCTTCACCTGTTATATTCATGATTGTGCAAAACGCTGCCGTATCTATATTTTTGGCCTTTCCGGGAAAAACAATTAAATCATAAATCGCAATGTTATGAACAAGCAACTTCCCGTTTCTGTCGTAAATGATACTTCTGTCAGGGTAAATGGGTATTTTATTCAGTGCATTATTGATTGCTTTTTGCTCATACTGGTTGTTAAGCAATTGAAGCTTAAAAATTTGAATTAAATAAACGATTGCTATGATACCGAATAGGCCAAGATATACAAATTTGCGATTCCGGTGTAAGTCCATGTTACTGGATTTTAGCTATGATTTTATATAGCAACATTAATAGAAAAGTCCCGATACTGCTTAATAGGGAAGTGGCGATAACCGAAAAAAACGAGGTGAAGGTAAAATAATCCAATGTAAAATATACCCAGTGATGTAAAAACGTAAGTGAAAAAACATACAATGCGTAGTACGTAAAATTTTTGTATTCTGGTGTTACATGGTGGTAGCCCTGCAACTGAATGGCATCTGCATCTATCAGTTTTTCATCAGTCATAATTCTTCCAAACGCCAAAGTAGCGCAGGCAGCTGCATGCAAACCGCCACTGTTACTAAAAATATCCAACAGTAGACCGATAAAAAAGGCCGAAAGCAATTTTAAAAATCGGTTATAGGAAAAGGGAAGTAACAATATGAACAGGATATAAGGCATGGGTTTTAACCAGGCCCCAAAGTTTATTTCCTGAATCAGGAAAAACTGCAATAAAACCAGAATGATGGCAGCAAAAAGGTATCTTAATAAATCAATTGCCACGGTTTGACCTCCTATTCAATGTATCGATTTGAGATGAGAATTGATAATTCACCACATACACATGGCTTATTTTACGAAAATCGGTGGCGAGTTTAATATCAATATCATAAAAACTGCTACCACCGGTTTTACTAACCCGCTCAATTTTACCAATGGGAATGCCTGGTGGAAACTTAACGGAATAGTTGCTGGTCACAACGTTCATACCGGGTGTCATCTTCTCAAATCTGCTGACACTATTTAGCTGAATTATGGTAGGGTCTTTACCATTCCAACTGACAGAGCCATCCCTGAAATTGGTTTGGGGTATCATGGGTGTCGCCTTAAACTGTGAGTTAATGGCAGACAGCACCAATGAAAAATCTTCGGTAACATCTATTACAATCCCTGCAATACCGGAAGGGCTTAATACAGCCATGTCTTTGCGGATCCCCTGATTGCTGCCTTTGTCTATGGTAATAAAATTGTTTTGAAGGTGTGTTGTTAGCTGCACAACATTTGCGGTGAGATACTCGTATTTTTTCTTACCTAATGAATCTTTGATCAAATGACTGCTGCTGTCATTTAACTGTTGATTTTCGATTAGGGCAGCACGCAATTTTCTGTTTTCCTCTGCGAGTGATTGATTGACATCTGCCAGCTTGAAATAATCTGTTACATTGGTTTTAGCTCTGGACAAACCGTTGGCAAAGGCGCTGCTTGTGTTAAAAAAATAGCTCTGTTGATATATGTTGAATCGTACAACCTGCCCAATGCTAAATACCATAAGCAGGAGATATAAAATAAAAAACAGGTTTTTCCTTATAAGTCTGAACAGAAAAACCATGTTTTAATAATTAAGCTGTCATCAAAAATTTGAATTTACCAATGTTCCTTAGCGCAATTCCGGTGCCTCGCACTACCGCACGCAAGGGGTCTTCCGCTATGGAAACTCTAAGTTTGGTTTTGGCACTTACTCGCTTGTCGAGGCCCCTTAATAGAGCACCGCCACCGGTAAGCCAAATTCCATTGGTTAAAATATCCGCACTCAGTTCGGGAGGAGATTGCTCCAAAGCCCTGAGTATTGCTTCCTCTATTTTCATGATACTCTTATCCAGCGATCGCGCGATTTCTGAATAGCTTACCATAATTTGTTTGGGAATACCTGTCATTAAATCCCTGCCAAAAACAGGGTAATCCTCAGGTGGGTTGTCCAGCTCTTGCAAGGCGCTGCCAATATGTATTTTAATCTTTTCCGCAGTTCTTTCACCGATGAGCAGATTGTGTTCCCTGCGCATATATTCAACAATATCCAAGTTGAACTCATCACCGGCCACCCGTATGCTTTCGTCGCAAACTATGCCACCCAGGGCAATAATGGCAATCTCTGTGGTACCACCACCGATGTCAATGATCATGTTACCCTGAGGTTGAACTACGTCTATACCAATACCCACAGCCGCCGCCATGGGTTCGTGAATAAGATAAACTTCTTTGGCACCGCTGCGCTCTGCGCTGTCCTTAACAGCCCGTTTTTCCACTTCCGTTATTCCTGACGGTATGCAGATAACCATTTTCAGCTGGGGAGAAATCCACTTCTGTTTCTGGTTAATCATTTTTATCATACCCCTGATCATGTGTTCTGCGGCCTGAAAATCTGCAATTACGCCATCCTTCAATGGTCTTATGGTTTTGATTCCCTCGTTTTCTTTACCAAACATTTGCATGGCCTCTTTTCCTATGGCAATTACATTGCCGGTGGCTTTTTCCATGGCAATGATAGAGGGTTCGTCCACCACAACTTTGTCTTTGTGTATGATTAGCGTGTTGGCCGTGCCTAGGTCAATGGCAAGTTCCTGCGTCAGAAAACTGAATAAGCCCATTTTTACGTTTTATATCAGTCTGCAAAATAAACATAAAAGTTGCTATTTTCTTTGAAAACGGGATAAAAAATTGCAGCCGGCTTGGCCGGGGCAGTACAATTTAAAAGTCCAGCCCCAGACTGATGTATTGAATGGGTTTGTTCCATTGACTTTCCTGCCACCCCCAGGCCCTGTCATATTTAATAAAATATCCCAAAACACGAGACCGTATTCCATAACCGGCACCCATAAGCCAAGGATTTCTGCGGGATGTTATACTCATGGAATAATTGGGTGTTGTTACATAATTTGTATTGTAGGGATTGGCAATGTCAGCAGGCGATTTACCTGTAAATGCACAACCGGCATCCAGGAAGGCCGTTAGGGTGAAATGTTTAATGAATTCAGATGACACAGGCCGTTTGTAAATCATTTTCATCAATTGCCATCTGAGTTCAGCATTGCTAAGCAGAAAGCTGTTTCCCATGCGGGCACCCCTGTAATGCCCCCTCAGATTGCATACCCAGGATTGAAATTGAATATTTTCAGGGTTTAGCAATGTGGGCTTTTCCGGGAGTTGTTCTTTTGCCGTCCAGTTTTCTACTCCTCCTAGATAAAAGGCCGCCTTATGCGCCCCCAGATTGTAAATTCCTGCAATTCGCTGCGCAAAACTGATGCTTTTCCATATAGGAATGTAAAACCGAATATCCGATTCTGCCCAAATTAATGTTTGCGCATTTTTCGTATTCATCATGTGTTGCAGTCCAAATTTAATTCGACTGCCTCTCATTTGGTTAAGACCGGAACTCGTGCTGTTATCAAACATGATTTCCATTCTGTTACTCCAGAAGCGGTTCACCTTGTCCTCTATTTGTGCTGCCTGTATTTCGGTAATTTTGGTGGTAATGTGATCCTCCCGCAATCCTGTAATGTAAGTGTAGCGTAAGCGTTCATCGGATGGAAGCATTATTTTAAAATCAAGCAATTGGGTTCCATATTGCTGATATAAATTCGGCTCATTGTCAAACTTTCTGTTTCTTCTGTAGTATAAAAATTCATAATCAAACCTGTTTGCGTAACGGCCTATTTTAAAATGAAAATCGGTAAAAGCCAGGTCTAAACTGCTTCTGACCCCACCCTCAATGTTCACATTGCGCTGCAGGTCTGACAATGAAACTTTGAAATAAGGCATTAACCAAGGGTTTCTCATGACCATCATAGGTACACTGTTGTCATAAAGATATGTTCCAAGGTTTCGGTTATCAATCTGGGTTACAATAAAATCAGGGGTGATGGGATTGAGATTGGTCCTAATCAGCTGCTTGCTCTTGGGAATATCACTTTCGGTTATTGTTTCAGGATAATCTATAACCGGAAATCCCGTTTGATATTTATACGTTTTTGACACAGTATCCTGCCGGATAAGGTTGCCATCATAATTTACAGACTGGGTATCCTTTAATAGAATGGTACTGTTTTCATTTACAATTAATCCTTTTTTCCAATTATTCAATTGAGTATTTATGGGAATATTGATGGCATCCTTTTCGGGGTTTTCATTTACGTTACCCATAAACAGGGTTATTCGCCCATTGACTTTGACAACCTCTGCAAAGGTGCTTTTGTCTCCGGAAATGTTTTGACTGTATATAGATCTGGCGTAATGGGTTAATCCCTTGGGTTCCGCGTAGAAATAAATAGGGGAGTACCATGCATTTTGCAAGCCGCTGATGTCTGACAAAAAACCAATGATACTATCATTCAGGGGTATTGGAGATAGAATAGATACCGGAGTTTTGAATTGGGTGATTTGTTTGTTTCCGGCTTCTCCCCACAAAAATAAATTATTGATATTATCGGCTGAATTGGCAGTGTAAACAAGACGACTATTGTTCAACCAAAGTAGGTTGTTTTTATACATTGTATCCCGCGTTATCTGTTTAACACCACCACCGGTTAAAGCGGAAGTATAGAGCTGGGAGATACTCATGTTTGTGGCTGAGAATACTATGCTGTCTCTATCGGGGTGCAAAGCGAAATCATTAACGGCTTTGAAGCTGCTGAAGGATAATCTGGCGATGTTTTTACCCTGTTTATTGAAGGTTAATAGAAAATAATTGCCTTTCTCAAAAGTTAAAATATACAATTTATTGTTTCTCCATTTGGCCTTAGGAAAGGTAAAATCATTGATTTGATTGAGCACCTTTTGTCCGCCTTCATAAATTTTCTGTGTCCTGTTGTTGTCTACAGAATAAAGCCAGACAGCAAATTTTCGATGATCATGGGTGATAAGTGAAAGCGTTTTACCATCCTGATTAAGGCCCGCACCCGACATGCGTAATTTGTTGATTTTTCGGGGAATTTCAGCTTTGCCCCTGGGAAGTATCATGCCCGTAGTGTTTTCAAAGTCTGCCCGACACTTTTCTTTCCATTGCTGCAGAAAATCTGACAATTGATTTTTGGAATAATAGGATATACCGGCTTCCGCAGAATGGGTATACCGGGCAATAAACATGATACCGGCAACCACATCCTTACCGTGTCGGTCAATGATAAATTTCCATACACTTCTACCCATTAATGATTGCTCATCCCTAGTCAGCAAATTAACATTGTCGAATGTACCTGTTGCAAAACCATCCCTTAAATCAGTTTCTTGTTCCGCCCCCCATCCCTCGGAGATGATACCGCTTAAACCATCTGTAAACCAGAAAGGCAGTGCAGGACTTTTCAATCTTTCAAATCGGTCTTGTAAAGTGCCTCCGTATATCATTTCTCTGATAAGGAAGTCACTGATACCCTGCGTTATTCGTGTTTTAAACGCGGCAAAATTGCCATCATGGTAGATTGGCACTGCTTCTGCCGGTATGAAAGTTATGCCACCGGAGTGCCACTGGGGATTAACGTATCCGATATTATTCTGTTTGTAATCACTCATACTCCCGTAAATCATGAACTGGGGGCGGTTTGATGATTTGTAACCCAACAATTTTTCGATTTTTGGCAGCTGCTCTGCAATGGTTTTGTCGGCAAAATCTACGGCATATCTTAACTGACTGTCATGATAAAGAAAATCAGCGGTTTCACTTCTGTAAGCAGTCCAGTGAAATGAATTGTATTGTACACGGTTTTGGCCAAAATCCGAATAAATCCCCTGACTTTTACCCCAATAGGGCAGGAAGCATGCAAGAACGATGATGGGGATGTAACGCAAACCGGGCATCAGACCTGCAATTTAAGCAAGAAATATTACTTCTTTGGGGTAAATTTGCGTGATGCAGAGTGATCTTTTTACGGAAGGTGCCCGAAAATTTGTTGATTTGGAGGAACGATTTGGGGTTTTTAATTATCATCCGCTTCCGGTTGTGTTGGCTCAGGGCAGTGGCGTGTATGTATGGGACGTGGATGGAAAAAAGTATCTGGATTTTTTATCGGCATACAGCGCGGTTAACCAGGGTCATGCCCATCCTGTTATTTTGCAGGCACTTCAATCCCAGGCAGCAAGTTTGTCACTAACAAGCAGAGCGTTTCACAATAATAAACTGGGGCCCTATCTCGAATTTATGGCCAATACTTTTGGGTTTGATCGAGTATTGCCTATGAATACGGGGGTTGAGGCCTCAGAATCTGCAGTAAAACTGGCAAGAAAATGGGGATATGAGGTAAAGGGTGTTAGTGAAAATAATGCCAGAATTATTTTTGCTGCCGGTAATTTTTGGGGAAGAAGTATTGCGGCAATTTCCTCAAGTACAGATGAGAACAGCAGGAACGGATTCGGCCCATTTGTGCCGGGATTCGACCTGATTCCATACAATGATTTACATCAGCTGGAAGAGGTTTGTAAAAACCCCGATGTGGTCGCATTTATGGTAGAACCCATTCAGGGTGAAGCCGGGGTGATAGTTCCTGATCCGGGTTATCTGAAGGGTGTAAGAGAAATATGCAGCCGGTACAATGTATTGTTTATTGCTGATGAAGTTCAGACAGGTCTTGGCAGAACGGGAGCAATGACATGTTGTGAACATGAGAATGTAAAACCCGATTTACTGGTGCTGGGAAAAGCATTAGGGGGTGGGGTGTATCCGGTAAGTGCCGTTTTAGGAAGAGATGATGTAATGAAAACGCTAAAACCCGGTCAGCATGGCAGTACTTTTGGAGGAAATCCCTTGGCATGCGCTGTAGGAATGGCATCTTTAAAAGTTATCATAGACGAACAATTGTGTGAGAATGCCAAAGCGATGGGGGAGCTTTTCAGGGCTGAGCTTAAAAAAATTAAAAGTCCATTAATCAAAGATGTTCGCGGCATGGGATTGTTAAACGCCATGGAAATATTGCCATATGGATCCGGTAAAACTGCCTGGGATATTTGTGTATCAATGTTACAGCATGGTTTACTTGCCAAGCAAACCCACAGGAATATTATCCGGTTTGCCCCGCCTTTGATTATTAATAAGGAACAAATTGAGCAGGCAACTGAAATCATCAAGAAAGTGATTAGTGAAGAGGAAATGGGTTTGTAATGAATGTGTTTTGATAAAATGTGGGATAATTGTGTAGGAATTTCAGTTGTTTCATCACGCAAATGATATATTTTCGCACCACAATCACCATGAAAATACGTTGCGTAACTGCTATGGTTGTTTTGAGTCTGTTGTTTTCATCAACTGCATGGTCTCAACCCACAAATCCTAGGCCTGCGGCTCCTAGAACTGCGGTAAACAAACCAAAACCACCCAAAGAAATTGCACCAGCAGTGCAGATTTATTTTGATTTTAACAAATCAAACATTAAAAAGTCGGAAGTAGCCAAGCTTGAAAAACTGCTTGAAGATCTCAAATCCAAAAGAGAATACAAAATGATGCTTACCGGCCACACAGACAGCACCGGTAACGATGATTATAATATGCAGCTGTCTCAGCGTCGTGTTGATGAGGTCTATGATTGGCTCATGGAGAAAGACGTTGATACCTCGGTTGTGGGTCGTGTGTATTTTGGACGATCAAAGCCCCGTGAAAAGAACGAAGGCGATGAAGAAAAAAAATCGAAAAACCGCAGGGTGGAAATAACCATCATTGAAAAACCGGCACCACCACCACCTCCGCCACCACCACCACCCAAAGATACTTGCGTAAAAGATACCACTGTTTTCATTGGACAGGGTGTGGCAATTACCCTAAACCGTTGTGATTATTTCCGCATGTGCAGAAAAAATCCTGAAGGATGCATCACCATTAATCGCAAAACCGAACTGGATGAAATTTTTGAAAGTGGAACCCCACTTAGAACTCTGAAAGGTGACGGATTTAACTGGGCCGGCATATTCAATGTTAAACTGGCCGGTGATACCTGCCTGAAAAAGCCCGCCAGTTTCTCTGTCAACCTCGATCTTGAAACTTACAAAAAGGCCAAACTGAGCGTATACAAAACTAAAGGTGAGGATTACCTTGAGCTTGACAAGTCAATTAAGGTTTCTATTGCCAAAACCAAGGAGAATATTAAGGTTACCATGCCCCTGAAATGTCCTGGACAAATTAATCTGTGTGGCGTGACCGGTAAAAGCAAAGTGGCCACATTTAAGGATAAATCCTTCAAAATTAAGGACATATATGTTGTCAGCTACGAACCGCCTACCATAATTCCTGCTACCAAAAAAGGGAGTAAGTGGTACGTTAATTATGGCTCTGTTCAGAATGGAAAACTGTACGTTACCCTCAACGATGGTGAAACGGTAATAAAAGATATTGAACTTAACAGTATTCGCAAGTCTAAATCACCCGGCGAACTGAGAAAGAAATATAAAATAAAAGCCAAACATATCAAGCGTTAACACGGTTAAACTGGTGTAGTTCGGAGTTGTAGTATGGAACCATTAACCCAAAGGAGCAGAAAGGTTGTCAATAAGAAGATGACCTTTATGGAAAGGATTTACCTGCCCGCCATATTACATGGTATGTGGATCACTTTCAGCCATTTTTTCAAAAAGAAAAGTACGGTAAGCTATCCTGACGTATTAAGGCCCATAGCGCCGGTTTACAGAGGTCAGCATGTTCTGAAGCGTGATGAGGAAGGCAAGGAGCGTTGCACGGCCTGTGGCCTCTGTGCAGTTGCCTGTCCGGCTGAAGCAATTACCATGGTTGCTGCCGAAGCTAAACCGGAAGAAGCTCATTTGTACCGCGAAGAAAAATATGCAGCAACCTATGAAATAAATATGCTGCGCTGCATATTCTGTGGTTTGTGTGAGGAAGCATGTCCTAAAGAGGCAATTTTCCTCACTGACCGACTAGTTGATGCAGAATACAACAGGGGAAGTTTCATATATGGAAAAGATAAGTTGGTGGAACCCACTGATGAAAGGGTCGATGTTTCAAAACGTCAGGTTTGGACGTATCAAAATCAGTAAAATATGCTATTGACTATTTTAGGATTACCCCCTGCATTTCTGTTGTTGTCGTTTATTACGATTCTGTGTGCCTTATATGTAGTAACCAATACCAATCCGGTATACAGTGTTTTGGCATTGATTTTGGCATTCTTTAGTATTTCAGCACATTATGTGCTGCTGAATGCACAATTTCTTGCCGTCGTAAATCTGATTGTATATGCAGGGGCTATCATGGTTTTGTTCCTGTTTGTGCTAATGTTATTGAACCTGAACAAAGAAAGTGAGCCCATTGTCAAAATGGGTTGGCATATTGGAGCTGCTGTAACTGCCGGTTTGCTGCTCGTTACCTTGGCAGCCGCGCTGCACAAGTCTTCCGAGCAAATAATGCGTAATCCTGCAGAAGATATTGGCCTGGTAAAAAATCTAGGTAAGGTACTTTTTACAGATTATCTGGTTCCTTTCGAATTGTCAGGTATTCTATTTCTGGCTGCAATGGTAGGAGCAGTGCTTTTGGGTAAAAAGCAAACAAATAGCAAAGAAAATAACAATTATTCAGAAACATCCTCTCAATGAACCCGGATTCCGTATTTAACACATTAGACATTAGCCACTACATCTATTTAAGTAGTGTGTTGTTTTGCATAGGGCTTTTTGGGGTTCTTACCCGTCGCAATGCCATTGTTTTACTAATGTGTATTGAACTCATGCTGAATGCCGTGAATTTGCTGTTCGTTGCATTTTCATCCTACATGGGCGATTCGGCAGGACAGCTGTTTGTTTTCTTTATCATGGTGGTAGCAGCCGCCGAAGCAGCTGTTGGCCTTGCAATCATTGTCATGATTTACCGCAATACCCGTAGTACTGATGTTGGTCTATTTGATAAGCTAAAGGGGTAATGGGAATGCTGTTTATTATATTACTGTCACCTTTAATTGGATTTTTATTCTCCGGAATAATTGGAAAGTATTTACCTGAGAAGATTACAGGTTGGATTTCCTCCTTAAGTATTTTCGTCTCTTTCATCTTTTCATTGCAGGTTTTTCTGGATTTAACGCCAAACGTTGCCGAACCGGCTGGAGGACCCGCTTTTGAGGCCATTGGATTTACTTTTCTGTCTGTGGGAGATGTCTTTGTGGATTTTGCCATCCAGGCCGATCGTCTTACTTCCTTAATGATGCTGGTAATTACCGGAATCGGATTTCTAATACACCTGTATTCCATTTCTTACATGCATGGAGATAATGGGTTTTATAAATTCTTTGCTTACCTCAACCTGTTTGTTTTTAACATGCTTGTTTTGGTTATGGGCAGTAATTTCCTCATGTTATTCTTCGGGTGGGAAGGTGTTGGTCTCTGTTCTTATTTGTTGATAGGATTTTGGTATCGAAACGCAGAATATGGCAAAGCTGCCAGAAAAGCGTTTATCATGAACAGAATTGGTGATTTGGGTTTATTGGTTGGTTTATTTCTGGTTATCAGCACTTGCAAGTCGTTAAATTATTCAGACGTATTTGCAGCAGCTAAGTCAGGAAGTTTATCCACCGAAATGGTTACTGCCATTTGCATTTCATTTTTTATTGGCGCCATGGGCAAAAGTGCACAAATTCCACTTTATACATGGCTTCCGGATGCCATGGCTGGCCCAACACCTGTTTCAGCGCTGATTCATGCTGCAACCATGGTAACAGCCGGAGTATACCTGGTGGTTCGCTGCAATATACTTTTTGAAATGGCACCGGCCGCTCAACAGCTCATTCTATGGATAGGCCTTTCTACCAGCATTCTGGCTGCGCTGATAGGTTTAAAGCAAAATGATATCAAGAAGGTTTTGGCATATAGTACGGTAAGTCAATTGGGGCTTATGTTTATTGCTTTAGGAGTAGGAGCTTATTCGGCTGCAATGTTTCACCTCATAACCCATGCGTTTTTCAAGGCCCTGTTGTTTTTGGGTTCTGGCAGCGTCATTCATGGTATGGGAGGGGAACAGGATATTCGCAAAATGGGTGGTCTGAAGTCCTACATGCCGGTTACCTATTATACTTTTCTCATCGGCACCCTGGCCATCAGCGGTATGCCTTTGTTTAGCGGCTTTTTCAGTAAGGACGAAATTCTGGCTACGGTGTTTACCCAGCAGCCCGTTGTTTGGTTTTTGGCAGTGGTAAGTGCACTCATTACCGGAGTCTACATGTTCAGGGTATTCCTGGTTACTTTTATGGGTGGCTTCAGAGGTACTGAAACTCAAAAACACCACTTACACGAATCACCTGCGTTGATTACAGTTCCGCTTATTATTTTAGCCATATTAAGCTTGGTGGGAGGGCTCCTAAATTTACCTGAGTTGTTTACCCATGACCATGCGCAGTGGTTAAAACACTGGCTGAGTCCGGTTTTGGGCAATTCTCAGGATGCTTTGCATCATCCGTCTCACAGCACAGAATGGATGCTCATGGGAATAGCCGTTTCAGTGTTTATAGCCGCATTTTTGTATACCCGAAGCAAGTACATTTCACATGCTTCGGTACCTGAGGAGGATGCGGAAATGACCGGTGCGGCCAAATGGTCTGCCCACAAATTCTATGTAGATGAATTGTACGATAAAGTTTTTGTGAGAAGTACCGAGCGTTTAGGATCAACCATGGATAAAGCCGATAGTGGGATTTTTGCCGGACTTATGGGTTGGGTGTCCTCAGGAATTTCCTTTATGTCAGAACTATTTTCAAAGATTCAAAACGGCAGAATTCAATATTACCTGCTGTATATGGTTATCGGTGTTATTCTCATGTTGGTCATCAATATTTTCAAATAATCGTGGAGTTGATCTTTATACCCATCGTTGCCGCATTTATAGCCGCCTGGACAGGGAAGTGGTCTCGCTGGATATCACTGCTGGGTTCAATCATTTCAGGCGTATTTCTGTTGTACTTTTTTATGCATTTCAATCCCGATGCCGGGGTTCAGTGGCAATGGAATAAACCCTGGTTTTCATCAGCCATTCATTTTCATAGCGGCATAGACGGAATAAGTATGGTTTTGCTAATTCTAACGAATGTACTTTGCCCGTTGATTTTACTTTCGGCGTTTCACAAAAAAGAAGATAATGCACTGCTGTTCGCGCTGATTGTAGGAATGCAGGGCGCGCTTAATGGGGTTTTTGTAGCACGTGACGGACTCATGTTTTACATCTTCTGGGAACTGGCCCTAATTCCCGTGTATTTCATCGCCGGATTATGGGGAGAAGGAAACCGTTTTAAAACAACATTACGCTTTTTTATCTATACATTCATTGGTAGTCTTGCCATGTTGGCATCGCTGATTTATTTGTTCAGTAAAACCCCTGATAGTTCATCTTTCTCTTACGAAACACTCGTTGCTGTTCAATTGAATCCCAATGAGGCATTCTGGGTGGGTGCGGGACTATTGCTGGCATTTGCCGTTAAAATACCTATCATGCCTTTTCATGGATGGCAACCTGCTACCTATACAGAAGCTCCCGCTGTAGGATCAATGCTGTTATCCGGCATCATGCTGAAAATGGGATTGTATGGCTTGCTTCGCTGGTTCATGCCGCTGGTACCGGAATCGCTTCCCACGTTTGTGCCTTTTATTGTTGGCGCAGGTATCATAGGCATTCTTTACGCAGCCCTCATTGCAATCAGGCAAAATGATATGAAACGTATCGTTGCTTATTCATCACTTTCCCATGTAGGCCTCATCGCCGCAGGTTTAGCTGTAGCAGGTGAAACGGGAGTTCAGGGTGGAATTTTGCAAATGTTCAGTCACGGTGTTAATGCCGTGGGCTTGTTTTTGGCCATCGATATCATTGAAAGAAGAAACCAAACCCGATTCCTTGACGCTTTGGGCGGTATGGCTGCGCAATCGAGGGCTTTTGCGGTTTTCTTTTTGGTCATAGTTTTGGGTGCAACTGCAGTGCCTTTTACCAATGGATTTCCGGGTGAGCTGTTGTTGCTGAAAACCGTATTTTCCTATCATCCTGTCTGGGGTGTAATGGCAGGTATCACCATCATACTATGCGCTGTATATATGCTGAGAATGTATCAGTTTAGCATGCTCGGTGAAAGCAAAGGCACTGTGTTTAATTCTTTGTCCTGGCATGAATGGGTTTCTTTGTCAGGCATAGTGCTATTGATTGTATTTTTTGGTTTATTTCCTCAACTCATCATGGATATCAGTGCACCGGCAGTGAAGCAATTGTTAATGTTAATTCAAAATACCAAGGGGGTAATATCATGACTTCATTATTAATCCTGTTTTTGGGTGCCATTGTAGTCTTGTATTATGGCATCAATAAGCCGGAGGGCAAATCGCTGCTGATGACGGTCATCCTTTTGCTGGCAGCATTGTCATCACTCGTTTATGACCTGCTTACGGTTAAAAATCGTAACGTTTTGGGTTGGCTTACCGAATATGTACCTGAGAACATGCTAATATGGAATTTCAATTCGATTGCATTTTCCATAGTGTTAGTTTTGGCGTTTTTATTGGTATTGGGATTGTTTTCCAGAAATAACCACATAGGTGCAGATTTACTTGGCTTAATGCTATTCAGTGTTTGCGGTGGAATGCTGATGACCTCTTTCAGTAACCTGATAATGCTTTTTCTTGGCATTGAGTGTCTTTCAATACCCTTGTATGTGCTTGCGGGAAGCAAAAAATCTGATCTGGCCTCCAATGAGTCTGCGGTTAAATACTTTCTCATGGGAGCATTCAGTACCGCTATTTTTCTGATGGGTTGTGCTTTTCTTTACGGGGGTACAGGAAGTCTAGAACTGGAGAGTATTAGCCGTGCTACATCCATGATTACTCACCTGGGTATTAAGAGTAACCTTATATTTTCGGGCATCATATTACTTATGGCGGGAATGTTGTTCAAAATTTCGGCTTTTCCTTTCCATTTTTGGAGTCCGGATGTGTACGATGGCAGCCCAAACCGCACCACCGTCTTTATGGCAACCGTGGTGAAGATTGCCGCTTTTGCTGCTTTTTACAGGTTATTCAACGAAGGTTTAGGAGATGTCAAAAATTGGTGGGGGGTAACCCTGGCAGTTTCTGCGGGGGCCACCATACTGTTCGGAAATATTGCTGCCATCAAGCAAAGTTCCTTCAAGAGAATGCTGGCCTATTCCAGTGTTGCGCATGCAGGATACATGCTCATGGCCATACTTGCGCTTCCTCAAAATGGATTCTGGGCGTTACTTGTTTACCTGCTCGCCTACACCAGCAGTGCGGTTTCTGTTTTCTATCTGTTGGATAGAACTTCCGGCGAAAACAGTAATTTTTCATTCGACAATTTCAATGGTCTGGGTAAACAAAGTAAATGGCTATCGCTAATATTAATTGTTTCCATGTTTTCGATGGCCGGAATACCTATGACAGCCGGTTTTGCAGGAAAATATGGACTTTTTAGCAGCATCATTACTTCCTATCCCTGGTTGTTGTATGCAGCGCTCATTGGATCTGCCATCAGCATAGCTTATTATTTTCGGGTCTTCAAACATGCCTTTTTCTCAGAAGACGGTACGCTGGTAGCATGGAAAATCGGTACTATGGAATGGATATTCCTTGCCTTATCCCTCATAATAACCTTATTGGTGGGATGTTGGCCTGCCGTTATTACTCTATGTAAGTAATTACATAGTTAAAAAGTAATTCCAATTCTGTAAACTATGGACCCTAGGGGTTGAGTAGAAGCAAATTCAGTATTGGGTGCGTAACCTATTAAAAACCACGAACACATATTTGAACTTTGTGCCATGCCCAGCCCCAGGATGGGGGAAGCCACCCATTTTCTTTCACTGGAAGATAACACACCATTTCCTGGCATTATTGCATTCACAGCCCTCATTTCTCCGTGCAGAAAGGCCACCTGTCCCAGATTTAATCTCAGAAATCCGTGTGCGCCATAGGTGAAACCCGTGTTTCCCTGCCCATTTCCTGCGTAAAAAGCACCATTGATTCCGGCACCTACCCTCAAAGGTTTGGCAATATCATATCCCACAAAAGGGGATATTTCACCAAAAACATAGCCATTGCTAAGGGAAAACATAAACTCAGTTCCTTTGATGAAATTTTCATGAGAAGGAGATTTGAAAAACGTTCTTTTTTGTGAGCCGGTATCAAATGTTTTTCGGGGTGC
>Ga0164293_10001061_pt1 | contig 22967 bp, 40 predicted proteins | sample GEODES118metaG_FD_111487 | JGI IMG/M metagenome (GOLD analysis project Ga0164293, IMG submission 111487) | Eutrophic lake water microbial communities from Lake Mendota, Wisconsin, USA - GEODES118 metaG | ecosystem: Environmental > Aquatic > Freshwater > Lake | place: USA: Lake Mendota...
CGTTTCATATGCACACTTTACAGATAGCGGATCAACACCTTTAGCAATCGCTGCTTCAATGTTTTTCGCCATGTTGTTTCTGTCATTGATATTATAGATGAATGCACCAATGATTGCGGTACAAACAACAATAATTATTGATACACATATTGTAATCAAATCTTTATTCATAGATAATTCCTTTGTTTCTGTCAATTTTGTCACCTTTGCTTTTGTAGAAAATATGCCTGCCAATTTGTTTCTCCTTTTTAAGTTTAGACCACTCAGGGTTTACATAATCAGCATGATAATAAGTTGCTCCGTTTGTTACATCTTTCGTTCTTTCAAAATTTAGATAAAGATTAGTGGACATCTCTAATATATCATTATACAACGGAGTATGCTTGATTGTCAAGCGCTTTGAGGTAATAGTCTTATCACAGTACCACGAAAATTGACAAACATTGCCAGTTTTTTGTTGTACGACCTCACATATTGAATTTGCATAATTGCCTGTTTGTAACCTATTGAATGTAACGAAAGCTACTGCTGTTTGGCCTTCAATAGGTTCATGTGCTGCTTCAAAATAGATATTTTCGGCTAGACATGTGATTTGTTTTTTTACATCTGGTGCCAATGAGCTAAATGGTGCTTTGATTGGCAAATTGTATTTGTTTATATTTACAAACGATAACGTTATAATTAGAGTTGCAAATATAAGACTAAAAAGTATTGGTTTACTTTTCATCCTATCCTTTCTTTTTTAATCCCAAAGGTTTCGATAATACTTACCAAACAGCTTAAAACCATTTGCAATTCTTTCATGTACAATCTTTAGAGCTTCATAATCAGTTTCATGTGTGTGGTCATCATTGTAAACCATTTTAAACATCTTTGGTTTCTTATTTTCATCCCACTTACAGGCTTCACTTCTTGTACTCCATTTGCCTTTAGAATATGCTTCTTCCCACTTAGTGTCAAGGTGATGTTCGAATGCAAAAATCATTTCATTCATTACCCAATCCCAGCGCTTATGCCAGTTCTCATCTGTATCCCATTCATTCTCTTTTGGTGGAGCTGAAGTGGATTTCAATTCATCTGGCACATCTTCATCATCGACATTTGGTGCACCGTGTTTGCTTGTTTGCAATTGTTTCAACATTGGCAAAGCAATCATACCAAGGGTGTGATCCATTGACCAAGTGTCCCATCTATCAACCTTCACATAGTCAATTTTAGGATGAACAAAATCTAAAAACTTATGTAAAGCTTTACAGATAGGGTTTAAACGATTCACCCATTTGTCATACTTGTTACCAGGCTTTTCTTCATGGTTGTAAAACACATCGTTGTCTTTTTCCCAAAAACAAACCTTTTCTAAGATATGATATGGTGATATCCAGTGATATCGATACTTGCTTATGTAAACTTTCATTTCTGAGAATCTCCAGGAAACACACGATAGTTATCCTCAACGGAATCTGGTGTGCTAACTTCTATGATTGTGCCTTCCTCTAGGCAGATGATTTGATGAGGTTCAAGAGGTTCGTTTCGCCAAACAGAACCTGGTTCCAGAATTTGAGACTTGATTGAAGCGTCTTTGGTTAGAATATATTTCACTTCGAATTTACCAGACAAAACATACCATGTTTCATCTTTAACGGAATGGAAGTGCATGCTGAATCTGGCATCTTTGTTAAACTTCAGCAACTTACCAGCATATTTATCATTCGTGGCCCAAATAAGTTCGTGTCCCCAACCTTTTTCTATAAAACCTTGTTTACGTGTAATTGGCATTTCATTCACCTTGTTGTTTATACTTTTTCTTCCAATACTTAGCAATGTAACTATCTAAAGAATCAATGTAATGTTGACTTTTCTCTTTAACAAAAATTTGATTACTACCATCAGCAACTGCAATAGCAACCACCAATTGATTGATTGGTTTATGTGTAATTTCTTCAAACATGGTTGCATAAGCTGTACATTGCATGAAGTAATTTAAAATACCTTCTTCTGACTTTTCTCTAGTAGAAGTTTTAAAGTCAATCACTGATAGTTGGCCATTCCATTCTGCAATACAATCAACACGGCCTGCCAATCTGAGGCGAGTTGAATACAATGCTTGTTCAATTGAATATACATTACCAATGTTCGTATCAATATGTGGTTTCAAAGACAGAAACAACTCTTTGGTATCTGGCATCATGGATGTCATTTTTATAGGAGTCAATTCATTCATCAAATAGTTTTCACATATTGTATGTAACTTTGTTCCACGACTTGAGGCTTTGGCTGCAATTCTATTTGCTTCTTCAGCACCAACTCTTTCACGCCATTCAAATAAAGCCTTCTTATTATAATCCGACAATACTGTGGTTACGGATGGAAAAGAATGGCCATCAGGTGTTAGATATTGACGACCACTATCAGTTGTAATTGCTTTTAAATCGAAATCCAACTCTTTCAATTTTACATGATTAAATGCCAAACTTATCTTCCTATGTGTTTATCAACCAATTGTTTGGTCTTAATTTCTTTTGATGAACGCTGGCCATGACGACTAGCAACTTCACTTGATTTGTGATTCTCTGAAATTTTAGAAAGCACTTCTTTGAATCCATCAGGCACTTTACCAGTAACGGAAACTCCACTAACAATTGCAGCCGATGTTACAACTGAATGAATTGTTGGATTGGTTTGTAGATATTCTTCACGAGCAGAAATGCTCATAAATGATTCAAATTCTTCACCTGTTTCGGTGTCTAAAAAACTATACAAGGGCACTATACCACTCCGGTTGATTACGCTTTTTCCATGACGCTAAATGCGCCTTGTTGTTTATATAGTAACTACGATAAGAAGCTATAGAATCGCCTGCAACTTTCACTTCATCAGGCATCGCAGGAGTTGGTTCAGTAAATGTGCCAAATGGTATTGAATTTGGCACCTGTGCTAATTGGTCAACTAAACCATCACGTTCAGATTTATGAATTTTACCATAACGATAAGAATACTCACCACATAGTGCTACAAGCATAGCTTGCAACCATCGATAATTCTCATGTGTCTGTCTCACCCAAATTGCTGAAGGATGGTTGATATGAGTAGCACTATACAAAATAGATTCACGATTATCAGAAAGTACATATCTAACTTGTTTACGACCAGTTTTACTGAGGCCAGTAACGATATTACCATCAAGATAACGATGAGCAGTAGAAAGTAATTGAGCATATTCAAGAATCATTTTAACTGTGTGTTTGTCATTGTGCATCTTAGCACATTTTAAAACATCATGGTCTAGGTAAAAAATATTCATACGTCATACTTTACGCCTTCTTTTGAAAAGAAGGCTCTTATCTTGTGCTCATTGTCCCAATCTTTACAATAGTGATTATCTTTATCACACATTTCCAAGGCTTCATCAAATGATACAACACGGTGAGAGACAATCACTTCACCAAGATGTTCTTGGCTAAATTCTTGTGCTTCATTCAGGGTTACAGTATCAAGAGCCCATTCTGCTTTGCCTTTTGGCACTTCGACCATATAGCGTTCACGGAACTGAGAGATAGCTTCAACAAGTACCCATTCAGTTTCTTCTTTTTTAGTCATAGTGAATGTTCCATCACCATTATCTTTCCAGTCTAAAGTGTCGCCAGTTTGCCAACCAGCTTCTCTCAACAATTCATCTGGCAATGGCAAAATCAAATCGCCAGTTTCTGGATCGTTCTCAAGTGTAATTATATAACTCATTTATTTTCTCCAAAGATATTTGACCAAGTTTGTAATTTTGCTTTTTTAGCTAGCATAGCTTCATGTACATTTGTATCATCAATGATTTTTCTTTCAACCATCAAATCAATCATGCAAAGAAGGTCACCAACTTCTTCCGTTAAGCGCTCACGATTGGTTTTGCCATTATATTTGGCCTCAATACCGAAACGAAACACTTTAGAAATAGCTTGGGTGACCTCTGCACATTCCTCCTGAGCAATCAGAAGGATTTCTTTTTGCACATCTTTCATTCCGTTACGGTGATTTCTGTCACTTGTAACTCAGCTACTGGTTCAACAATAACTGGTGTTTCGATTGGTGTGGCGGCCAAGTCAGCCAGTTTCTCAACCTTAGTTTTCTTAGCCTTAGTTACAGGCGCTGGTGCAGGTTGACCTGCTACGAATCCGCTGTTGGTAATGCCAACACGACTCATGTATTTTTTAACGTCAGGAACGTTAACGATTTGATAAGCGGTCACTTTGCGACCATCTTTGATTGCACGAACAACGCCATCGGCATTGGTCTTAATGTGCCAAATGTAGGTCGACAAGCGATACATTTGGATTTCTTTGCCAAGTAAGGCATCGATTTCTTCGACTGTTGTTGGGTTGCCGCTAATCATAACGGTCAACAATTTCTGAAAGGGCTTTAGTTTAGTAGATTTTCCACGGGCCATAATATAACTCCAATATAATTTAAGAACTTCAAGTGTAACACAAATAGGCGAGTTTGTCAAGAGGCATCGCCATTGTTGCCTCAGTCTGTCGCCATTTCGCAACAGAAAGCTTTGAATTCTTCCCAAGTGCCATCAAAGATAACTTGGTCGGGATTCTTTACAACCACAGTTTCTTCATAAACGTGGTATTCATAATCTTGCCAGCATGAATTAGATTCAATAGGATAAATGTAGAAACCTCCTACAGATTTCTTAAAGTTGGCAATCATCTGAGCTGCCAAGCAACCCATGCCATTAAACTGCACGGTTTGAGTTTCAGAAAAACCATTTACCAATTTACCAGACAACAGAAAATCAGCCAGTTCTTGGCCGTGACCTTCTGGATAGCCATCGAATTGGCGGTACATGTTGATAATTGGTTTGTTTTCTTCATAAACAAAAGTCAAACTACGTGTTCCCATTTTAAATCTCCATTAAACTATCAACTTTTCCATCCCAATAATCTTCACAAGATTGCTTGGTGAATCCATATCTTACACATCCTTGAACGTATTCCTCACGGCGAGGGTCGTTCACTTTTTGCGGTTCTATTACAACCTCTTGTTGCACAACCACAGAAGGTGCAACGGTTCTGGTTTCAGTAGGTGGTGTATGGTTAGCAAGAACTACAATAGCAAAAAGCAATGCAGCACCAATAACAATAATTCTCCAGAAAAAACCAAGAATGACAATACCAATGCCACCCAATAAAATCAGTTCTAATGTTTCCTGATTAAGCATTTACAATCAAAATGGTTCGCAATGAACATTTATAGGCACCATAACTTTGGGACCAGCATCGGTTTTTACGGAAATATATTCCACATTTGGTCGCATTTTAGCGAACACACATTGTTTAGCAGCTTGTACTGCTTCGTTTCGGTCCATGGCTTCAGGGCCTTTATAGTTCGTCAATTTATAGGTTGGTGTTGACGAGCAAGCAACCAAAGATAACACTAAAGGGATAACTAACAATCTTTTCATTTAAGACTCCATTTCATTCATTTCAAAATCAACTTCCCAAACTTTCCAATTTTTACGGACAATTAGAGATACGGGAAGGTCATTATCTCTACAAAATTTCCATGCATCGAGGTAGAAGAAAAATTCTTTTATCATTACGCAGCTTTCATCATTAGAACTGGATACTTTACAAAACCGGTTGTATCTTTTTTGGCTTTGCCTTTTGCATACAAACCGACCACAACACCTTTGGGATCCAGAAACCGCAGGTCTGATTCATCGCCATTAAAAACAGGACGACCCATGTAGCTATCAGGCATTGGTTCAGTCTTTTTCAAACCGAACACCGTAGCAACATTGTAACCTTGTTGAATGGCAGCATAAACGTCAGCATCATTACCATCAGCGGCAGAAAATGTCAACGAATAATTGGGAACCATTTTAATTTTACGACCAAGAATTTTGGTGTAATCATAAAATGTCACTTCAGGAAAAGCGTAGAAAATGTTTGAATAGGTTTGTCCATTGCGGTTGACCTCATACTTTTCAAAAGCAAGGTCAGAGGTGCCGTTCAAACGGAAAACAGGAATTAAGCCAAGGCGTTTGCTTTGTTTAATGCCCAATTCAATATCTTTAACCAACAAATTCATAAATGTAATACGGTCTTCGAAAAACATTTTGGTTTTGCGAATACGAGCTTTTTGAATGACGTTGGTAAATTCGCCACGCTTGAACATACCGCCACGACCAGCGAGGTTCAAGCAAGCAGCTGTGCAACCAATGGTACGTTTAGCGCAGGTTTCATAACCTGACAAGTCAGCAGGAGCCAGGTGCAAAATGTAGGTATTGTAACCTTGTGCCAAACCTTTTAAAATTTTGGGGTTACCTGTAGATAGCAAATTCATTTCAATGTCCTTATCAACTCAACAGGTACCATTATACACAAACTGGCAGGATAGTCAAGCACTTTTTGGCAGGTGTTGCGTGAAAGCAACAGTAATACTAAAGTATTCATCTCCGCATCAATGCCTGGTCACGAGCTTCCTCATCCGAAAATATAGGAACCGCATTGCTTTTGTGCAAAGTGCCAATACCCTTCATAGCAGTACCAGTATAAACTTTACCTTGAATTGGTTTTGTAGCAGAACCACCAAACGTTTCAAAACTAGGATATTTTGGCGTTTCACGACCAACGGGTGTGGTCAGTTTCGGAACACCAGAATTTATCACTTTAGGTTTTAGTTTAGAAAAGCCAGTGGACATATTGTTGACGCTATCAAGCCATGCCTGATACTCAGCAATTTCCTTTTTGGTCTTGCTTTTCTTTTTAGACTTTTGGTAAGTATAAATTATTGACATACGTATGGTTTATCCCATTTACCAACATGAATGTGGTAATAATATGCCGTATTGAAATAATCAGTCTGAGCATCGGAATGGTCATAATAATCAGCCGAGAGCAAAGCTTCTTTGATTTCTTTCAAAGCTTCTAAGGCTACACCATCATAATGGTCATCGAGCCAATAAGGATTAACCTGAACATAATCACCGCCAAAATCAATTGGGCCAGATTTCAGGTTTAACATAATGCTTGAATGATTGTTAACCCGCAAAGAACCTTTGAGATTGTACTTTTTCAAAATAGGTTTTAAAGCTGCAGCAATAACTGCTTTCTTTTGTTGGTTCATATAAGCCATAATTAAAGTTCTCCATTTTTACGCAAAGATTCGAAAGCTTCTTTAGCATCCGATTTAAATTCATACCAACCGCAGCATTCTTCGGTCAGCAAATTCATTATACCATATCTGTCATTTAAATAAACAATTCGCCACATAATATATCCTTACAATGTCAATTCTTTGGCAGCAAAACGAATCTTGCCTTCATAGTCCAGCTGCATTTGCTCAAACTCGGTGAGGTAGTCATCAGCCACAACTTCCCAATCAATAATAAAGGAACGATAATACTCGCTGTCCTCTTCAATTTGGCCACGGAGAGCCATAACGGCTTCTGTGGTATTATTGAAATTGGTAAAATTCTTTACCACATAATCACTACCACCCTTGGCTTTCCAATATTGTGGGCACTCGCCAACTCCGTCCCAATCATGGGCGCCGTAGTTTTCTAAATTTTGTGTGGTGATGAGCAATTTCATTTTTTATCCTTACATTGACCAATATGATTCTGAAGAAGCAGAGCAAAAATGCGGTGTATCGTATTTTTCCTGATATTCTTTTCCAGAAATTAAATTCTTTTTAGTAACCCAGGTTTCAAAAACTTCTACAGTAAAACCTAAATTGCGCTTTGCATCAGCTACGTAGCCGATGTAATCTTTAGTTACAGGAGCAAATTCCTGTTTAGCAACCAGACGGCGGCCTTCTTTTGTGCGGCGGTCGGTTTTGTAAATTTCGATGGTGTATTCTTTTGTAGCAGACATTTTTTTATCCTTAAGCACGTTTGAAACCAAGGTCATAATGCATTATCAACATTTTAGCAATATTGATATATTGGCGAGAAGCGTTTTTGTTGTCACGCTCTAACATTTCTTGAGCATCCGACAGGTACGAAGCAATGACCATGCCCACACCTGAAAATTTAAAAGTCATTGATTCTTCCACAGAAGCAATGATATCATCAGCAGGCGAGCCATATGCCTGCAATTCCCATGTCAATTTATCTTTCATTTGATGTCCTTATCAACTCAACAGGTACCATTATACAGATTCGGGCAGGTTTGTCAAGCGATTTCGGCAGACTGTAGTGTTTTTGCAACAGCGTCAATATGTTTACATTTACCACGAAAATTAAAACCAGTACAGGTGCAGGTATAATGAGAATCTATTAATTCAACATTATATTCTTTATCTTTACTTTTTACTTTGAATATACGGGTATTATTCTTTATGGATTTACCAGATAATAATTCTAATTGAATATTACGGACTTTATTAAATGTCCGATAACGTTTATCTAGTTTGATTTGGGTTTTTAATATATTTACTTTATTATCATTTTGTTTGATATATGCGATAATCTTATTTTGATTATCTAGTAAATACGTGTGATTACAGGCACCATAATGGCCTGTCCAAATTGTAGTTTCTTGCAGAATTTCACTCATACCAATACCTTAACAGATATTGATGGAAATGTCAAGCGGGTTGTTGTATTAAAACAACATCAACCTTTTAGTAGTTGCTGATTAGATTCTTCCGACAAATCTTCTTCAAATTCAGCCATTTCAAGTCTTTTCAATTCCTTTTTCAAGGCTTCGATTTGACCTTTGTCTTCGGTAATTTCTTTTTGCAATTCAGCAATTCGTTCTCTGAGGTTATTTCTATAAGACATATTCTTTTTCCTCTTTTACTAACCGATAAAAGGATCGGTCATGGTGTTTCGGTTTATTCGAATTCTTCTGATTCAAATTATCCGTATTCTTTCTAAATTTTGTTCTTTGAGGTTTTTCAACCTTTTTACCGCCGCTTAACATACTAGAAAACACTTCTCCTAAAAAATTTGGTCTGCTACACTTAGTTCTACTAATTCTTCAGCGGTAAACCAAACATCACTTGGTGGAAGAAGTTTAGTTTTAACGCTTCTAGAATCCATACCAGTACATTCTTGCAATAACTTATTCATTCGGGTATTAGCAAGCTCACTTTCACGTACATAGGCTTTCATGTCATGGTATTTACCATTCATTTCAGAAGCATATTGGTGACACATAATACTGGTATTCTTAGCGATATATCTATGCCCCTGAGTTCCTGAAGCAAAGATTAAAAAGGCGGCTGAGCATACTGAACCCAAACCAAACGTTCTGATAACACGATTTGAATTACGCATTATATCTGTAAGTGCAAAAGCTTCACTCAAATCACCACCAGTTGAATTGATATACAAACTGAGGGGAGTATCACTTGACGTATTCAAGTTTTCATATACAATCCATTGAATAGCACTCTTTACAGTTTCCTCATTAATTTCGCCTGAGAGAAAATGTACGTGTGCGTTCAATAAACCGATACTAATCTTTTCTTCGGCAGGAATCATCAAGTCTTCTTTTTTCATTAGTAATCTCTTAGGGATAAAATAGGGTGTTTAACTGGCCACCAGAATTCATATTCTGGATCATTCCATTTGATTGTAAATTGTGCTTCTTGGTCATAATACTCCGACCACTTGTAATGAAACACCGCAGTTTCAGACATAACCAGATGGCCATTGCCAAAGCCTGGTGGTACTAAAACTTGTTTGTGATTCTTGTCGGATAAAGTAAAAGATGTCCACTCTTTATATTGTGGCGACCAAGGTCTATTATCAACGACCAACAAATAGATTGTACCATAAAGACAACTAATCAACTTGTAGGTCTTTTCGTCTCCGTGAACACCACGTAAGACATGTTGCCTCGATGTGCTGACACTATCAATTTTCCATTTGACTTTATCTAAGACACCATTCCCATACAAGGCTTTATTGAAAATTTCTACGTTTGTTCCACGGAAATCTTCAAAGACCACAGGAGGTGTGACCAACAATACTTCTTCTAGGTCTGTAAACTCAATCATTCTACAATCACAATACCTGGTGCAATTTGAATCTTATGGAAGTTGTTTTGTTTTTTCCATGGAAAATCTTTTCCATATTTTGCTTCCATCTTTTCATTACCACCAACAAAGAAATCTGATTTAACAGAATTATCATTACCATCTAAACGATAGCAAAGTGTATGTGTGTTAGAGCATTCAAATCTTGGAAAGTGTTGTTTCAAGTTAGCAAAGAATTGCCTATCTGCGCCCCATTGGCCATACCAAGCATGCCCGATGCGAGCAGCAACGTCACGCTTAACAGCAAAACTTGAGGTATCAATATGGAATACTTGGTCATCAAAATATACAGGCCATTTACCAAGGCTTTCACAGTTGTCCTCAAAGAGGTAGTTTGCATCTTTATCATAAATTTTCCTTAAAGAATATGCCCAATCATTTCCAGCTTGAATTTTCTTGACAAGTTTTTCTACATGGCAACTGTCAAACCAATTGTCCTCATCCAAATAACAAATTACATCAGCATTAACAAGAAAAGAACAAGCGGAGTAAACCCTGTGGCCATACCAACCTTTACCAACATTCTCCTCAAGACGGATGGTTTTGACTTTGGTAGCGCCTTGAATTGTATCATTGACCTTTTCCTCGTACTGAGCACCATCAACAAAAATGTAATGGGTTAAATTTTCATAAGTTTGTTTATCTACAGAGTTAATGCATTGTTGCAAATACTCTGAACCAATTGTAGGAGTTATTACTGCTACTTTCATTCTTTCCACGCTTTCAAAATATCGGATGATGAATTCATTTTATTTGAGCCACCAACTCCATATACAAATGTTATACCTTCAACTTTAACTTCACGGTTGTTTGTGTTGTTTCTATCACCACCATTTGCAAAGATAATCTCATCACCTTTACCAATCCAGCTTCTTTTCAAGTCTTCTAATAAACTACAAGCAGAATCATCAGAGTCATCAAACTTCAAAACAAAATCAACGTGTCGCAATTCATTAACGATAATGGATCGTTCATTCCAATTCATAAATGGTTTACCTTTTTTACGAGTCAACCATTCATCAGAATTTACACCAACAATCAACACATCACCAAGCTTGGCAGCTTCACGTATATATTCAATATGACCAGAATGGATGGGATCAAACCCACCCGTCACAACAACAAATTTCATTTTAAATGTTTAAAGTTGGATATGCTTCTTTAACAAGATTCAATGTTAGGTATTTTACACCTAAATCTTTTTTGAACAATTTAACAAGCAGTTCAGCTTCGTCTTTATGTAGTGATTCTAGAATGACCAACAGAATACTAGTTTGTTTATGTGGTGTCAATCCTTCAGGTCGTTTTGGATGACCTTTAATGAATCGATACATCTTAGAAATCTCAGTATCAATATACGAGAAATTCAAACCAGCAGGTTCAGTTGCCGGTCTGTAATTCGGGATTGGTACATCAAATTCAATATTTGGGTGAAATGCCATTTGTAAGAATTCAGCAAAGCGTGGATGGAAATTCTTCCGTAACACGCCAATACGTTCTTCTTTGTTTTTGCATTTATCGAAATCTTCAAAAATTTCGGAGTATAGTTTTTCAGAGCTCATCATGTTCTCAAGTGGGTTATATCAAAATTCATCAATTACTTCTAACAAATTTTTAAGTCGATTCACCATCAGATAGTTCATAAACTCTTGTTTAGTCTTACCTTTGGTGTTATCATAGGTATCTAGTATAGCAACCTTCAGAGTTGACGGAATCATCGTCAAATCAATCAAATTCTCATTACGAGAATAGTTCCTCATCATATCTTCATTACAAAACTCTGAAGGTTGCTGATTCATCCAATTAATGATTTTTGCTTCAGTTATTGGTTTCTGCCTAGTCGCAGTAATAAAGCAATCATCAGCACTAAGAATATTAGGGATGCCATCGCCTTTGTCTCCTCGAATAATAAGTTGTTTGAGTTGAGCTGAAGGTAAAGGCTCACGAATGAACTTCTTTAGAATTGGTGAATACTGTTCTACGTTAGGAAACTTTTGCAATTGAGCAAAGTCTTTATCACTTGACAGAATCATAACCTTTTGAGTAGCTGAGTATTTTGTTGCCAATACAGCAATAACATCATCAGCTTCGCATGAGTCAACATCAATAACTTTATATGGAGAATGGTCTTTCAATTCTTGTTTGATTTTACTCAAACATTCAAAGATAGTAACCCAATCATGTCCAGATGCCTCACGCATTTTCTTCCGACTGGCTTTATAGTGTGGGAAGATATCACGGCGCCAATATTTTTTATTGTCGCAAGCAATGATAACTTCTGGCCCATGTGAGTCACGAAACTTCTTCACATAGGTACGCAAGCTATTAAGAATCATGTGGCGAACCAGACTTTCTTCGACCGCAGTCTTAGACGAACCGATTTGTTCCATCAGATTAGAAATAGCAACTTGGTTAAAATCAAATATAATCATACAGTCAGTATATCACAAATTCATCACTAGTGAGGCAATAATTAAGGTTTGGCGGTAGGGAATGGCCAATTAGGCAAACCAGTTTCGGGGTCATTCGTAAACTTGCCTTCCCATGGTTTAAAATAATACTCATAGAGGCCTTCAAGTATTACCATTACATCTTCGGCAGTCATTGTATTATCTTCATCTAGCCTATCTTCAATTGGTAAGATATCCCAAATGTCATTCTCTACGTCATACCATGCATAGATGCAGATTTCTTCTTTTGGTCTATGAATCAAAGCCCAAGGAGTCAGCTCATGCTCAGGGAATATAAACTCAGGTTCTAATGCATCCTTGTGAATAAAGATGGCATATGATTCCATCTTGGTGTTGCCACCTTCTTTATATTGATACTCATCAACACCATTGTCAATTTCTAAATCACCATAACCATCAAAAATAATTTTAACTTCTGGTTGGTCTGAAATATCCCTACCAATTTCCAAATCTTCGGGGTCACGCCATGAAGCTTCCATGAGCATCGTGACTAGTTCTTCGTATCGGCTATAATTGTATCCCATTTTAAATCTCCACAGTTTTTAAAGTAAATTTATCAGCACGGTCTTCGTAATTAATGTAACCACGTGGGTTGCAAACAATACGGGTAGACCCAATCATGTAATCGAATTCTTCATGCGTATGTCCATGTGTCCACAATTTAATTTGTGGCCTATCTAGTATAAACTCCGACAAATCAGAGCTATATCCACCATTCATAATTTCTTCTTTGATATATCTAGGATGAGTAGAAGCTTTACTTGGCGCATGATGGCCAACCACAACAAATTTCTCATCAGGCTTCTCAACAACAATTTGTTTAATGTAACCTACCATTTTTTTGTGGTCTTCAACCGCATCTTCTGGAGTAAAGCGAGTTTTTCTTGTATGATTCATTCCACCTTCATCTTTATAAGACGTTTCTCGGTTTGCATTTGTTACACACATAAAATCATTCATCATAGTTTTCATATGATATAAAGTGATTCCATCTTCCTTGTTCATATCAGTCCACAATGTTCCACCAATAAAGGTAACATCACCAATCAATTTGATTTCTTTATCAAGTAGATGGACATTAGCATATTGAGCAAGTTCTTCTTTGATAATCTTGGCACTCTTGGCAAAATCTCCATTATAATGCTCATGATTACCCATAACATAGAGTACATGCGGAAATCTCAAAGCACACATTCTAAAAAAGTCTCTAGCTATACCACCCTTTTTAGAATCACTATAAGGCAAGTCTTTAGCTACACAAATGTCACCAGACAATATCAGCACATCGGCATTGTCGGTGTTTTCTAATTCAATAGGACCGAATTCTAGGTGAATATCGGAACAAACAGCAATCTTCATAATAATCCTTATTTAATACAGCGCACCAAGATTGTATCACCATTGATACGTCCTGTCAAGGCTGAATCTACAGCTTTAATGTTATCTATTGCACTTCTTAGATAAATTTTGCCACCTTTCAATACTTCAGGCAAAGTAACTTCTGGTTTTCTGAGTTTCTTCTGTACCGATTTGGTCTCATTGAAATTCAACAGCGATGACCCTTTGACTGAAATGCCGCCAGCATCTTCTGCATGATAACAACCTAATTTTCTAGTCTTGGTATTATATACCCAAACTTGTAACGCACCAATGACTTCTTTTGGTGCAACCGATTTTAACTTCAATTCTGCAAACTCTTGGCAGTAATTCATCTTAGCCACCAATTCATCGGCAGATTTTTGTTTACGTTTACGTGGTTTACGATTAACTTTGGCTTCACCAGCAATCTTCATGGCATCAGTAATGATAGCATCACACAAAGCCACAATCTTCTTCAGTTGTGGTTTAGTAAAGTTGCCATAACCTTCTTTAATTTCAGCATCTTTGGTGTGTAACACTTCATCAAATTCAATCCTGCGTTTCTTAAACTGCTCAATCAACCTTTGTGCATGAACGCCTTTAGCTCTGTCTTGCATAATAGCAAAAGGTGACGCTGGGTGGGCAAAGTCATTTTCAATATAATCGTCAATAGCACCTTCAAGGTCACCAGCAATTTCTGCAACCTTTTCACGCAATCTTTCCTGAATTGAAACTGTCGGTGTTGTATCAACTTTAACCGATGCTTCTTCAACTTCTTTTTGCATGACATTTCTGATTTCGGCATTTAAAAAGTTTCGACCTTTTTCACCAATATCATTTCCGTTCATCACAAGACGGCAAGCCCAAGCTAATGTTAAAATGCTTTTTGAGGTATCAACACGGCCTTCAATTTTATGCTTCTTGGCATAATCTTGGATGTAATTAACACCTTCTTTATATTCTTTATTCTGATGATACCAATTTAAACTATTCATTAATTGAATAGTGGTCATCTCATTAATAAATTTTGGTTCTTCAATTTTTAAATGTCTAGTAGCCATTTTAAATTCCTACAATTTCATCAAATGTTTGTTTTTTACCTATTTCAATCAAACAAATACCATCATCGGTTTCGTGGTATTTTCTCGCAAGCCGTTGTGCCACATCCATAGCATTTTCCTGTGTTCGTAAAGGTTCACATGAACCAAAACATTCATTTACCGAAAGACCAACCAACTTGCCTTCAATTGTCACAAAATCATCATATCGTTTTGAGTAAGTAACACGAAAACCATCAGCCGTCTTTAGTATGTAGATTCCATCTGACATATAAAGTCCTTGTTTATGTTCTAGTATAACATATGTAGTCAAATTAATCAAGAGCCTATGTTGTGCCAAAACAACAGCGTGTGGAGTCAATGGAGGCATAAATACCCATATAGTTTAATGAACCATTTGATAGGAAACAAAAACATAAAAGGAAAAAGAAATGCTACGCAAAAAGATAGCTGCGCTTCTTTTTGTTATGATTGGTGGCGGGGCTTTCGCTCAGACCACATATGATACTAAAAGTCTGGTAGACACAAATAGCACAAGCACCAGCACAAGTACCGTTAACACAAATAATGTTAACAGTGGCACTATAACCAATATCAACCAAACTACAGTTGGCAGTACAAGTACCAATACCAACAACAATAACAATGTCAATAGCGGTACTCTGACAAACAACAATAACAACAACAACGTTATGAGTGGTTCAGTCACTTATACAAACAATAACAACAACGTAAATTCTGGTACTCAGACGTTTAACAATAATAACGTCAATAGCGGCACAATGACCAACAATAACAATAATGTCAATGCTTCAACCTCTACCAGCGTAAACACAAACAACAACGTCAATAGCGGAACTCAGACATTTAACAATAACAATAATAGCACCAGTACATCAACCAATATCAATAAAAGTGAAAACACCGGTACAATGACATACAATAACAACAATGTCAATGCTTCAACCAGTGATAGTAGAAATACAAACGTTAATACAAGCACTAGTGTTAACCAAAACAATAATGTGAATAGTGGCGATATGACCAATCGTAATATCAATGCTTCAACATCAGCCAGTACCAGTACAAGTGTTAACCAAAATGCTAATGTTAACCAAAACATTAACTCTGGTGACATGACGAATCGTAACATAAATGAATCAACTATCACTCAGAAAGTTATTCAACCTCCTCCAACAGCTGTTGCACCGGCAATGATGAGTGGTGGAAATACCGATTTGTGTTCAACAGGAACTTCTGGTTCTGTTCAGACGCAGATTTTTGGTGTGTCTAGTGGTGGTACTGTCAGAGACCTGAATTGCGAACGCCTGAAGTTGTCCAAGACTCTTTATGATATGGGTATGAAAGTAGCTGCAGTTGCTACTATGTGCCAAGACCGTAGAGTGTTTGACGCTATGATGGCCGCAGGCACACCTTGCCCGTATGAAGGTCAAATTGGTGCTCAAGCTAAAGCATCTTGGGAAGCAAATCCAGAAAAAATTCCAGCACTTGACAAGGTAATAGCAGATGACACTCATAAGAAAATTGGCATTGGCGCTGTTCTCGGCGTTCTTGTTCACAAGTTATTCTAACAGTCAAGATATATCTACTACCGGCAATTTAATTAATTACGGTAGTACACCTACAGATACGACAAGTAAATGGAATAATGGTGTGTACGTTGACCAATTGTGTTTTCAGTATGGTCAACCTGGAAACTGCGGGCCAAATCCTAGTGTACGACCAAACGGTGTTATTAACTTCTCGTATGGTACTGTAGATTTAAATCAAATTGTTAGCATAAACAAGGCTTTGTCCATTGGTGGTAGTGGTGTACAACTTAGCGGTTTCAATTTTGGTTTTATGGCTAAGAATGGTAACGGTTGGGATGATGGCCGGCAAGACTATTTGTCTGCATATGTAAAATTGTATGGGAGCACTGGTAATCAGGTTGCTAACTATGATTACACAAGTCAAACTAACAGACGATATAATTGGACACAGTTTAACTTTAGCGAAACATTTACAACACCATATACAGTAGCAACCCTTGGTAATGCACAAGTAGGTTTTGTAGGTAGAGATAATAATTTCTGGTCTGGTAATTACGGTCCTGAAATTTATAATGTTAGTTTCAGTTTAAAGTATTCAGTTAAACCTGATCCTTGTATTGCTGATCCATTGTCAAGCCCTACTTGTTCAGGATATGCCATAGCCAATATTAAAAATTCAATATTGAGTCCTACAACTTCTTATATTCCTACAACCACATATACAACGCCTACTGCTACACAATCATTACCTGAGTCTATCAATGTTGCGATTCAACCATCACAACAAGTTTCTACACCTACACAACAGGGTCCAGTATCGCAAACTCAAGATGTAAATCAAAACCCATCCGTTGCTCAAATGGATCCGGCACAACCTAGTCCAACACAAGCAGGTCCCGCACCCACAAGTCCTCAACCCGCTGGAGGTCCTCCGCAAGTAGCGCAACAATCTGCAACGGCTTCAAGTTCTGGACCAACGTCTAGTGGATCACCTGCAAAAAGCAATGATGGTCCAAAAATGACCACAAGTCAGGCTTTAAGTATTATTAAATCTGTACAAGAGAAGGATAAAGCAACTCAACAAATGGCCGTACAAAATGCAGCCAAAGTTGTAGAGGGTTCAACACAACAATCACAGGCAACAGTTACATCTACAATTGCCTCATTGAATGAAATGAGTTCAGCAAGTGCGGCTGCAGCTGCACAATTTTCTAGTCAAACAACTCAATCTTCAATGCAAGTGGCAACGCAATTGAATCAAACACAACAAACCACACAATCGACACAACAAACCACACAATCATTTCAAAACATACAGGCAACACAATCAAGCACACAGTCAATCCAGTATAGTTCTGGAACAGGAATCACAGTCAATAACAATTCATTTGGTTTCAATTCAACCAATAACGGATTGTCTTTGAATAACAATCAACAACCTCAAACAGTAGCAATGTATCAACCTAGAGTTACAATACGGCAAACTGAAGTTGAAGTTCCTATGCAAGTAGCATCTTTTAGTGGTACCAGTCGTCCTGGTAATCCATTATCAGAGATGATGACGCAACAAAATTTTGAAATGATGCAATCAAATATAGAACAACGTGGTCCATCGGTTAATAGAAATGTGCAACCAAATGATTTAGCTAGTGGTGTTGATATTGCCTCGATGGCTACTCAACCAAGAGGATTTGAGCTATATTCATTTACTATAAGGGACACAACTTTTTATCCACCTAAAGAAGTTTACAAGGATCAAAAAGTTATCGATAATGTAATGGTTTTGCGACAACTTAGTTCTGATAGATTACACCAAGAATTAGTCAACTTACAATACAAATAAGGAAAGAAAATGGCAGAAGAAATCAAAAATGTAAATGCTAAAATTGATGAAGCCGAAGCGGCAGTAAAAAAGTATGCAAGCAAAGATACAGTCATTAGTATCGGTGGGTATGAATTTACACCAGCCAAACTAATGGTTGCATTCACTCTTGTTTCATCCGCTCTAGGCGGTCTTTATGGTACCTTTGAGGTTTACAAAGACTATCAAGGTATGAAAAAGAAGATTGCTTCCTACGAAGCACCAGACCTTTCAGAATTTGACAAACGCCTAGCAGTCATTGAAGAAAATAGTCAAAAGGGTGCAGACTATACTCGTGATATTAAAGTTGATTTGAAGAATGACATTCGCCGCAATGAAACCGTAACCGAACAGGTTGAGCGTAGTGTTAAAAATGCACAACGTGAAACTGAGTCTGAAATGCGTGATATGCGTAAGGCAGTTCGAGAAGACCTAGAAAGAGCCAGAACTGAAGCTGCCGCTATTCGTAAGGATATGGAAACAACTCGCAAAGAAATCAACAGTGAATTTACCTCAGCTCGCAGAGAAATTAACCGTGAAGTTGAGACACTCAAAAAAGAAGTTGATAGCAAAATTCAAAAGGCTATTGATAACCCTTTAGCTAACAAGTAATATGATAGACCCTGTAAGCATTAGTGTTGCATTTGCTACTGCTCAGGGTGCTGTTAATGGCATCAAGGCTGCCATTAATATGGGTAAAGATATTAATGGTATCATTGGTGACTTTAGTAGATTTTTTAGTGCTAGTAATGATGTGCTGGCCGCGGCTAATAAAATAAAAGCCGACAATGCAAATAAAACAGATGCTCAAATTGGTCAACAAGCCTTGCAACTTGCTATGGCGGCCAAGCAGCTTAGAATGTATGCAAAAGAGTTGAAAGAACTTTTAATATATTCAGGCAATGGAGATATATGGGATGAAATGTTGTCTGAACAAACCAGATTAATTAAAGAGAAGAAAGAATTTCTTAGAAGACAAGCAATTGCTGATAAAAAGAAAAAAGAACAGATAGCTGAATTGATTATGTTATCATTGATTGGCGTTGGCACCTTTATGATTCTTGTTCCAATTGTTGGTTTAGCTTTCTTTGCTTTAACTCGATGATTGCCTTTATTTTAGCAGTAGCACTAAATACAACGACATATGGATGGCCAACTCACGAATGCATCCGATGGACATGGACAGGTGATGTTTATAATCGTAAAGTGGTATGTTTAGAATGGCGTGAAAGAAAGAACTATCAACCAAAAGGAGATGATAATGGCGGAAGAAAAAAAACCACTTAGTAGAAGCGAAAGAGAAGCACAAATCAAAGACAAAGCGGGATGGCTTATTACCGTTTTGGCTGCTTTGTTGGCCATTAATACTTATATTGCTAGTGGCAATAGTTCTAAGGTACTGAACAATACAATTAAGGCTAATGACACTTGGGCATTCTTTCAGGCAAAATCAATTAAACAGACTCTTGCTGAAATGGCTAGAGATGATGCTATTGACAGAAAACAATTTGAGAAGGCAGATAAGTTAACTGCAAAAATCAATAGATATGAATCTGAACCTGCAACGGGTGAAGGCAAAAAAGAACTATTTGCTAAAGCAAAGGCACTTGAAGCTGAACGTGATGAAATTCGCAAATCTGGTCCTTGGATGACATTTGCAGGATCAGGTTTTCAGATTTCAATTGTTCTATTATCAGCTAGTATCTTAGCTGTAGCACCTGCATTGTATTTGGCAAGTATAGTAGTTGGTGCTTTATCTGCTTTGTTAATGAGCCAAGGTATTTGGTTGTGGTTGCCAATTATTCTGTAAAGCAATAAACTCAGCTTCTGGTATTCGTGTTCTAGTATTCTTAGAACCGAGTACCACAACAAGCCTGCGGCCAATATCAGTATCCAATAACATTACGATACAACCACCGGCCGCATTTGTCCATCCTGTTTTACTTACTATGAAATCGTGGCGTTTACCAATAATTGGATTCGTATTGTTGAAAAAGAACCACTTCTTTTTAACTTGAATCTTCACTTGAGCAGTTTTACTAGCCTGAATGATATCGGGATAATAACTTGCAGCAAGCACCAATTCAATCAAATCTTTTCCTGTACTGATATTCATCGGACTTAGTCCAGATGCTTCAACAAATTTGGTGTTAGGCATATTCATAGCAACAGCTTTAGAATTCATATCCCTAATACAACTTGATTTACCACCTGGATAATTATCACATAAAGTAATAGCAGATTCATTGCTTGACATAACAAGAGCCATTTGAATATGTTGCTCTCTTGTTAAATTTCCGAGTTTCTCTTTTGGATTCTGACCAGCATCTATTATGACCATTGCAGTCATAAGTTTAGTGATACTGGCAATCGACCTTAGTTCTTGGCCATTTTCACTTTGTATGATTCTACCGTCACCATCCGCAACTAACCAAGTGTGAGCAGTTAAACTCACACCAAAGGCATTTGTTGTTAACAGTAGAAATGAAAAGATTAGATTTTTCACGGACATTAATTATATATGGTACGCTCGAAGGGACTCGAACCCCCAACCAAGAAATTATGAGTTTCCTGCTCTAACCATTGAGCTACAAGCGTGTAATTGGCCCGGCCTACAGGAATCGAACCTGTATTGATTGCTTAGAAGGCAACTGTATTATCCATTATACTAAGGCCAGAAAAATTTGTAGAGTTAATTTGGTACATCGTAAAAGGATTGAACTTTTGACCTTGGCCTTGTAAGGGCCCTGCTCTACCGCTGAGCTAACGATGTGAATTGGGCAGAAGTATGGGAATCGAACCCATATTAACGGAATCACAATCCGTGGTGTTAACCTTTACACTAACAACTGCATTGACTGGAGCGGGATATCGGAATCGAACCGATGACCGAAGATTGGAAATCTGCTGTTTTGCCCCTAAACTAATCCCGCATATTTTTATATAGTTGACAATTCTTGTTCTGCTAGAATCCGTTTTAAACGGTCTGCACAGAATGAAGCCGCAGGTGCATCAGGTTTAACCATTGGTGTCATGTTACATGTACCTTTGATATAACCAATTGCTTGCTGAACAACACAAGAACTACCGAACTCATCTGATTTATTTAAGTCCAAATGGACTTCAACATGATAATCTTCCAATACATCTTGTAGTGATTGGAACAATTCTGAAACCTTATACACCTCTGTCATTAGACGCATAGCAGGTTTACTTTTCTTATGGTCGTAATCTAATTCACGGTCAACAAAACCAAAAATCTTACAACCATGACAACCATCAATATGAACTACGACAGCTAAAGCGTAGTCAGCATACCAAACTTCATTCACTCTGATTCTTTCTGAATCAGCACCAAGATATACTTTGGTGTTTGGTCCTTGTTTTGCAAGGAACTGTTTGACTTCTTCTATATCGAATTTTTTCATATTGACAACCTTTAAAACTTGGCATTCCGCCAGGGACTCGAACCCCGACTAATGGTTTTGGAGACCATCGTGCTGCCATTACACCAGCGAGATAAAATTGGTACCGTTGGACAATTTCGAAATGTCGGCCTTTCGCTTATCAAGCGAATGCTCTTCCTCTGAGCTACAACGGCATTGCTTTCTTTCTGCGGCGGTAATTATAGTACGAAAAGATATGACGCTATCATACCTCTCCCATGTACCTTCCACCCGCTTCCCGACCAAAAAGAATTCTCGTATTGCCAACGCTACTTCGGTAAGAGTAGTACCACACTTGAGTAACGAACTCACTTCACTTCCTGCGTGTCACAGTAGCCAAGCGTTACCTTAGCTGGTTCTGGAGGGCGATGAGAGAATCAAACTCCCACTTCAAGGTTCGTAGCCTTGTGTAATATTCATTTTACTAATCGCCCGTAACTTGGTGGTTCAGGTTGGATTCGAGCCAACGACCTATTGCGTATGAAGCAATTGCACTACCGCTGTGCTACTGAACCTGAATGGTGGAGAATGGGAGAATCGAACTCCCATAAACAACTTGCAAAGCTGCCGTAATCCCATTATACTAATTCCCCATAACTGGTCTCGGTAGGAAGAATCGAACTTCCATCACATGGTCCCAAACCACGAATTCTACCATTAAACTATACCGAGAAAATTGGTGCCCCTTGACAGAATCGAACTGCCGTAACCTGATTACAAAACAGGCGTAATACCATTATACTAAAAGGGCAAATTGGTGGGGACGGTGAGACTCGAACTCACAAAATTTGGCTTCTAAGACCAACACGTATACCAATTCCATCACGTCCCCGATATTGGCTCCACAGGCAGGGATCGAACCTACGACCAATTGATTAACAGTCAACTGCACTACCGCTGTGCTACTGTGGAATAAAAACTTGGCGGTCTCAAGGGGTAACGATCCCCTTCTTCTAGCGTGACAAGCTAGCGTGCGTCCGTGAACACTTTGAAACCAATTTGGTGGAGATGATAGGGATCGAACCTATTGTGACCTAAGTCGGAAGATTTACAGTCTCCTGCCATACCATTACGGCGGCATCTCCAAATTCTACTGGTAGAGGCACAGAGAATCGAACTCTGATTTACTGGTTAAAAGCCAGTTACTTTAGCCGTTAAGTTATGCCTCCAAA
>Ga0164293_10001062_pt1 | contig 22943 bp, 25 predicted proteins | sample GEODES118metaG_FD_111487 | JGI IMG/M metagenome (GOLD analysis project Ga0164293, IMG submission 111487) | Eutrophic lake water microbial communities from Lake Mendota, Wisconsin, USA - GEODES118 metaG | ecosystem: Environmental > Aquatic > Freshwater > Lake | place: USA: Lake Mendota...
GGGTGGCTGGCATTCGGCGATCCGTCCGCAGGAGATCACGCACATGGCGATTGGTGGGCTTCCGCTTTTCGATGCGCTGAAGGCACGGATGAGCTGGCATCACGCCCGCCAGAAGGTGCTGGCTGAGAATGTCTCCAATGCCGACACGCCCGGCTTCCGGCCGATGGATGTCAAGCCTCCGGTGCAGGCGAGTGGCGGGCTGCAGCTGGCGCGTACGCAGGGCGGGCACATTCCGGTCGGCGGGGCGGGCGCGGGCAACGACCCCTCGCAGCAGCGCCGCTTCGAAACCACGCCCTCGGGCAACGGCGTCAATCTCGAGGACGAGATGATGAAGGTGGCCCAGAACAACCAAGATTATCAGTTCGCCGCGACGCTCTACCAGAAGAGCCTCGGGTTGATGAAAACCGCCATCGGCCGCCGCTGAGGAGCCCGCATCATGGATCTGCTCAAGAGCATCGTCGCCGCCGCATCGGGCCTTCGGGTCCAGTCCGGCCGCATGAAGGTGATTTCCGAGAACCTCGCCAATGCCGACTCGACCACGGACCGGCCCGGTGCCGACCCCTATCGGCGCAAGGTGCCGACCTTCAAGGGCCAGCTTGACCGGGAACTCGGCGTGCGCACCGTCGAACTTGGCCGCGTCCGCACCGACACTTCGCCCTTCCGCACCCGCATCGAGCCGGGCCACCCGGCGGCGGATCCAAACGGCGAGGTCAAGCTGCCGAATGTCAACTCGCTGATCGAGACAATGGACATGCGTGAGGCCCAGCGCAGCTATGAAGCCAATCTCAACGTGATCTCATCGGCTCGCCGCATGATCTCGCGCACCATCGAAATCCTGCGGGCCTGACGGCTGATTGTGGAGGGCTGATCCGATGACAACCTCATCTTTCGTGGCGGGTGCCTACAACGCGGCCCAGGGCCTTGGCAGCAAAAGCCTGCTGGCCAAACCGGCGCAGGGTGCCGGCGCTGTGGGCGGCCAGATCCCCGACTTCTCGGCCATGGTCAAGAGCGCGGTCGAGGGCGTCGGCGCTGCCGGGGCCAAGGCCGACCAGCAGGTTGCCGCTGCCGTGGGCGGCCGGGCCGATCTGGTCAACGTCGTGACGGCGGTGGCCGAGAGCGAGGCGGCCATCGAGACGCTGGTGGCGGTGCGCGACCGCATCATCGCCTCCTACGAGGAAATCATGCGCATGCAGGTGTGATGCCTGCCGGACTGATCTGTTTCCTCTCCTGTCTGTTCCCCATTCCTTCCTTCCGTTTCCAACCGAAAGCCAGGCCCATGACCGGAGCCGTGATCCTCGACATCGCCCGTGACGGCATCGTCACCTTCCTCAAGGCGGGGGCGCCGGTGATGCTGGTCGCGCTCGTGATCGGCCTCGCGATCTCGATCCTTCAGGCCCTGACGCAGGTTCAGGAGCAGACACTGGTTTTCGTGCCGAAGATCATCGCCGTGTTCGCCTCGATGATGCTGTTCCTGCCCTTCATGGGCGATGCGCTGGGAAGCTATATGATGCGCATTGCGGCGCGAATCGCGTCCGGCGGCTGAGGGTGTCCAGGGCACCGGCCTCCGGTGGAGAAGGACGCATCGCACGGGCAGTCATTGTCCCGTGCAAGGAGAGCCATGACCATCACCATCCTGCCGGAACTGGCGGCCCTGTTCATGCTCGTGTTCGCGCGCGTGGGCACGATGGTGATGCTGATGCCGGGTCTTGGCGAGCGCTTCGTGCTCAACCGGGCCAAGCTGGCGATCGCGGTGTTTCTGGCGCTGCTGCTGATGCCCGTCGCCCGGCCGCTGATGCAGGTGCCGTCCGATCCGGGCCTCTTGATGACCCTGCTGATCTCGGAGATCCTGATCGGGGCCATCCTGGGGTTTTCGGCACGGCTGATCATGGCCGCGCTTCAGACAGCGGGCGTGATCATGGCCAACCAGATCGGGCTTGGTTTCGCCACGGCGGTCGATCCGGCCATGGGGCAGCAGAACCCGTCGATCGGCAACTTCCTGTCGATCCTCGGGATCACGCTGGTGCTGGTCACGGACCTGCACCATCTCGCCATCGCGGCGATCCACAACAGCTACACGATGCTGCCGCCCGGCGCTTACCCGTCCGTGGGCGACGCGTCGGCGCTCGGCCTGCAGGCGGTGAGCAAGGGCTTTTCGGTCGCGGTACAGATGTCGGCCCCGTTCATCGTGTTCGGCCTGCTGTTCAATCTCGGGCTCGGCGTGCTTGCGCGCCTGATGCCGCAGTTCCAGGTGTTCTTCCTCGGAGCGCCCGCCTCGATCCTGATCGGCATGGCGATTCTCGCCGCCATCGTCTCCGTCATGATGACCGTGTTCCTCGGCGAACTCGGCAGCTTCCTGAAGCAGCTGGCGGGGTGAGCCGCCATGTCTGACCAGAAGGACGATGACGACAAGACAGAAGAGCCGACACAGCGAAAGCTGGAAGAGGCCATCAAGAAGGGCGACGTTGCCAAAAGCATCGAACTCAACACGTTCTTCATCCTGGGCGGGTTCACCCTCGCGATCCTGATCGCCGGCGGCCATGCGGTGCGCGAGACGGCGCTGAGCATGCGCAGCTTCCTGATGAATGCCCATCAGGTGCCGTCCAGCGGGATGACCATGCAATGGGTCTCGGCGCGCGGCTTCGGCGAGGCGATGCTGGCCTCGGGAGGGATCTTTGGCATCGTGATGGTCGCGGCGCTGATCGGCTGCCTGATCCAGCACAGGCCACTGTGGACCTTCGAGCCGATGACGCCGAAGCTGAGCAAGCTCTCGCTCATGCAGGGCGCCAAGCGCATCTTCGGCAAGGAAGCCATCGCCAACTTCATCAAGGGCATGCTGAAGGTCGTCATCGTCGGCGCGGTGGTGGGCGTGGTGCTGTGGCGCGAGCATGACCGGCTCGATGCCTTCACCCGCATGGACATCGCCGCGATCCTGCCGGCCACCGCCGCCATCGTCATGAAGATGATGATCGGCGTGCTGGCGATCTACTTCTTCGTCGGCGTGGGCGACTTCGTCTACCAGCGCTTCACCTGGATGAAGCGTCAGCGCATGACCCGCGAGGAACTGAAGCAGGAATACAAGGATACGGACGGTAACCCCGAGATCAAGTCCAAGCTGCGCCAGATCCGCACCCAGCGCCTGCGCCGCAGGATGATGGCCCAGGTTCCGGAAGCCACCGTGATCGTCACCAACCCGACGCACTATGCCGTCGCGCTGAAATACGAGGCCGGCATGGATGCGCCGATCTGCGTGGCCAAGGGCGTCGATGCCATGGCGCTGAAAATCCGCGAAGTGGCCAACGATCACAACGTGCCGATCATCGAGAACCCGCCGCTGGCCCGTGCGCTGCACGCATCGATCGATCTGGACGAAACCGTGCCGGTGGAGCACTACAAGGCCGTGGCAGAGGTGATCGGTTTTGTCTTGCGCACCCGGCGCAGGCGCGCCTAACTGACGGTGCAGGCTCGCTTTGCGGAGCGATGCGCGAACCATGAAGACTCCCAAGGCATGAAGGCTCGCACGGAATGACGCAGGCAACCCAGGAGCAGCAGGTGCGCAAAGGCCAGCCGGTTACCGGCGGGGCCGCCATCGACCGGTCCGACAAGCCCGGCAGCATCGGCCTGCTGATGCTGGTGGCCGGCACCATCGTGGGGGCCGCGATCGCGTTGGGCTTTCTGGCCAACGAGTGGGCGCAGCCGCTGATCCTCGCGTTCCTCGCATTTTTGTCGGTGATCGGGGTGTTCTGCCTGTTCGCGCTGTCGATCGGGCTGATCCAGTTCTCCGGCCGTTCCGGCCGCAACGACCTGACGCGCACCATCGTCGACGAGGCTGACGACGGGGTCATCGTCACCGAGGCTGACAACCGCATCATCTATGCCAACCGGGCCTATCAGGCTCTCTCCGGTGCCAGCACAGTGGCGGATATCAGGCCGGTCGAGCGCCTGTTCGCAGGCGGCTCCGATGTCTCGGAGGTTGTCTACCGGCTGGCGCTGGCGGCGCGCGAGGGGCGCTCGCAGACCGACGAGATCAGGCTTTCGCCGCCCCTGACCGGCAAGGGCGATGCCGGCTGGTACCGGGTTTCGGTGAGCATGACGACGCGCGCCGATGGCAAGACGGTGACCTTGTGGCGCGTGCGCGATATCACGCGCGAGCGTATCGGGCAGGAAAACGTCTTTCAGGAACTGCAACAGGCGATTGACTTCCTCGATCACGCGCCTGCCGGCTTCATGTCGATCGATCCGGATGGCTCGGTTCCCTATCTCAATGCCACGCTGGCCGGCTGGCTCGACTATGATCTGGCGAAGGTCGGATCGGGGGGCTTGCTGCTGAAGGATATCGCGCCGCTCAATGCCATGGCGCTGGTCTCGGCGATCAGCGGCAAGCCGGGCGAGGTGCGCACCGAGGTGGTCGATGTCGACCTGCGCCGGCGCAATGGGCAGTCCGTGCCGGTGCGCCTGCACCACGAGGTTGCCTTCGGGCAGGACGGAACGCCGGGTGCCTCGCGCACGCTGGTGCTGAACCGTACGCCGGGTGAGGCGGGTGCCGATGCTGGCACCGCTGCCGAGGCGCGGTTGGCCCGGTTCTTCAACAACACCCCCATGGCGATTGCCACCGTGGGGGCTGATGGCCGGATCGTGCGCTCGAACGCTGCCTTCGCGCGGTTGTCGGTCGGCATCCCCGCGACCGGTCTGCACAACCTGATCCGCGACGCTGACTGGGCCGCGCTCCAGCCGGCGCTGAGCGCCGCTGGTAGCGGCAGCGCCGACATCAAGCCGCTCGACGTGTCGATCGTCGGGGAGGGCGACCGGTCGGCGAGGCTGTTCCTCGCGCCCGTGTTCGACGGCGAGGGTGGCGAGGAAAAGGCCATTGTCTACGCGCTCGAAACCACCTCGGAGCGCAAGCTCAAAGAGAACATCGACCAGGCGCAGAAGATGCAGGCCGTCGGCCAGCTTGCCGGTGGCATCGCGCACGATTTCAACAACGTGCTGCAAGTCATCATCAATGCCTCGGATTTCCTGCTGGCCAGCCACAAGCCTACCGATCCGTCCTTCCAGGACATCATGCAGATCAAGCAGAACGGGCTGCGCGCTGCTTCGCTGGTGCGGCAGCTACTGGCCTTCTCGCGCCGCCAGACCCTGCGCCCGCAGGTGCTCGAATATGGCGACGTGCTCTCCGATCTGTCGCTTATGCTGAAACGCGTCGTCGGCGATACGATCGGCCTCGATGTGCGCCATGGCCGCGACCTGTGGCCGATCAAGGCGGATGTGGGCCAGCTCGAGCAGGTCATTGTCAACCTTGCCGTGAATGCACGCGATGCGATGAAGCCGGGCGGCAAGCTGACCCTGCGCACCCGCAACGTGACCGAGGCTGAATCGCGCAGCTTCAGCTACGCCTCGATGCCGAAGGGCGACTATGTGCTGCTCGAGGTGGAGGATACCGGCTCCGGCATCCCGCCCGAATTGCTCGACAAGATCTTCGAGCCGTTCTTCACCACCAAGGATGTGGGCAAGGGCACCGGTCTTGGCCTGTCCATGGTCTACGGCATCGTCAAGCAGACCGGCGGGTTCGTGTTTGCCGAGTCCGTGGTCGGGCAGGGCACGACCTTCCGCATCTTCCTGCCGCGCCATGTCGCCACAGCCGAAGAGGAGGAGGCTGCTGAGGCCAAGGCCAAGATCGCCGCCGCCGCGCCCACGGCTGCCGTCGACCACACCGGGGCCGGCACCATCCTGCTGGTCGAGGACGAGGATGCCGTGCGCGCCCTTAATGCCCGCATGTTGATCAGCCGCGGCTACACCGTCATCGAGGCCGATTCAGGCGTTGCCGCGCTGCGCGAACTCGAAGCCCATGGCCGCGATGTCGACCTTGTGGTCTCGGACGTGGTGATGCCCGAGATGGACGGCCCGACGCTGCTTGGCGAATTGCGCAAGCGCAACCCGAAAACCCGTTTCGTGTTTGTCTCCGGCTATGCCGAAGAGGCCTTCAAGAAGAACCTGCCCGAGGGCGAAAGCTTCCACTTCCTGCCCAAGCCCTTCACCATGAAGCAGCTTGTCGAGACAGTGAAAGCCGCCATGGCGTGAGGGGGGTGCCGATGGCTTCGGGGCTTAACCGATCTGCCGCAACTCCCCGGCAAACCTCTTCCAGTTCGCCACATATCCCGCTGCGCTGGCGGTGAGCCTTGCGGCGGCGGCGTCATCAAGAGTGCGGATGGCACGGGCCGGCGAGCCTACGATGAGCGAATTGTCGGGGAATTCCTTGCCCTCGGTGACAAGGGCATTGGCCCCGACAAGGCAGTTCTTCCCGATCTTCGCGCCATTGAGGATGGTCGCTCCCATCCCGACCAGGGAATTGTCGCCGATGGTGCAGCCGTGCAGGATGGCGTGATGGCCGATGGTGCAATCGCTGCCGATGCTCAGCGGTAAACCCATGTCGGTGTGCAGCATGGCGTTTTCCTGGATGTTGCTGCGTGCGCCGACCGAGATCAGCTCGTTGTCACCGCGCAAAACGGCCCCGAACCAGATGCCGGCATCCTCGGCCAGCAGAACGTTGCCGATGACATGGGCTCCGGGCGCGATCCAGAACCGGCCTGCCGGCGGCATCTGCGGCACGAGGTCGGCGAGGGCGTAGATCGGCATGGTTCAGGCTCCTTCGGCGCGGGTCGAGGCTCAGGCGTGGGGCGATGATCTGGCTGGCAGGGGTGTGATGGCGGACAGGAAGTCGCTGATCGCCGCGATGAAATCGTCGTTGCTGTCGCCGGCCACCATGTGGCGGGCCTTGGCCACATTGACGCTGGTCATGGTGCGGGCGACGACGAGGAACTCCTGTGCCGCTTCGTCCGTCACCAGTTCGCTGAAGGCGCCCCGCACCAGAAGGCCCGGAATGGCGAGCTGCGCGGCCTGGCGCATCAGCGTGTCGCGCACCGTGTCCCACTCGGCATTGACCGAGCGCGGCCCATCGAGAAAGCGCGGGTCCCAGTGCCAGCGCCAGCGCCCGTCCGGATCATGGCGCAGGTTGCGGCGCAGGCCATCGAGCGAGGCCGGACGGGGCCGGTGCGGCAGGTAGGCCGCGACCGCATCGGCGGCTTCCTTCACGGATGCAAAGCCTTCTGCGGCGCGGGCCCGCATGAAGCCCTGGATGGTGTCAACGCCGGCCGGGTTCATCTGCGGCACGATGTCGACCATGCACAGGGCCGAGAACAGAGGGTCAGCCGGATCATCGAGCGCGAGCAGGGCCGCGATGCCGCCGAGCGACGCGCCGATCACCACCGGCTTCAGGCCTGTCTCCGCGCCGATCTGGCGGGCGACGGCCTGCGCATCGCGGGCAAAGTCGGGAAAGGCATAAGCCCCGTCAGAGGCCCAGTCGCTGGCGCCATGGCCGCGCTGGTCAAGCGCGATGACCTGCCACGAGCTGGCGAGGGCGAGGCCTGTCTTGCGCCAGGCATGCCGGGTCTGGCCGCCGCCGTGCAGCAGCAGGGCACTGCGCTGCGCCGTGCCATAGACCGTGGCCACCAGCCTGCCCCCATCTGCCCCGCGATAAGGGTGCTGGTGGCTGGCCCTTTCGGCTGGCGAGTGGCTGATCGTATCGGTCATGTCTGGCCAATCATGGGCGACGGGCGAGGAAGTCGAGCACGCCTTGTTTGTGCGTGCGGTCTCCCACGGCAAGGTTGTGGTCACGGCCCGGTATATCCAGAACCTCGCCATGCGGCAGCAATGCGGCCAGGGGCGCCGCAAGACCGGCAATGTGATCCGCCGTGCCGACAGAGACCAGCACAGGCATGGTGATGCGCCGCACCTCGTCCTCGCTCAGGGTCTGGCGCGAGCCGCGAATGCAGGCGGCCATCGCACCCAGATCACTGCCCGTGGCCTCGGCAAAGGCCCGGAACATGCGCTGTGTCGGATCAGCGAGCTCGCTGACATGGCCAACCTCCATCGCATCCGCGATGCCGATCGGCAGGCCGACACCGTCGATCAGCTTGATGCCCAGGCCGCCGAGCAGGGCCGAGCGCACGCGGGCCGGATGGGCGAGCGCGAGATGGGCCGTGATGCGCGCGCCCATGGAATAGCCCATGACATCGGCACGGGCGATGCCGAGATGGCCCATGAGCCGGACCACGTCCTCGGCCATGATGGCAGCGTGATAAGCCGCCGGGTCATGCAGGCGCTCGCTCTGGCCGTGGCCGCGATTGTCGAGCCCGATGACGCGGCGTCCGTCAGCCGCAAGCAGCTTCACCCAGCCGGTATTGACCCAGTTGACCATGTGGTTGGAGGCAAAGCCGTGGATGAGCACGATGGGTTCGTGCCTGTCCGGGCCAGTGGGCGGCGCGTCGACATAGGCGATACCCACGCCAGCGGAGTTGAAACGCTGCATGCGAGGGGCCTGTTCAGCGCTTGCCGGGTTTGGCTGCGGCCATGCGCGCCGCACCCAATGTGTCGCCCGGGGGGCGGGCCTTGGCGGCAGGCCTGCGCGTGTGGCGGCGGACGCGCGTCTTGAGAGCGGGCTGGCGCTCCTTCTCGATGGTGCGGCCCACCCGCTCGACCTTGCGCATGACACGCAGAAAATTGGCTCCGGCAAGGCGCGACAGCACCTGCTCGCCATGGCCACGGCGGATCATCTCGGCAAACAGGGCCGGATAGACCGAGGCGTCTTCCAGCCCGACAGGCTGCAGGCCACCATAGAAATCGCCGCCAATACCGACATGATCGGGCCCGACCAGCTTGAGCATGTATTCGACATGGTCGCAGAACTGCGCAAGCGTCGCCGACGGCAGGGGCCCGAATTCCGGTGGGTCATCCAGTGCTGCAATCACGGCCGGGTCCGCTTTCGGCCAGTGGGCGCGCTTGACCTTCTCGATCCTCCGCCAGAGTTCGGCATTGATGAAGGATGGCACGAAGGTCGCCATGATGAGGCCTTCGCTGTCGGCCACGGCCCTGATCAGGCTGTCGGGCGCATTGCGCGGATGTGGACACAGGGCATGGGCATTGGAGTGAGACAGCACCACCGGTGCCCGGCTGGCATTGACCACGGCGTGGGCGGCCTGCGGCGACGCGTGGGACAGATCGACGATGATGCCGAGGCGGTTGAGCTCGGCCACCAGTTCATGCCCGAAATTGGAAATGCCGCCCGAGATCGGCTTGTCAGTGGATGAATCCACCCAGGGCAGCGAGCCGTTGTGGCACAGCGTTATCAGCCTGACGCCAAGCTGGTGCCACATGCGGATCGGGGCCAGTGAGCCTTCACAGCCGACCGTGCCTTCCACCGACATCAGGGTGCCGATCTTGCCCTTGCGCTTGGCTGCGGAAATGTCCGTGGCCCGGCGGATCGGCATGAAGACGTCGGCATGCAGCGCTTCCATGCGCCGGATCAGGTCGATCTGTTCGAGGGTCACGGTCGCTGGGTTGGCGATCTCGCTCGGCAGGAAGGCCGCCATGACCTGGACATTGACCATGCCGGCCTTGAGACGGGGAATGTCGGTGTCGGTTTCCGGGTGCACCCTGGTCAGGTCGTAGGCTGCCAGATCGCCGCCCGCCGCCTTGCGCAGGACCCAGGGCAGGTCATTATGGCCATCGATGAGCGGGGCCTTCCTGAGCAGTTCCACCGCCCGCTTGTAGGCCCCGTCCTTGCGTCCGATCTCGCTTGCCAGTGCCATTACGCGTCCTCATCTTGCCCTTGTGCGGGAGCTGGCGAGCGCCAGGGCCGCCGCGCCAAAATCCCGGCGCCGGTTGGCCTGTCGGAACACCGCCTCGTCGTCAGTGCCCCAGACCGAGGCCTGATAATCCTCGTCGACCGAACTGGCCTGCCAGGCCGCATCGGCATCGAGCCTGCCATGCGCCAGCGCCAGGGCGATCACGGCCGAGCCGCTGATCGTGGTGGCCGCGCTGAGCGCTGCGAGCGGGACCGGCGCTGCGATGGCTGCCACCGCCTCGGCAATGCGGGTCAGCGCCTGGGGCGGCTGGGTGACGTGGATGATGCCGTTGGCTGGCTTGAGGTCCGCGCCTAGCGACTCACGGGTCCAGGCCAGCAGGGGATCCCAGATGGCGCACTGGCGTTCGGCCAGTTCGCGCGGGGTTTCGGCCCGGTAGCAGATCAGGTCCGAGCCGGCGTAGCGCACGATCTCCTCACGCACCGGCACGTCCGCATCACGCACGCCATCGATGGCGGCATTGACAAGCCGCGTCAGCGGCATCGTCGCCGGGCTGATCTGGCTGTCCTGCGCCTGCCATTCGTCGGCAATGGCTGCGGCGATGGCCTCGTTGTCGACCGCGAGCGGCTGGCGGGCCGGTGTGCGCGCCACCTTGCCGTCGAGCAGCAGATGCCACAATCCCTGCCGCAATTCGACCGAGACTGCGGCGTAGAAGCGTTTGGGCAGGACATTGCGCATGCCCCCTTGTGCGGCCTTCATCGGGTCGCGGGGTTCGTGCTCTTCGCGGGCTCCGAACATGGAGAGGAAAGCGTCAGTCGACATCACGAATTCTGCTAGCATGCCGGCCCCGGCACGTCAGCGGCAAAGATGACAGAACTGTCATGTTCGCGCCATCGCTGCGACAGGGGCGCAGCGGCATGATGCCTCTTTCCTAGATCCCACGATCACCCCAAGATCCACCCACTGGAACCGGAGCCCCCCATGAAACGCCTCAGCCTGATTGCCGCCGCATCCGTCCTGCTGATCGGAGCTGCTGCCTATGCGCAGCCCGCGCCCCAAGCCTCTGGCCCGTCCGGAGGCGGGCCGCGTGCCGAGCAGTCGACCAGCCGCATGGAGCGCCGTGCCGCCCGCATGGAAGAGCGCATGAACCGCCGCATCGAGCGGCTCAAGACCGACCTCAAGCTCACGCCGGCCCAGGAGCCGCTCTGGAGCCCGGTTCAGGCCCAGCTGCGCAAGATGCAGGATGAGCGACGTGCCAGCCGGCAGGGCAACATGGAGCGCATGCGCAATGCCGAGTTGCCGGACAGGCTGGACTTCATGTCCCAGCGCGCCGCTGCCGGCGCCACGAGCCTGCGTGAGCTGTCAACGGCGGTGAAGCCGCTCTGGGCCACGCTGGATGCCAGCCAGAAGGACACTGTCCGCAAGAGCCTGCCCGGCGGTCGCTGGCATGGACGCGGTGAAGGTGGTGGCGACGGCCGCAACTGACCAGCTCGATCCGGGCCTGAAAGCAGGCCAGCTGTCAAAACAAGAAAGCCGCCCGTAAGGGCGGCTTTCGCATGTTCGATAGGGCCGGAATGGCCGGCGGTTGCCGGCCGGCCAACCTCAGCGCGAGTAGAACTCGACCACGAGATTGGGTTCCATCTGCACAGGATAGGGCACATCGGTCAGCGTGGGAACGCGGGCAAGCTTGGTGGTCATCTTGGTGTGGTCGGTTTCGAGATAGTCCGGCACATCGCGCTCGGCGAGGCCGACCGCTTCGAGAACCAGGATCATCTGCTTCGACGCATCCTTGACAGCGACGACGTCGCCCGGCTTCACCGAATAGCTCGGAATGTTGACCTTGCGGCCGTTGACCGTGACGTGACCGTGGTTGACGAACTGGCGTGCGGCAAACACGGTCGGCACGAACTTGGCGCGGTAGACCACAGCATCGAGGCGGCATTCGAGCAGGCCGATCAGGTTCTCGCCCGAGTCGCCCTTCATGCGCACGGCTTCGGCATAGTAGCCGCGGAACTGGCGCTCGGAGATCGATCCGTAATAGCCCTTGAGCTTCTGCTTGGCGCGGAGCTGGGTGCCGAAATCCGACATCTTGCCCTTGCGGCGCTGGCCATGTTGGCCGGGGCCGTATTCGCGGCGATTGACCGGGGACTTCGGGCGGCCCCAGATGTTCTGGCCCATGCGGCGGTCGAGTTTGTATTTGGCGGCGTGGCGCTTTGACATGTCGCGTGTCCTCTTGGATGCGAGTTTCGAGGACCGCGCCCTCCTGCTCCACACACCGGACCTTGATCCGGAGCGGGCGACAGAACCAGGCTGATCTCAGCCGGTTCACGGGTGCGGAAAAAGCCACGCGGGCCATTGCTGACCCGCGCGACGGGCTGCTTAAAGCCATGAACCGGCCTCGATGTCAACGGCCGACCATTGTTTTCGGCCGATTGGCCTTCAGCCGGCTGTCGCCGGGGTGTGGCAGTCGACCCCGAAGCCGGCAAGCGCCTGGCGCATCGAAGGGCCGGGCGCGCCGGCGCTGAACAGGGCCGATGCCTCGCCGGGAAGGCTGCCGGCCGGGCTCGGGCCGAGCAGTTGCACAACGCGGCGCGCGATCGCCGGCGCCGGATCGATCCATGTCACTGGCCAGGGCGACAATGCCATCAGGCGCGGCAGCAACAACGGGTAGTGCGTGCAGGACAAGGTGACCACATCCGTGCGGCGCACCGTCCCGTCAGAATCGGTGACACTGACGAAGCAGGGCGCAATCTCGGAGCTGATCTCGGCGTCGCTGGCGGGCTCGCCATGCATCTGGGCTTCCGCCATGACGGCGAGGCGCGTCGAGCCGACCAGCGTGACATCGCAACCGCCGGCATAGCTGCGCACGAGGTCACGGGTGTAGTCGCGGGCCACGGTGCCGGGCGTGGCCAGCACCGAGAACAGCCGGCTCCGGGAGCGCTCCGCCGCAGGCTTGATGGCCGGCACGGTGCCAACGAACGCTGTGGCAAACCGGGCGCGCAGCGCCGGCAGGGCCAGGGTCGAGGCCGTATTGCAGGCGATGACCACGCAATCCGGCTCATGCGCTGCGATCAGGCCAGCCATCTGGTCCAGCAGCCGGGCCACGAGGTCCGGCTCGCGCCACGCGCCGTAGGGGAAGGCGGCATCGTCTGCCACATAGATGTAGCTGGCGTCGGGACGGGCGCGGGCAATCTCGCGGAACACCGTCAGGCCGCCGAGGCCTGAATCGAACACCAGGATCCGGGGCGCGCGGCTCATCATCACCATGGCCTGATGCGCCTGTCCGGCCAGAAGATCAACGCCCTGCACCCGTCTCACATCCCATTGTCGCAGACCTCGATCATGCTTGCGGGATGGTTGCCAAATCCTGAAGCGGAGCGTGTATCAGGCTTTCAGGCTGGCAGCACAGGCGCGAGCCGCCTGCCATGCGGACAGGGTCGCGCCGCCGACCGTCATCGCGCCTCCTCCGCCCGTCGCCTCGCCGGCGAACCAGAGCCGCGCCGCGACCGGCTCGGCAAGTGCGGCACGGGCAGCGCTCCGGCCGGGCCGGCAGACCGAATAGGAGCCCTGCGCCAACGGGTCGTGCCACCAGGATGCGAGCCTTCCGGCCTTGACCGCGCCGCGCACCGACGAGCCGAGCATGCCGGCCAGCAACTCGGTGATGTGGCCGATCGCTGCCGCCTCGCCGGCTCTGCCAAGGTCACGGGCAACATCGCCGCCACAGATTGCCACTGCGAGCGGCTTTGCGTTGGGAAACAGCTCGATCATGGTCATGGCCTCGGGGCGGGTCGCTTCCATCAGCGTGGTGCCATCGGACAACCCGAAGCGCTCGCCGTCGATCCTGATGGCGATCTTGGTCAGCGCGCCCATGCCGATGCCATCGAGAGCCGCAAGATGGCCGGATGGCAGATCGGGCGTGAAGCGGATGCCGCCGGCCTTGAGCACGCCGACCGGCACGGTGACGATCGCGGCGCGCGCCGTAATCGTGCCGCGCGGTGTCACGGCCTCGATGCCGCCTCTGCCCCAGTTGATCGCCCTGACCTGTGTCGACAGGGTGACCGGCGGGGCCTTGCCGTAGGCTGCGATCAGCGCGCCATAGCCGCTGGTGGTGGTGAGGTCAGGGCCGCTCCAAAGGCTCTGGTTGTCCAGCACGGAGATGCGCTCGCCATCTTCGCCGAGCACGAGCAGCAGGCCCGAACGCGCGATCGCGCGGCTTTCAGGGGGCATATCGGCCACGGCATCGGCCAGTGACATGTCGCGTCCACTAGCCGCAACGCGCTCCATGCGCGCTTCCATCTCTCGGAATGCCTGCCAGCGGCGACCCCGCTCGATCATGCCAAGGGGCTGGCCGCGGGCATGGACCTGCCAGCCGCCCATGCGCCAGCCCGAACCATCGAGCGTGACACCAAGATCACGGGCGATGCCGACCCAGGGGTTGCGGTCGGCGAAGTGCACGATCTCGGCGCCGGCATCGAAGCCTGTGCCGAGCGAAGTGTCAGTGAAGGCGCGCCCGCCGATCCGCTCACGCGCTTCCACCATCCGGAAGCTGACGCCAAGGCGCATCAGTTCGCGAGCGGCACTGAGGCCGGCAGCTCCGGCGCCGACGATCAGCACGTCCACATCGGCGGCAAAGAGCCGCGAAGCCATGCCGGGCAGCGCGGCAGCGGCCAGGCTGCCGGCCAGCAGGGCCCGCCGCGATGGGACTGATGATCGGTTGGTCCTGGTCATGCCCCGACATGCCAAAGACAGATGGCAACGCCAAGGCGTCCAGCCATCACTAGTTTGTCAGGGCTTGGTGCTCAGGCCTCTGCCCTCACGCCCTGGCCAGCGCTGCCAGCATGGCCTTCACGTCCGCCATGGCAGCGGCCAGCGCGGCAGGCTCGCGCGAGCGCACGATGAGATTGGTGTTGGGCTGGCCCGCTTCGTCCCAGAACGGGTAGGAGCCGATCATTGTGGCCGGATGCGCCTTGGCGACAGCGCGAAGCGGCTCGCCGATGTCACCTTCGCGCATGTCGGCGCGCACGCTCTCCGAGAGCAGCTTCACGCCGGTCTGGAGCGTCGGCGCGACCGCATCGAGCATGGCCTGCATGATCACCGGCACACCGGCCATGACGATGACATTGCCGATGCGAAAGCCTGGCACCTTGTTGTAGCTGTTTTGGACCAGGTCCGCGCCCTCGGGCATCCGCGCCATGCGCAGCCGGGCCTCGTTGAGTTCCTCAGGCTTGAAGCGCTCTCGCATCATCGCCACGGCCCGCGGATCGACATCGATCGGCAGCCCGAATGCCTTGGCCACGCAGTCCGCCGTGATGTCATCATGCGTCGGCCCGATGCCGCCGGTGGTGAAGACGTAGCTGTAGCGGGAGCGCAGGGCATTCAGCGCGGCGACGATATCCTCTTCCTCATCGGGGACAACGCGCACCTGCTTCAGGTCGATGCCGATGTTGGTCATGTATTCGGCGATGTAACCGATGTTCTTGTCCTTGGTGCGCCCGGACAGGATCTCGTCGCCGATGATCAGCAGCGCTGCGGTGATGATGGCGGGAGCTGGCATGGATTGTCCTCGGAGGATCAGCGGGGCCGCGCCGGCCGCGTTCCCCGTTCAGGCAGGATCGTGGTAAGCGCGCTGCACACGACACACAAGCGGAATTGCCCCGATGAAACTGCCGCCCCTGATCACCGGTCGCCTGATCCGGCGCTACAAGCGCTTCCTGGCCGACGTTGAACTCGACAGCAGCGGGATCGTGACGGCCCATTGCGCCAATCCCGGCTCGATGATGGGGCTGAACGCGCCCGGCATTCCGGTCTGGCTCTCGGTGTCGGACGATCCAAAGCGCAAGCTCCGGCACTCGTGGAAGCTGGCCGAGGTCGATTTTGGCTGGTGCGGGCCGCAACTCGTGTCGATCGACACTGGTCACCCCAACGCTTTGGCGGAAGAAGCGGTGCTCGCCGGCACGATTGAGGCGCTGGCCGGCTACGCAACGGTGCGGCGCGAGGTGCGCTACGGGCGCAACAGCCGCATTGATCTGCTTCTGAGCGGAAAGAACGGGCCGGATGGGCCTTTGCCCGACTGCTACGTGGAGGTGAAGAACGTTCACCTGATGCGCCGCCCCGGCCTGGCCGAGTTTCCCGACTCCGTGACCAGCCGCGGCGCGAAGCACCTGGAGGAACTCGGCGACATGGTGGAGGCCGGCCACAGGGCCGTGATGCTGTTCGTGGTGCAGATGGCGGCGGAGCGTTTCGCCATCGCCAGCGATCTCGACCCGGCCTATGGCGCGGCGCTGAAGCGGGCCATGGCGCGCGGGGTCGAGGTGATTGTGCATGTCTGCACGATGGCCACCGACCGGATCGCGCTGGCCGGGGCCATCCCGTTCGGAGACGATGGCGCGTCTGTCAGACCTGCTGCGGATTCCGGGACGGGCGTTCGAAAATGAAATTCAGGCGCGTCTGCCGGGCCAGGCGGTAGCCGGCCTTGTTGAGCAGGGGCATGAGGTCGACATTCCACTTTGAAGTCGAGTCCTCGATGATCAGCAGGCTCGGCCAGAGATGTTGGTTGCCGGGCGCAAGGAAGGGCTCGAGGATCAGGTCTTCCGCGCCCTCGACATCGATCTTCATGCCATCGACGCGGGCAAAGCCCTCCGAGGCCAGAAGGTCGACCAGCGGCAGGGCAGGGGCCTTCACAGCCTGTGCCGAGGTGGAATTGAGCACCCGGACGCTCGATTCGCCCTCGTTGCGCGAATCGAGGAACAGGGTCAATTCGCCGGCCTTGTCGGCGACGGCGCTGGCGACGGCCTTGACCGTGCCGAACGGATTGAGGCCGATGTTGTAGGCCAGCTTGGCAAAGACGCGCGGCTGTGGCTCGACGGCCAGAATGCGGGCACCGGAGCCGGCCAGCCCCGCCACGAACAGCGCATAAGCCCCGACATTGGCCCCGATATCGACGAAGTGGTAGCTGTCGCGCGCATGGTCTTGCACGTGGCGGCGCAGCGCGGCCAGTTCCTCGATGTCGAAATGCTGCGGCATGAACAGCACGCGCTTTTCGCAGACATTGCTCTGTGGATGGATGCGCATGCGGGCGCCTAGCGTCTCGGTGTCGACCGGCGCGCCGTTGAGATGCGCAATTGCCAGCCGGCGCAGCAGGAAGGCGAAGCGGCGGCTCGCCCAGGCCGATGTGCTGGCGCGCGTGTGGCGGATCGCCCAGGCGACGAAGCCTCGGGCGGCATAGGTGCCGAAGGCGGGCGCTTCGGTCTGGCTTGTGCTGGCTGTCATTGCCAGCCGCTTAGCATCTGGCGCGCACAGCGCAAAGAGGCAGCCGGCAAGGAGGCGACCGGTGTGCGACAACCCGCCCGGGTGCAATGCCGGACTTTACGCGCTGGCCAACTTGCGCGATAGCCAAGTCGGCGACATCCTCGTTCGAACAGGCGGGGATGCCCTGCCGGGTCGCGGGGGCTCCCGCCAGCGCACGAGACAAGAAATGGCAACGGACGACGCCAGCACCGGCGTGCGACGCCGCACCAACGAGATCAAGCGGCACGGGCCCGAGGCTTTCGCGGCCATGCACAAGGCTGGACGGCTCGTGGCCGAAGGGCTCGACATGATCGCCGCGCATGTGCGACCCGGCGTGCTGACCTCCGAACTCGACCGCCTGATGTTCACGTTCGCGATGGACAACAAGGCATACCCGGCGACGCTGAACTATCGCGGCTACCGCTATTCGATCTGCACCTCGATCAACCATGTGGTTTGCCACGGCATGCCCGATGACAAGCCGCTGCGCGATGGCGACATCATCAACATCGACTACACGCTGATTGTCGATGGCTGGCATGGCGATGCCAGCCGGATGTATGGCGTGGGCGGGCTCAACCGCAAATCAGAGCGGCTGTGCGAGATCACCCACGAGAGCCTGATGCGCGGGATCGCGGCGGTGCGCCCCGGAGGACACTTCGGCGATATCGGTCACGCGATCCAGTCCTATGCGGAGGGCGAGCGTTGCTCGGTGGTGCGCGATTTCTGCGGCCACGGGCTCGGCCAGTTGTTTCACGACGCGCCCAACATCCTGCACTATGGGGCACGCGGCGAGGGCGCGATGATGGAGCCCGGGATGCTGTTCACGATCGAGCCAATGATCAACCTCGGCAAGCCGCATGTGAAGATTCTCGCCGATGGCTGGACGGCCGTGACGCGAGACCGTTCGTTGTCGGCCCAGTTCGAGCACACTGTCGGGGTGACCGATACCGGTGTCGAGATCTTCACGCTGTCTCCTGCCGGGCTCGACTATCCGCTCTGCAAGCAGGGCTGATCCCGTGCCGACCTGCCGCGATGGCATCTGATGCCGCTCCGGGCCCGCATTATCTCGGGCACCGCGACCGGCTGCGCGAGCGTTTCCTGACAGCCGGGCCTGATGCGCTGGCCGATTACGAATTGCTCGAACCGGTGCTGTTCCGCTCGATCCCGCGGCGCGACGTGAAGCCGATTGCGAAGGAGTTGATCTGCAGATTCGGATTCTTCGCCGAAGTCGTTGCCGCGCCTCAGCATTTGCTGACCGAGGTGCCCGGCGTCGGCGAGGCTGTCGCTGCCGATCTCAGGATCGTGGCGGCCGCGGGGCAACGTCTTGCCAGGGGGCAGGTGACGAAGCGCGCCGTGCCGGGAAGCTGGACGACGGTGATCGATGAATGCCGCGCAGCCATGGCGTTCGAGGCCCGCAAGCCGTTCCGCATCCTGTTTCCCGACAAGAAGAACGCCCTGATCGCCGATGAGGTGCAGCAGGTCGGCACGCTCGACCATACGCCGGTCTATCCGCGCGAGATCGTGCGGTGCTGGAATTGTCCTCCACAGCCATCGTGCTGGTGCACAACCATCCGTCCGGCGACCCGACGTCGAGCCGGGCCGACATCACCATGACGCGCGAGATCATTGCCGTGGCAAAGGCGACGGGCATCGTGGTGCATGACCACATCATCGTGGGCCGGGCCGGCCATGCCAGCTTCAAGGGCCTTAGGCTGATGTGAGGTCGCGTCATGCGTCCAAACTCCCACTGGCCTCGCTCCAGATGGGGCCTTATGGTGCCGGCCAAATCAGTAGGCTGAGGAGTCGATCATGGCCGAGACGGGTGTTCCGCACTTCCACAACGAGCCCGGCGTGCCGGTCATCAAGGTGGGCTCCAAGGAGTTCATGTGCATCGGGGCCAAGCCGCCGCTCGATCATCCGCATGTCTTTCTCGACATGGGCGATGATGGCGAGATCGTCTGCCCGTATTGCTCGACGCTTTATCGCTACGACGCCGCGATCGGGGCAGGTCATTGTGAGCCGCAGGCCTCAGAATGGGCCGGCGATGCGGCCAAGGCTGCCTGACGAACGACCTCGAAGCCGCCCGTGACCAATCTTCCCGTGCTGATTGCCGGGGCCGGCATTGCCGGCCTGACGGCTGCCGTGGCGCTTGCCCGCGCCGGCGTGCCTGTCGTGCTGGTCGAGCGCCGGGCCGGCTTCAGCGAGGTCGGGGCCGGGATTCAACTCTCGCCCAATGCGACCAGCGTGCTTGACGTGCTCGGGCTCGCGGCAGGGATCTGGCGGCATGCCGTGGCGCCGCGCAGGCTGGATATCCGGCACTTTGGTGGTGGAGAGCCCTATGCCGGCATGCCGATGCGCACGCTCGCGGAACCTGACAATGCCCCGTTCTGGTGCCTGAAGCGGGCCGATCTCCAGACCGCGCTGCTCGATGCCGCGCGGATGACGCCGGGAATCCGGCTGCTTGTCGGCCGCTCGGTCAAGGCCGTGGTCCAGCACGCCGGGGGGGTCGGCGTCACCATCGAATCCGGGCGCGGGCAGGCCGAGGTGATCGAGGCCTGCGCCGTCATCGGCGCAGACGGGCTCTGGTCCACGGTGAGGAAGCTGGTCGGGGATCGGTCCGAGCCGCGCTTTCTGGGCTATGAAGCCTGGCGGACGCTGCTGCCTGTTGCGGCGGTCGATGCCTTTGCCAGCCGGCCTGCCGTCAACCTCTGGCTCGGCACAGCCGGGCACGCTGTCCACTATCCGGTGGCCGAGGGCCGCGAGATCAATCTCGTGCTGATCCGCGGCGCGCAGGAGCCATCGCCGGATTGGACCCGCGAGGGTGACCCTGCCCGGCTGGCGGCCTTGTGCCAGGCGGCAGCGGCGCCCTTGCGCGGCCTGATCGAGGGCGCTCCGGGTTGGCAGGTCTGGTCATTGTTCGATTGTCCGCCTGCCCCCATGGCGCATGGCCGCGTGGCGCTGATCGGCGATGCCGCCCATCCTGTCCTGCCCTTCCTGGCACAGGGGGCGGGTCTGGCCATTGAGGATGCGGGCTTGCTGGCGCAATTGCTGCCCTCAGCCTGGCTCGCCGACGGACAGGCCAATGGCCAGGCGGCGCAGGCCTTGCCTGACGCGCTGAAGCGCTTTGCGGGCCTGAGGGCCGCGCGGGCCGCCCGCGTGCAGGAGACAGGCCGCAGCAATGGCCGGATGTATCACGCCGGCTTTCCGCTCAACGTGGCGCGCGACCTTGTGCTGAAACAGCTCGGGGATGCCGGCATGCGCAAGCGCTATGCCTGGCTCTATGGTTGGCGGTTGCCGGCCTGATCGAGCCGGTGGGCGGGAGCCGAAGGTCAATTTCGGATCACCCCTTGCCGCTTTTGAATTTCGTGCAATGTATACCGCCAAGCGGAATGATCCGCCTGTGCCGACCAACGGCCTGTTCTGTGGAGGAACGCATGACCAAGAGCCACCCGACGGGCGCCCCGAGCCGCCGTAAGTTTCTGACCGCCGCGGCCGCTGGCGGCGCCGCTACGATTGCAATGCCCAATGTCAGCCATGCGCAGACCGTGACATGGAAATTCCAGTCGACGTGGCCGACCAAAGACATTTTCCATGAATTTGCCGGTGACTTCGCCACCCGCATCAACACCATGGCCGGCGGGCGCCTGAAGCTCGACGTGCTGGCCGCAGGCTCGGTGGTTCCGGCTTTCCAGATGCAGGACGCCGTGAACGCCGGGATTCTTGATGGCGGCCACGGCGTGTGCGCCTATTGGTACGGCAAGAACAAGGCGTTCTCACTGTTCGGAACGCCGCCAGCCTTCGGCTGGGACGCAAACAACTTCCTCGCATGGATGAACTACGGCGGCGGCTACGAGCTCTACAATGAACTTGTGAGCCAGGTTCTGAGGCTCAATCTCGTCGGCTTCCTGAGCGGGCCGATGCCCTGCCAGCCGCTCGGATGGTTCAAGAAGGAACTCAAGACTGCCGATGACATCCGCGGTCTGAAGTATCGCACCGTCGGCCTGGCAGCCGATCTCAAGCGGGAGATGGGCGCTGCCGTAACGATCCTGGCCGGCGGCGAAATCGTGCCTGCTCTGGAACGCGGCGTCATCGACGGGGCCGAGTTCAACAACCCGTCGTCGGACTCGCTGCTCGGGTTCCAGGACGTGTCGAAGGTCTACATGCTGCAAAGCTGGCACCAGTCGGCAGAAGCGTTCGAGCTCATCTTCAACAAGGGCAAGTTCGACGCGCTCCCGGCCGAACTCAAGGCCATCGTCAAGTATGCGGCTGAATCGGCATCCTCCGACATGCTGTGGAAAGCGACCGACCGCTACTCCAAGGATCTCGAGGCCCTGCGGGCCAAGGGCGTCAACATCATCACCACGCCGGACGCCATCCTCGACGCGCAGCTCGGGGCATGGGAACGCGTCATCGACAAGCTGTCGGCCGAGAACGCCTTCTTCAAGAAGGTGATCGAGTCGCAGAAGGCGTGGGTCAAGCGCACGCTGACCTATGAGGCCGCGAACTCACCGCCTTTCACCAAGGCGTTCAGGCACTTCTTCAAGGCCTGAGTCCGCACCGCAACATCTGAGACCGGAGGAGCTGGCCGCACATTGGCCGGCCCCTCCGGCGGCTGCTCTCATCGTCGTCATCTGCTGTGACCGAGGCTGGGCGATTTTCACATGGAAACATCGTGGTGGATTGGCCTTCGGCGGGCTTCCGGTCCACACTGAGCGCGTCAAGCGTCGCCTCTGCCAATCGAGATATCACCATGATCGTGTCTGCAGCCCTGAATGCCTTGCTGATCGGCTCCTTCGCGCTGGTCGGACTTTATCTGGCATGGTGCATCGTCAAGCGCGGCTCCCGTTCGGTGCTGGATGCGGTTCTGTTCGGCATCGACACGGTGTCGACGATGCTCGGCAAGACTGGCTCCTGGGCCATCCTGATGCTCACCTTTGCCATGAGCTACGAGGTTTTCTCGCGTTATCTGCTGCAGTCGCCGACCGAGTGGGCCTTTGACGTCTCCTACATCCTTTATGGTGCGCTTTTCATGCTGGCGGGGCCCTATGCGCTGACCCGCAATGCCCATGTGCGCGGTGATTTCGCCTATCGCAGCTGGAAGCCGCGCACCCAGGCGGGGATCGATCTGGTGCTATACATCCTGTTCTTTTTCCCTGGCATCCTGGCGCTTTGCTACGCCGGGTATAGCTTTGCCGCGTTCTCATGGATGATCGGCGAGCATTCCTCGAACTCACCCAACGGGCCGCCGGTCTATCATTTCAAGTCACTCATCCCCTTAGTCGGCGGCTTCATGATCCTGCAGGGCGTGGCCGAGGTGGTGCGTTGCGTGCAGTGCCTGCAGACAGGCCAGTGGCCCGAGCGCCTGCACGATGTCGAAGAGACAGAGAAACTCATTCTGGAACAGGCCGAAGCGGCTCAGAAGGGAACTGCCTGACATGCTTGGCCTCTCCAATCCCGAGCTCGGCGTGCTGATGCTCGGCTGTTTCGTCGTGTTCATCATGCTCGGCTTTCCGATCGCTTTCACGCTGATGGCGCTGGGCATCGGCTTCGGCTATCTCGCAATGGGCGACACCGTGTTCCAGTTGGTGGTCCAGCGCACCTATTCGGTGATGGCAAACGATGTGCTGGTCTCCATCCCGCTCTTCGTCTTTATGGGCTACATCATCGAGCGAGCGAACATCCTTGACCGGTTGTTCAACGCCATCCAGCTGGCGATAGGCTGGATGCCCGGCTCGCTGGCGATTGCCACGCTGGCAACCTGCGCCATCTTCGCAACCGCCACTGGCATCGTTGGCGCGGTGGTGACGCTGATGGGGCTTCTCGCCTTCCCGGCGATGCTCAGGGCCGGCTATGATACGCGGCTGTCGGCGGGCGTGGTCTGCGCGGGAGGCTGCCTTGGCATCCTGATCCCGCCATCGGTCATGCTCATCCTCTATGGCGCGACAGCGGGCGTCTCGGTGCCGAAGCTCTACGCAGCGGCGCTGTTCCCCGGCCTGATGCTGGCCGGCTTCTACATGA
>Ga0164293_10001063_pt1 | contig 22929 bp, 19 predicted proteins | sample GEODES118metaG_FD_111487 | JGI IMG/M metagenome (GOLD analysis project Ga0164293, IMG submission 111487) | Eutrophic lake water microbial communities from Lake Mendota, Wisconsin, USA - GEODES118 metaG | ecosystem: Environmental > Aquatic > Freshwater > Lake | place: USA: Lake Mendota...
GGCCTTAACAATCTTGACTATTGGAAAGATAGAAAACCCGCTGATTTAGGACTCGTTTATGAGGGGTATGATAAAGAGCCTTCGTACAATATTTTTCAAGAAGCGTTTTATATTTCTGACTCTGAATGGATACGCTGGAAGTGTTACGATAAAGGAGTCAGGCAAGAAGGAGATAATCGTTCTCCTTCTGAGCATCTTACACATAAACACAACTTGATTCATTTGCTAATTCATCCAGATACTTATTATAATAAACACTTTTATGAATAGATTTAATGAAATTAATTTAAACGATTCTGTTGAAATTCAGAAATCATTTTCCCAAGAGGAAGTTGATTATTATACGCGAAGATTATCAATAGACAACAATCCAATACACTATGATGCCAACTATGCCAAAACAACTTTTTTTGGTGTTTGTATAGTTCCTGGTATATTGGTTTCTAGTTTGTTTGGAGGATTGTTGGGAAGTAGGCTACCCGGACATGGTACGATTCATTTGGGTCAAACATGCCGATTTCTTAAGCCCGTATTTATCGGTGAGATGGTTATTGCCAAAATTAAGGTTATCAGTAAAAGAGATGATAAAAATATAATCACCTTAAATACCCAAATAGTAAAAGTCACCGGTGAAATTGCCATTGACGGGGAAGCTGTAATTAAATTATATTAGAATGAAATCAATTAAGGACATTACTAAATTTTTTGCTCCTGATTATGAAATACTGGGTATTCAGGACAACCAGTATGAGAATTTCTCATCGTTAAATGATCATCAAGAGAATGATATAATTTGGGTAAGGGAAGAAAATTTAGCTAATCTTCAATCTATTATTGATAGTGTGAGATCAAAAATTATTGTTTGCAAAAACTTACCAGAATTGATTTGTCCTTTTGGGAAAACGCTAGTTTTAGTAAAGAATCCTCAATTGTTTTACCTTAGGCTTATAAAGAATATAAATGAACTAAAAAGCGATGGAAAAATTTCTAACACAGCAAAAATATCAAGCCTTGCGAATATTGGAAGCAATGTAACAATTGAAGACAATTGTATTATTGGAGCATGTACAATCGGAGATAATACAATTATAAAAGCCAATTCAATTATACATGATAATGTTGAATGTGGGTGCAATGTACTTGTAAGTGAATTTTGTAATATTGGAGGTCAGGGGTTTGGCCACATTATTAATGAAAATAATTTTTTAGAGAATATGTTACATATCGGCAAAGTGGTAATTGAGGATAATGTTGAAATATTTCCATATACTAATGTAGATAAGGCTACCTTATCTGAAACCAGAATTTGCAAAGGAAGTAAGATTGATCATTATTGTCATATCGGGCATAATACATATGTTGGTGAGAATGTGATTATAACTGCGCAAGTTGTATTAGCAGGGGGAGCTAAAATACTGAATAAGGCCTTTCTAGGCGTTAATACCAAAGTTAAGGATAGTTGTATTGTTGGAGAAAATTCAATAACGGGTATGGGGTCTGTTGTTGTTTGCAATATCCCTAGTAACGAAGTATGGGCTGGTATTCCTGCCAAATTCTTAAAACGAAATTAGGCAAGAATTAATGAGGGTAGCTTTCTTAGGCAATATGAATAATAACAATTTTGCAATAATGCGATATTTTCGAGATATTGGCATCGATGCACATTTATTATTATTTTGTAATGATGGCGTAGGTTCCTTAGAGCATTTTAAACCCGAAAACGATTCATTTGATGTAGTCAAGTGGACTGATTTTATTCATACAACCAAAATCAATAATGGACCAAATCATGTTTTGCCGTATATTGTTCAATTACTTTTATTTCCAGTAATCAACCTTATCTATAAGATTTTAGGGAGGGATATAAAAATTAATGTATTGTCGAAACATGAATTGAATAAAATATTTGATTCGTATGACAAGATTATTACAAGTGGTTACGGTCCAGCAATTTTAACCAGAATTAACATGTCTGTCTCAATTTTCTATCCCTATGCCATGGGTGTTGAGGGAATTTCTCGACTTTTTGCCCCCCCCTTTAAATCCCTTTTGAACCGACTTGTTTTTGAGTATGCACGATTTAATCAGATAAAAGGATTAAAGCGAAGTGTTTTTATTTTGAATTCTGATATTGGTATAACTCAAGACGTGCTAACTAAATTGGGATTGAAATTTAGTAATATCGCAACCCCAATGGTATACGATTGTCAAAAAATGCCTAGAGATATTAAAGATGACCACCTAATCAAAATACTTCATGAATTAAGATCATGTGAATTTAGTGTTTTTATGCATTCTAGTTTGTCATGGAATGAAGAAACATGTCGAAAAAAAAATTGTTATTCAAAAAATAATCATTGGGTTATTCGTGCATTTAAGGAATTTAAAAAAGAGAAATCTGAATTAGGAGCAAAATTATTTATTGTTGAGTATGGTCCTGATGTTGACAATACAAAAAAGTTAATCGAAGAATTGAATTTGGAGGAAAGTACGATATGGATTCAAAAAACTAGTAGAAAAAATATTATGTGGTTGCTTCAATATGTAACTTTAGCTTGTGGCGAGTTTATAGATTTACCGAAAACAATTTGGGGTGGTACTGGATGGGAAGTACTTGCTTCAGGCATCCCGTTATTGCAAGGATTCAATTTCAAAGAAGGTGAGTTTGAAGAAAACTTTGGGTACTCATCTCCACCTTTATTGACAGTCACAAAAGAAGCTGATATACTTCTTCATTTTCGAAATCTGTGTGATGATCCAAGTAAAGCTAAATCAATCGGTATTGATGGAAAAAAATGGTTTGAACAGCACAACGGCCTTAGCCTCTCAAAAAAGTGGTTAGAGTTACTAAATTAAACTGAATCTTTTGATTTACGCACACTGCAATTGATATGCCACTTAACTCTGATATTTCCCCACCTGAAATGAATACAAAAAAGCGTTTAAAATTCCTATTTAAAGACACTTTTTTATATGGTGGTGCAACAGCATTTAACAAAGCACTCTCACTAATTACATTTCCAATACTTGCACGTCACTTCAGTGTATTAGAATTTGGCGTATTAGACTACTTTATGTCGCTGGCAGCACTTCTTTTGACTTTTTTAATCTTCGGCCAAGACTCAGCCGTTGCACGTTTCTATTATCATTACGAAGATTCAGAAACACGTCGACAGTTAATTTCTCAGTCTCTTTTTTTTCAACTTTTTGTTGTGATAATTATTTTACCGTTGCTTTGGATTGCTTCAGATTGGGTTTCTGACTTTGTGGTTATTTCTTCTCAAGGATCAGATCTATTTAAGATAGTTATTTTCCAAATGCCATTTCTTTTGCTGATAAATTTTTCTATTAATCTTCTCAAGTGGACTTTTGACAGAGGACCTTTTCTAATATTGTCTGTTGGTAATTCGATATTTCAAGTTTGTGCGCTTTTACTTGCTATTTTTGTTTTGGATGTCAGCATAAAAGCTGTGTTGTTAATTACTTTAGTTACGAGTGCGATTTTTGGTTTGTTGGGGTTGTTTTTTATTCGAAAATTTTTAATACGGCCAACTAATTACAAATACTTAAGAGAAATTATCCCGTTCGCATTACCAAATGGTGCTATCTGCGTTTTGGGTGCGTTTTCGCCCGCTATGGAACGGACAATTAGTGCAGAAACACTTGGTGTAGAGTCTATAGGCCTCTACGCTACTGGAGCGAAATTGGCTATGGTTATGGGTTTTTTTGTAAACGCTTTTCAGACAGCCTGGGGGCCTTTTTCGTTATCGGTCCACAAAGAAGCAAATGCTGTAAGGATATACAACTGGGTCCTTAAATTATTTACTTTGATGATGTGTTTGACTGCCTTGATACTTACACTACTGAGTAAACCGTTAATTTTGTATTTAACGACAGATCGCTATTTGGGTGCATGGATAGTGGTGTTTCCATTGGCTATGGGATTGGGTATTCAGGGAGTTAGTTGGATTACTGAAATAGGAATTGGAATCTCCATGCGTCCAAAATTGAGTCTTTATGCCTATGCCATTGCCATAGTGGCTACTCTGTTTGGGATATATTTATTAACGCCTTTTTTCGGGCTTTTAGGTGTGGGTCTTGGTGTTTTTATTGGTCATACTGTTAAATCTCTGATAGCATCAATATTGGCTCAAGGTGTACACCCAATTTCGTGGCAATACGGGCCAGTTTTGGCGTTAGTTGCAACATCAATTTTTGGAGGGTTTGCTTCTATATATATTATTGATCATTTTGAGTTTATGGTTGGCAACTTGCTGATATGTGCAATTATATTGATAGTCTTTCTAGTCGGGTGGAGGAGTTTATTTTGCAAGGAAGACCGCGCCCGATTGAAAGCAATTTTGTTGATATCGCGGTGCAGGAAATAATCGTTTTTTTGTTAGAGATTTTTAGCTCGTGTTATGGGGATCCACAACAATTTGATGAATATTTAATTCAACATTGTCTTATCAGCGTTCCTAGAGACTGAAAATTTGTTTTACACCAGAAAAACTGAACCACAGGCCTCGTAAAAAATTAGGCTACCGAACTCCTGACGAAGTATTTTACGGCTTTTTTTGCACTTAAACCTTGAATTCAACCTTGATCAAGTCTATCCTAGAGTAAATGAATATAGAATTTAGTATATTTATTCATCTAATTTTAGGTATTGTAATAATATTTTATGAGTTATTTAGGTCTAAAAATAACCGTTTAGATGCGATGTTTTTTATAAGCGTATACTATTTTTTACTTTACGTTTATGTGCCCATATCTTTATATATTTATCCAGAGTGGGCAGATGTTGGTGCTTTCAAATATTTAAGTGGCAATAATCGACCAGCGCTATTAATTTCATTTTTGTCTATTTTTGGATATTTTCTAATTATTTCGGGTAGACTTTTTTCTATTTTCGTATCGCGGTCCATACACATTAAATCTACAGAATTTAAGATTTCAAATTCCGTAATTTTTACTGTTTTTATTATTGGTGTTTTTTCATATTTTATGTATACCAATGCATTTGGTGGAATTTCGAATTCGATTATGGCCGGTTCTGCTGTGAGATACGGATTGCTTGATATAGACGATGTAGTTTCGGGTAATGGACTAGTTTTTAAGAGATTGTTATCTGCGTTGGAGTTACTTTTATTTTATTTTATTGGAATGAAATTTTATGGCGCAAAATTCAATAATCATTCAAATTTTTTGTTTATAACCACGTTCATATTGTATATTTTATATTTATTCTCCGCTTCTAGCAGGGGTGCGCTTATTGTAATAATGATATATGTAGTTTATCTCAAAGACCGATTCAGAGTTAAATTATCTAGTAGAGACTTGATTCGTTTTTTAACGTTTGGGATTTTTGGATTAGTTTTTATGTTGTATGGAAAACAATTTTTGTATGCTGTTCCGGAATTGATAAGTGGAAATTTCATGGGATTTATAGAGAATTTTGAAGTAATGAATTCAAGTCGACAAGGAGATGACACTAGCTTTTTACGAGACACTTTATTTAAGGAATTTTCGAATGGTTATGTTAGTCTGATTTGTTCCTTGGATTATTCTTTAAATGGATCAAATGACCTACTGTTTTTTCGTGATTATTTAATGTTGCCGATTGACATTATTCCGATGAATTTATTGGGACTGAGTGTGGTTACACCACCTTCAATTTCTGCTGTTAATACTTTTTTTCTTCAGGGGGAGCTTGTGGCTAGTATGCCGCCTGGTATATTGGCTATGTTGCTTTATAATTTATCGTTTTTTGGAATATTGGCGCTTTTCTTTTTTGGTTTCTTTGTGAATTTATTAGAAACTCTTTTTTTCCACACTGAAGGTATTTTTGGACAAGTATTATATTTCTATTTGATTTTATTGTGTGGTGCATTCGTCTCGAATTCAGATATTAAAGTATTAGTATTTGATTCTTTGTTTCCGTTCTTATTTATGTTTTTATTTTGTATCAATTTATGCTTATTTAAGCGTTTTAATTAACATGTGTGGAATAGTTGGAATTTTACGGCTAAAAAATAATTCAGAAATTTTAGACGAAATATGTAATTTAAATAATTCAATATTGCATCGTGGCCCTGATGAAGGTGCTGTTTACGTAAGCCATAACAACAATTTGGCGTTAGGACACAGACGCCTAGCAATATTAGATTTAACCTCAACGGGCTCTCAACCTATGGCAAGTGTAAGTGGTGATTTAGTGATGGTTTTTAATGGCGAGATTTATAATTACCTTGATATTAAGAATCAATTAGTAGCAGAATTTGGTGAACTTGATTTTAGAGGAACTTCAGATACTGAAGTTTTACTTTGTGCTATAGAACGGTGGGGAACGAAAAAAGCTTTGGAAAAATGTAACGGTATGTTCGCATTAGCCGTCTGGTCCAATTTATCTCAGACATTGACATTGTGTCGAGATCGTTTTGGTGAAAAACCATTATATTACTGTCAAACACAGAGTAGTATAGTTTTTTCTTCAGAATTAACCGGATTAGAGTCTTATTTTAAAGGGGAGTTAGAGCTTGATTTAGAATCTGTAGCTTTATTTTTTAAGTATACATACGTGCCAGGAGGTAATTGTATCTATAAGGGTGTGAAAAAGTTAAAGCCAGGCCATTTTGTCGTTTTTAATGGTAATAATTTGTGCGAGGTTGAATATTCGACTTATTGGAGTTCATCTGAGAGATTTCTTAATTCTAATCGATATCCTTTCAAAGGAAATTACAATGAAGCCAAACGAGTTTTAAACGAAAAATTTGAGTTGTCAGTAAGAAATATGATGTGTGCAGATGTCCAGGTAGGCGCTTTTTTATCCGGTGGCGTTGATTCTGCTGCGGTTGTATCTAAAATGACTAAATTCTCACACCAGAAAATTCAAACATTTTCTATGGGATTTGATGGTTCTGATTACGATGAAAGGGATGATGCACGTAGGATTTCGTCTCAGTTCAAAACAGAACACCATGAATTTGGCATAAATGAATCAGACATTATTGAGATAGCATCAAATTTGTCTATGATTTATGATGAACCCTTTGCTGATTCTTCGCAGGTACCTACTGTTTTGATTTCTCGATTTGCACGTAATGAAGTGAAAGTGGCATTGACGGGAGATGGAGGCGATGAGTTTCTAGGCGGTTATCCGAGGCACGCACAATTTATCTCTGCATACAATGCTGTGCAGGGAATCCCACGAGATTTCAGGAGAGTATTGGGATCAGGTTTGGGCTTAGGGTTAAAATCAGTTTCATTCATGAATGAGCTCCGACCTAGTTTGGCCCCAGGAATTAGACAATTGGAAAAATTGAAATCTTTATTATTGTACGATCTTAATGGTTATTGGGATTGGGTGACCCATTGGCGAACATCGGATGACCTTGTAAATTCTTACTCGAATCATCATTTTCCTTTGAATGTTGACTTTGATACCTTAATTGCATCGTCTGGGATTGAGAAGACTTTGATGTATTTTGATTCTCAAACCTATCTTATTGATGAAATTTTAGTTAAAGTTGACAGAGGTACAATGTCTAATTCTTTAGAAACTCGGGCACCGTTTTTAGATCATGACTTGGTGGAATTTTGCTGGAGTTTACAATCAGATATGTTAAACAATGGAAGCATGCGAAAAATATTATTGAGAGATATAGTTGAAGATGAAATACGACCACTTAAGTTAAAAAAGCATAAATCAGGATTTTCAATCCCGTTGGGTACTTGGCTAAGGAATGGGTTGAAGCCATGGGCAATAGAGATTCTTGATTACAAACCAGGCGATGGTTCGATTTTGAATGAAAGTATTATTAAAAAAGTTTGGAATCAGCATCAAGAAGGTCGAAAAGATCTCTCTCCTTTGATTTGGTCTGTATTGATGTTTAAAAGTTGGTGTAAAACTCGAAATATATAAGTTTAATTTTTGAATTTAGCCATCAATATGCACGTTTTGTTTCTAGTATCATCTTTCCCAAGCCCTGATAACTTGAATAATGGAGCTCATAACTTTAGGTCCATTAAAAGAACTACGTTGGCTTTGAATGATACCCTAGTCATACATTTAAGGTCCTATAATTTTAGACGAAAAATAATTGAAAATTATACTATACAGGGAGTTGAAGTGGTTGCATTTTCTTTTTTTTATTTGCCCTTCGCACCATTAATTATTAGATTGTTATTTTTGGAAATATACAAGCGTTTTTTTTACCTTTTTTTTAAAGGAAAAATAAACAAGAAATTTCGAATTATCCATTCTGCAGGTATGTCCTTTTCAGGTGTAATAGCCTCTTATATCTCAAAAAGATTAGGAATTTCGCACTTAGGGCAATGTATGGGATCAGATGTTAATATAGATTTGCCTAAGATGAAGTTTTATCTTAGGTTAGTGAAATTTTCTAAATACTGTAAACTGTTGACTTGTAATAGTGAGGCTTTGGCAAAAATTGTAAGTCAAGCGTTTGAAAAAAATAAAGTTACTATTATTTATAGAGGAGTCGATTTAAATCAATTTTGTTTCCATAGTCAATTTATTGAGGATTCTATCACATTTGTTTATTTTGGTGGCCTCGTAGATACGGCAATCAATATTGGTGTGAAGATGAATAATAAGGGCGGGGTTACTTTACTTTACGCATGGCAGAGGTTGCATGAAATGATGGTAGAAGGAAACATTAAAATGAAGATAAATTTGATTTTTGCAGGGCCCGAAGTTTCTGAAAAAAGGGTGGAAAGTATTATCGGTAGTTCAGCACATAGTTGGCAAATAAAAGTTGTCGGACAATTGGATAGTAGTAGAGTATTGGAATATTTGAGATTGTCATCGGTTGTGATAATACCAAGTCTAGCAGAAGGACTACCTAATATTGCCATGGAGGCAGGCGCTGTTGGACGGGCAGTTGTTGGGACGGAGGTCGGAGGAATGCCTGAGATTGTTAAACAAGGTAAAACAGGTTTTTTGGTTTGCCCCGAGAACACTATTAATTTGGCGGAGTGTCTATTAAAGTATATTGTTGAGCCTGATTTGATAATTTCACATGGCAAAAACGCCCGATCACACATTGAGGAGAATTTCGATGCGAATACATATGTCGAGAATTATTTAAACTTATATAAATTGACGTCTCAGAGCTAAACAAATTGATCATGATTATTTATTGGTCAATTTAGTATAGCAAGTTATTTTATCACAGGTCGTATGAAAAAAAATATTCTAATTTTATATAATAATATTTTACATTACAGAATTCCTTTCTTTAATTTATTGGCTGAGCATTATAATGTTAAAGTTTTGCATTCAGGCAAAAAATGTGTTTGTGTTCAAGATAAATTCGAAGAGATAATAGTTCCAAGTAAAAGAATTGGACCATTTATTTTTCAAAAAGGAGTTCTTGAAGAAACTATGAAAGAAGAGTATGATGTAATTATTGCATTCTTCGATGTTAGATTAATCAACACTCTTATTTCAATTAGCAGACATAATAGACATGCCAAGTTTATTTTGTGGGGCGCTTGGATAACAAAAAATTACATAGCTAACCAATTGAGAATTTATTATTTAAAGAAAGGATATACACATGTTTGTTACACACAAAAGTCACTTCAAGATTTTGTAATAAGAGGTGTGGACCCAAAGAATTTATTTGTCGCTAATAATTCATTTCATGTCGTAAGAAGAACTTGTGCATATGAAAATTCTGAAAAAACATTAATCCTTTTTGTTGGTAGTTTGGATCAGAGAAAACAAAATGAAATTCTGTTGCAAAGTTTTAGTGATGTGATTGATAAAATATCTACCAAAATAGTGCTAACTATAATAGGAGATGGGGAGCAAAAAACTGCGCTCATTGGTCTTGCAAATAAGCTATTGCTAAATGATAGAATTAATTTTGTAGGCACAATTAATGAACCTGAAATCTTAGCAGATTATTATAAAAAAGCAATAGTTTCTGTTTCCTTTGGCCAAGCCGGTCTTAGTGTTTTACAAAGTTTCGCTTATGGAGTACCGTTTATGACAAAAAACGGTGCAATCAGCGGTGGTGAAATAACAAATATAAAACACGGTCTTAACGGTATTTTATGTTCTAATCAATTATCGCTATCAGAAAATATCATTGACTTATGTAATAATATGGAACGTGCTAGGGAGCTAGGAAAAAATGCTTTTGATCATTATACAAAATATTGTACGATGGTTAATATGGTGCAGGGTTTCCAAGATTCGATTGAAGGAACGAGATTTGCAATAGTTGATGAAGTGTAGAGAGTTACAATTTAGAGTAAATTAACGATTGTTCTCGTTCTTTTAGTTGTAACCTTTTTTAATATTTCATGGTTCAACCTATTGCGTATTCTCATTAAATGAAATTGTGAGGTAACTCTTTGAAGTCAATAAAAATAAAAAATAAAAAATAAATGGTAAATAAGAATATTTATAATCCTCTATATTTTGAGGGAGAATCAACAACTTGTGAAATCTGTTGTTCCGTACAAATAATTAAGTTAGAGATTAGATTGGGGCTGTCTTATTTTATTTGCGGAAATTGTAATCATGCTTCACAGATGATTTCAAAATTGCAGATTGAAGATCTTTTTAAAAGTTCTCAAGAAAAGTATTTTGGTGAAAATAGTTCTTTAAATCTTGTCGCTGAGAGTATTCTAGATAGAGAAAGGACATCTCATCGGAGGGTTGTTTTTAACAGGTTTATAAGTGAAAAAATTAAAGTACTTGAGGTTGGTCCAGGTGCTGGTAGTTTTCTCAGATGGATGTGTGGGAAAGGTCATAATGTAACTGCCATTGAGGATTCAAATTTTTTAGCAAAAGAATTGACCTTAATACCACGCTCTGAAATCATTATGGGGAATTTTGAAGATTGTAAACTTCCACATAATTCATTCGACTTGTTCTGTTCATTTCATGTTATTGAGCATGCATTAGATTCCAGAATTCATCTAGAATTGGCTTTTAAATTTGTACGAGAAGGTGGATTGGCTTTTATCGCTACCCCTAATGGCAATTCATGGCAGCAGCGTCTTTTCCCGAGATTATCTCCAAATTTTGATTCTGCACATTTGAGAGTATTCTCTCAAAAATCACTTCGTTTACTTGCTGAAGACATAGGCTGGATTGTAATAAATGACAGCACACCTGAATATTCGTCTGCCTGGTTACGTGTCCTATCTAAAGTTTTGCGCAAACTTAAAGGGGAAGATGAAGAAACTACTGCCGGAAAATATCAAATAAATCATTCATTAGGAAGCAAAATATTATTATACTTCTATATTTTATTGAGTTTTCCTTTCCGACTTTTGCAAAGGCAATTAAACGGAGGTAACGAGAATTTTATTGTTTTGAAACGTCCGATATGATGAAAATATTAATTTGGATAAGATGATGAATATGAATTATAGTATTTGCAGCAATTGTGTAATGGATAACTCAGATACAAGAATCACATTTGATGAAAATGGTGTATGTGATCACTGTCTAGATTTTTACAAGAATGTAGAGCCCAATTGGCATACAGATGAAAGAGGTAAAAAGGAGCTTCAGGCAATAATCGAAAAAATCAAAGAAGATGGAAAAGGTAAGGACTTTGATTGTTTGCTTGGCTTAAGTGGAGGGGTAGATAGTTCCTACATGTTGCATATTGTTGTCAAGGAATTTGGACTACGTCCTTTAATATTTCATGTTGATGGTGGTTGGAATTCAGAAGTTGCAGTTCATAATATTCAAATGCTAGTTGAAAAATTAGGGTTAGATCTTTATACAGAAGTTATAAATTGGGAAGAGATGCGCAAACTTCAGTTAGCATTTTTCAAGTCAGGAGTTCCACATATTGACATACCCCAAGACATGGCATTCATTGCAACACTATACAATTTTGCGTATAAATATAATATCAAGTACATTTTGAATGGGGGTAATATTTCTACTGAATGTGTTAGGAATCCTATGGAATTTTTATACTACGGAACTGATATGGCCCAATTAAAAGATATTAGAAACAAGTTTGGAGCTAAAGATTTACCAACGTATCCTATTAGCTCTGTACTTAGACATAAATTTTATTTGAGGTATATCAAAGGAATTCAAGTTGTAAAAGTACTTAATTATAGACCTTATATTAAAGAACAAGCATTAGCAACACTTGAAAAAGAATACGGATGGAGACCCTATCCTCAAAAACATTTTGAATCTAGATTTACTAAATTTTTTGAAGGATATTGGTTACCTGAACGGTTTGGTTTTGATACACGACGAGTTCAGTATTCTAGCTTGATTTTGACAAAGCAAATGAGCAGAGAAGAGGCTTTGGAAAAACTTGAAAAGCCAGCTTATGATCCAGCAACCATTGAAGATGAATTCAAATATATTTCAACTAAACTTCAAATACCAAATGAAGAGCTGAAAGGATATTTTACCATGCCAAAAAAGTTTTATTGGCACTATAAAAATCAAGAAAACATTTTTAAGATTGGTGCCAAAGTGCTTAAATTTTTAGGAATTGAAAAGTCAATTAAACGATGATTAAAATAGTCAATTACGGTTCGGGTAACATAAGGGCCGTAGGAAATATATATGATCGCCTAAATATTAATTATGAGGTTGCAGATACCCCAGAAGCTTTAAATGGGGCTAACAAGATTATTCTTCCTGGAGTTGGTGCTTTTGACGAAACTATGGGAATGCTTAAGAAATCTGGATTTAAAGAGATACTTGAAGAATTAGTGTTGATTGACAAAATTCCGATACTTGGTATTTGTGTAGGTATGCAAATACTTTCTGAAGGAAGTGAAGAAGGTGATTCAGAAGGCTTGGGATGGATTAAAGGTAAGGTTAAAAAAATAGACAAGAATTTGCTATTACACAAACCTAAGTTACCTCACTTGGGATGGAATTCAGTGGATATTAAAAAACATTCAAAAATATTGGATTCTGTTGATGCTAAAACAGGTTTTTATTTTATTCATAGTTTTTATTTTGAATGCCAAAATCCAGAAGATGAATTGACATCAACTTTTTATGGTAAAAATTTTTCCTCTTCTGTAAATAGAGAAAATATTACCGGAGTTCAGTTTCATCCTGAAAAAAGTCACCATAACGGAATCTCATTGCTAAAAAATTTTTCTCAATTATAGTATGTTAAGATCAAGAATAATTCCATGTTTGTTGGTCCACAATAAAGGATTGATAAAAACTGTTGGGTTTAAAGAGCCAAAATATGTTGGTGATCCAATCAATGCTGTAAAGATTTTTAACGAGAAAGAAGTTGATGAATTAATGGTATTAGACATTGATGCTACTGTTGAGGGACGAGGACCTGATTTTGAGTTAATCAAAAATCTTGCAATTGAATGTAGGATGCCTTTCTGTTATGGAGGCGGTATCACAACAGTTGAGCAAGCTCGGCAGATTATTAAGTTAGGAGCAGAAAAGCTTGCCATTAGTTCAGCAGCTATAAATAATCTCCCGCTTCTAAAAGAAATTGGAAATGCAGTTGGAATGCAAAGTGTTGTAGTTGTCATTGATGCAAAAAAAAGAGGTTTATTGAGTGGAGGCGGTTATGATATTTACATAAAAAATGGAAAAGTTAAAACATCAATAAATATTAAAGAATTTTTATTAGAGTTAAATGAAATTGGAGTTGGTGAAATTGTTATCAATTCTATTGATGCTGACGGAACTATGAAAGGGTATGATTATGTTTTGGCAGAAATGGTAAGGGAATGGACTGATGTCCCAATTACTATTTTGGGAGGTGCAGGCAGTTATGAAGATATTAAAAATCTAGTTGCTAAATTTAAAATAATAGGCGCAGCTGCCGGCAGTTTATTTGTCTTTAAAGGTAAATACAGAGCTGTATTAATTAGTTACCCAATAAATGATGAAAAGGCAACAATATTAAATAAAAAGTAAAATTTTGTTAACAGTATACTAATTATTAAAGTTTAAAATGGTAAATAAAAAATTCACAGTGGTTTTAGATGAAAAATTTTACCCACAATTCAAGAGTAATTGGGACAATGACATTTTCAGAGAAATTGTTTTAAAATATATTAATAATGCAAAAACATGCTTGGATATTGGAGCAGGGAGAGGTGCCTTGAAACATATGGCATTTAAAGGTTTAGGTAAAGAAATTTTTGGAATTGATCCTTCAGATGCAATATTCCAGAACCCTTATCTTGATGAGGCATTTGTTGGATTTGGTGAGAATATGCCTTTTTTTGAGGATAACAAATTTGATTTAATATATGCAAATAATGTTCTTGAACATATAGAAAATCCTGATAGTTTTTTGAAAGAAGTTGGTAGAGTTGTAAAGCACGGTGGAATTTTCATTGCAAAAACACCAAACAAAAATCATTATATGCCCTTACTTGCAAGTTTGCTACCTGAAAAACTTCATACTTGGTATCACAAATTAAAGGGAAGACCATCTGAAGATACTTTTCCCGCTTTTTATAGATTGAATAGTAGAAAAAGCGTAAAAAAGTATGTAGAAAGTGCAGGGTTTGAAATAGTGGAAATTAATATGATCGAAGGAAGACCAGAGTATTTGAGATTTAATACCATATCTTATTTCTTCGGAATTGCATATGAACGTTTGGTAAACCTTCTAAGACTTGATGGGATTAAGATTGTTATGTACATAATATTAAGAAAAAAATAAAGTGAAGCAGATAATTCAAGATATTAAGAATGGCTCAACAATTCTAGAAGAAATACCTGTTCCTTTGATTAAAAGAGGGCACGTTTTAATTAGGACTCACAGATCATTAGTGAGTTTAGGTACTGAGAAAATGTTAGTTGAATTCGGGAAAAGTAATCTAATAGCAAAAGCAAGACAGCAACCTGAAAAAGTAAAACAAGTTTTAGATAAAATTAAAACTGAAGGGCTACTTCCAACACTAGAAGCAGTGTTCAATAAATTGGATGAGCCAATGCCTTTGGGATATTGCAATGCGGGTGAAGTGATTGCCGTAGGAGAGGGCGTCAGCGAATTTAGTGTTGGTGATAGGGTGGCAAGCAATGGAGCTCATGCGGAGATAGTTTGTGTTCCCAAAAACCTGGTAGCTCATATACCTGATAATGTTTCTTATGAAGAAGCAGCATTTGCTGTTCTTGGTTCTATTGGCTTACAAGGTATTAGATTAGCAAATCCAACTTTGGGTGAAACTGTAGTAGTTATTGGGTTAGGATTAATTGGCTTAATAACCTGTGATTTGCTTATTGCTAATGGTTGTAAAGTTATTGGATTTGACTTTGACAATAAAAAAGTGGAATTAGCAAATTCTAGGGGTGTAAAAGCCTTTGTTTCAACATCTTGCGATGTTATTAAAACTGTGGAAGATTTGACAAATGGGATTGGTGCAGATGCTGTAGTAATAACAGCGTCCACTAAAAGCAATGATGTCATAAGTCAGGCCGCAGGAATGAGTAGAAGAAAAGGTAGAATTATTTTAGTTGGGGTAATTGGTTTAGATATTCAAAGGGGAGATTTTTTTAAAAAGGAGCTATCCTTTCAAGTATCTTGTTCATATGGTCCAGGCAGATATGATGAAAACTATGAACAAAGAGGCGTAGATTATCCATTAGGTTATGTTAGATGGACAGAAAAAAGAAATTTTGAAGCTATTCTCTATGCTATTTCTCAAAATCAGTTAAGGGTAGCACCTTTAATTACAGAAAGAGTTGAGTTAAAAGATTATCAGCAGATTTATGGAAGTATGGGTGGTGGATCTATTGCCTCTATCCTTGAATATCCAGGGACTGCAAATGAAACAATAACAATTGTGGCTGGTAATGGAAGAACTTCTAAACCATCTAAAGGCATAATTGGAATAATTGGTTCAGGTAACTTTACAAAGATGACATTAATGCCAGCATTGAAAGGTTCCGGGGCATATTATAAATATATTTCAAGCGCTGGGGGATTAACTGCAAAGGCTCTAGCCAATAAATATAGTTTTGCTTTTTCCACAACAGATTATAAAGAAATTATTAAGGATAGTGATGTCGATCTTATATTAATTACAACTAGGCATAATCAACATGCAAATATGGTAGCCGAAACTTTGCAATCTGGGAAAAATGTTTTTGTTGAAAAACCTCTAGCATTAAACATGACAGAATTAAACCAAGTAATTGATTCATATAAATCAGCACCCAATTCTGTTTGCTTAAACGTTGGATTCAATAGACGATTTTCTCCATTTGTTCAAAGAATGAAACAGTTATTGGGAAGTTCTCCTTCTGCTATGAATATTATTACTACAATGAATGCAGGATTCATTCCTGCTGATGTTTGGGTACAAGATATGAAAATTGGAGGAGGAAGAATTGTTGGTGAAGCTTGTCATTTTATTGATTTAATGATTTACTTAACAGGAAGTCAAGTAAAAGAAGTTATGATGAGTGCTTTAGGCACAAATCCTTCCGAAAACACTGATAATGCAATTGTTACATTAAAGTTTGAAAATGGATCACAAGGTGTAATCAACTATTTTTCAAATGGAAGTAAGGCATATTCAAAGGAAAGAGTTGAAATTTATACTCAAGGCAGAGTGCTTATACTTGATAATTTCAGAAAGCTGGAAGGATTTGGTTTTAATGGTTTTAGTTCGTTTTCTGGTAAAATAGATAAAGGACACAAAGAACAATTCAAAAGATTAATCAAATCGGTTCAAACAGGAGGAGAAGCATTAATTAAATTTGATGAAATAGTTAATACTTCAAAAGCCAGTTTTGCTGCAATTGAAAGTTTACGAACAAAGAATTGGATAAAAATAGATTAATATGAAAGTAACTTTAGTGGCAGGTGCTAGGCCAAATTTTATGAAAATTGCACCAATGATTGCGTCTATAAGAAAGGCATCTTCAGAGGGTAAGAATATTTCATATCGCCTTATTCACACAGGACAACACTACGATAAGAACATGAGTGATAGCTTTTTTGAACAACTAGGTATTCCTAATCCTGATGCGAATTTAGAAAGCGGTGGAGGTTCTCAAGCAGAACAAACGGCGAGCATTATGGTCAGATTTGAAAAAGAACTTTTAGATAATCCAACTGATTTAGTTTTAGTGGTTGGTGATGTAACTTCAACTATGGCGTGTTCAATAGTTGCAAAAAAACTGTGCATAAAAGTGGCACATGTGGAAGCTGGTATAAGAAGTGGTGATATGACAATGCCTGAAGAAATAAATAGAATTGTTACCGATAGTATTTCTGACTATTTTTTTACTACAACAATTACTGCTAATGAAAGTCTAATGAGATCCGGAGTAGAGGAAGAAAGAATTTTTTTAGTTGGAAATACTATGATTGATACTTTGCTATCAAATAGAAATAGGTTTATGAAACCTGAAATTTGGGATAGGGCTAAATTAGTAAACAAAGAATATTTTGTTTTAACGCTTCATAGACCAGCAAATGTTGATGCCGAAAATGGATTAAAAGTTTTGATGAACGAAATTATTGAAGCTTCAAAAGGATTACCAGTTATTTTCCCTGTTCACCCAAGAACTGCAAAAAATTTGGTTTCTATTGGCTTAGAAGCACCAAATTTATTTATGGTTGATCCTATGAGTTATCTGGAATTTAATTATTTGGTTGATCATTCAAAATGTGTCATCACGGATAGTGGCGGTATTACGGAAGAAACGACTGTAATGCTAGTTCCCTGTATAACATTGAGAGATAATACTGAAAGGCCAGAGACAGTTACTATTGGTACGAATGAACTAATAGGAACGGATCCAATGGCAATTAAACCAACACTTGAAAAGCTTTTTTCTGGAAATTGGAAGAAGGGAGGTATTCCACCATTATGGGATGGAAAAACTGCAGACAGAATAGTTGAAAATTTGTTAAAGTTATAGATTAGAATAAATTGAAAACTATCTACAGCGCTTTACAGCTAGTAAAAAACATGGGTTTAAGATATGTGAGATTCAGAATATTCTTTGAATTGAAAAAAAGATTGGGAATACTCAAAATGTCTTTTCCAACTAAAACCAAAACTGAACAATATATATCACATGAACAATGGACTAAGGTAGCAAAGCCATTTTTCTTTGATTTTCCAACTCAGATAGAATTAGATTCCGTTCCCAATAAAATTCTAGCAGAAAAATCAGAAAAAATAAAAAAAGGACAATTTTTATATTTTAGTGGTATTGAATACAATTTAGGAAATGGGTATGATTGGGTAACCAATCCAGATACAGGATATAAATATAACAATACAATACATTGGCTTTCTATAAACGATTATTCTCAATCCTCTGGTGATATAAAATATGTTTGGGAAAAATCAAGGTTTTCCTTTCTATATATTTTAATTCGGGATGAATTTCATAACGGCACAGACAATAGTGCATTTATTTTCAATGAAATTATTGATTGGATTGACAAAAATCCTGTGAATTGTGGGCCCAATTGGAAATGTAGTCAAGAAATTTCCTTGCGAGTAATAAATTGGGTTTTTGCAATATATTTTTATAAAGAAAAGTCAATTCCAAATGAAGAGCAGTGGCAGAAAATTTTGAACTCTATATATTGGCAAATAGATCATGTTTACCAGAATATAGATTTTTCAAGGATCGCTGTTAGAAACAATCATGCCATATCTGAATCCTTTGCCCTTTATTATGTAGGTACACTGTTTCCATTTTATAAGTCAAGTGAAAAATGGAAGAAATCCGGAAAAAAATGGTTTGAAGAGGAAGTATTGTATCAAGTTTACAATGATGGAACATTTTTGCAATACAGCATGAATTACCATCGAGTCTTAATCCAGTTATTAACTTGGGCAATTGGAATTTCGGAAATAAACGGAGATCCTTTTTCAAAAGAAGTCAAAGAGAAAGCATACAAAGCATTAAATTTTGCATTTCAATGTCAAGATGAGTTCTCGGGCCATTTGCCAAATTACGGTGCCAATGATGGCGCTATTTTTTTTCCATTAAATGAATCAGAGTATCGTGACTATAAACCTCAAATTAATGCACTTCATAAGGTATTAACTGGAAAGTCTGCCTATAATACAATTGGAGTTTGGAATGAAGACTCATATTGGTATGGAAACAAACTAAAGGATGGATTAGGGTTTGAACCAATTTCAAAAAAAATGGGTATTATACGATTTGATGATGGGGGTTTTTATTTGTTTAGGCAAAAAGAAAGATTCACATTTATTAGATGTGGAAGTCATCCAAATAGACCATCACAAGCTGATAATTTGCATATTGATATTTGGTATCAGGGAAAAAATTTAATTGTAGATGCTGGATCATATAAATACAATACAGATGCTAAAAATATTAAATATTTTATGGGAACAGCTTCTCACAACACAGTGATGTTGGGAAATTATGATCAAATGTTAAAAGGTGGAAGATTTATCTGGTATAATTGGACAAATGCTCAAAGTGTAGAGATTAGTGAAAATGAGAATTTTTATTTTTTCAAAGGTCAAATCAGTGCATTTAGAGAATTGTCGCATGAAATTATTGTTAATAGAGAAGTTCTTATAAATAAGTTGGATTTGAAATGGACAATAATAGATCAGGTCTTTAATTATAGTGGGGATGAAGAAATGCGTCAATATTGGCATATTAACAATGTGCCAGAAGTTACAGTTCAAATTGTTCCCAAAAAAGATACGAATGTTATTCTAAGAGAAGAAGTTGGGTGGTATTCTTCCTTGTACGGGATTAAATCAAAAAACCAGCAATTGGTTCTTACATCAAGACAGAGAAAAATAGAAACGAATATTTCTATAGTTTAAAAGCATGAGAATTTTATTAATACACCAAATGTTTTTGGAAGAAGATGATCCAGGTGGTTCTAGGTTTAATGAAATGGCTAAAGTTTGGGCCAATGAAGGCAATGACATAACCGTTTTGGGTGGAATGTTGCATTATAATGGTCATGAAAAAAGGGATGAATACAAAGGGAAATATTTTGTAAATAAGAAACAAGGACAATTAGATGTTTGGCGTTGTCATGTATCTGAGTCCTACAATGCAAATTTCTTAGGAAGACTTTGGGGATATTTTTCATTTATGTTTGCGGCCACTTGGGTAGGGTTATTTAAAACAAAAGGAAAGTATGATGTTATTTTGGCAACATCTCCACCTTTGTTTGTTGGCGTAACTGCATTTATATTATCCTTTTTTAAAAAAATCCCCTATGTTTTTGAAGTAAGAGATTTATGGCCAGAATCAGCTATGGATACAGGTGTACTTAACAATAAATTAATTATCAAACTAGCTTATTGGGTTGAAGGGTTCTTATACAAAAATGCGAGCTTGATTAATGTATTAACACCAGCATTTAAAACACACTTAATAAATATTAAAAAAGTCAAAGAGGATAAAATTTTGTTTATTCCCAATGCAGCAGACTTTTCTCTATCTGACACTCTTTTAGAAAATTTTGATGCATCCCAAATGAGAAATGAAATGGGATGGCAAGACAAATTTATAGTGACATATGTAGGTGCACATGGTGTGGCAAATGGCTTACATCAGGTTCTTGACGCTGCGGAGTTATTAAAAGATACAAACATTCTTTTTTTATTAATTGGCAATGGAATGACTAAAGAATCTTTGATAATTAATGCAAAAAATAGGGGGATTGAGAATGTGGTATTTCTAAATTCTGTTCCCAAAGTAGATGTTTTCAAGTATATACTAATTTCAGACATGGGGGCATCAATATTAAAGAACGTGCCCGCATTTAAAACTGTCTATTCAAATAAAACATTTGATTATATGGCATGTAAAAAGCCTATTTTGATGGCGATAGATGGTATTTCAAGAGTATTGGTTGAAGAAGCTGATGCTGGTTCTTTTGTCATCCCTGAAGACCCTCAATCTTATAATATTGTATTACGGAAGTATATGGAATTACCTCAGTTATTGAAACTGCAAGGTGAAAATGGATATAATTATGCAAAAAAGCATTTTGACCGAAAGCATTTGGCGCAGAATTATTTATCAGAGTTGAAAAGCCTAATTTCTGTTTCAACGGATTTATGATTTAATTCGATAACAATACTAATTTTTATAAAAAAATGCCATTGAAAAAAAGTTTTCAAAATTGTAATAATATTGATTATTTTGCATCGTATTTATCATGACGACTTCAAAATTAAGCTTAATTGGCTCCGGAGGTCATGCAGGTGTTTTGATTGACATGATGAAGTTGTTGGGAGTCGACATAGATAATTTATATGACGACAATTACTCTAACAAGGCTTGTAAGAATATTGAAGTTATTTCACCAATAGATTTCGATATTCCGGAAAACGCTATTATTGCGGTAGGGGATAATTTAGTACGTAGAAAGCTCTCCATAAAAAGTAAGAATAAAAATTGGTGGAAACTAGTTCATCCTAATGCGATTATTTCGAGGGATGTGAATGTTGGTCAAGGGACGGTAATAATGGCAGGTTCTATAATACAAACTGGTGTTATTATTGGTGAGCATTCTATAATTAATACAGGTGCTTGTATTGATCATGATTGTGAAATAGGGAGTTTCGCACACATATCTCCTAATGTATCAATTGCTGGCGGTGTTTGTATTGGAGAAGGCACACACATTGGAATAGGAGCGTGTGTAATACCCGGGATAACAATTGGCAAATGGGTTACAATAGGTGCCGGAGCTGTTGTCATAAAACCTGTTCCGGATTATGCAGTAGTCGTTGGTAGTCCTGGAAGGGTAATTAAGTTTAATAATTATGAATAATAAAATATGGCTCTCATCACCGCATATGGGTGGAACAGAACAAAACTTTGTCAAAGATGCGTTTCAGAACAATTGGGTAGCTCCACTAGGTCCCAACGTGAATGGCTTCGAACAAGATATTTCTAATTATCTTGGTAGTCACAATCAGTTCCAAACTGCGGCACTTACTTCTGGTACAGCTGCAATACATTTAGCATTACGTATGTTAAATGTGGGTAAAGATGATGTAGTGATGGTACAGAGTTTTACTTTTTGCGGAACTACAAATCCAGTTTCTTACCAAGGCGCAGAACTTGTATTTATCGATTCTGAATTTGAAACTTGGAATATGTGCCCTATTTCTTTAAAAGAGGCTTTGGAACAGTATAAAAATAGATCAGTTAAAGCCATATTGCCAGTGCATTTGTATGGTATGCCAGCTAAAATGGATGAAATACAACATATTGCAGACGATTACAATGTCCCGGTGATTGAGGATGCTGCTGAGGCTTTGGGTTCAAAATATAAAAATCAAAGCTGTGGTACTTTTGGTGAAATGGCAGCATTGAGTTTTAATGGAAACAAAATTATCACTACCAGTGGTGGAGGGGCTTTAGTGTCCAAACATAAACATTATATTAATCAGGCACGCTTTCTAGCAACACAGGCAAGGGATGAGGCGCCTCACTACCAACACTCACAAATAGGCTACAACTACCGAATGAGTAATATTGTTGCGGGTATAGGGCGTGGACAAATGGAGGTATTGGATAAGCGTGTGGCTCAACGACGAGCTAACAACCAACGTTATCGCGATTTTTTAAAAGGAAAATCTGGTATAACTTTTCACACCGAACCCAATAGAGATTATTTTAGCAATTATTGGTTGACAGCTATACTAATAGATTCAAGGTTAACGGGAGGCATAACAAGAGAAGATGTCCGTTTAGCGTTAGATGCTGAGAATATAGAATCTCGTCCACTTTGGAAGCCGATGCACATGCAGCCTGTTTATGAGGGTACTAAATTCTATGGCACTGGGGTGTGTGAAGTTTTGTTTGAGCAAGGATTATGCCTACCTAGTGGGTCGAACTTAACGGATGAGGATTTTGATAGAATTTTCAATTCTCTAAGTAAATTATTCTTTAAATAAATAAAATCTAAAATGAAAGAA
>Ga0164293_10001065_pt1 | contig 22913 bp, 22 predicted proteins | sample GEODES118metaG_FD_111487 | JGI IMG/M metagenome (GOLD analysis project Ga0164293, IMG submission 111487) | Eutrophic lake water microbial communities from Lake Mendota, Wisconsin, USA - GEODES118 metaG | ecosystem: Environmental > Aquatic > Freshwater > Lake | place: USA: Lake Mendota...
CTTTGAGGCAGTCGCTTTAGGGTTTACTAAAAACATTGACCGAGAAGTACTTGAAGAATATGCGAATCTATATCGTAAATATGTCAACAAGGATTTTAATTTTAATTCGTGGTGTGGCTCTTGCGTATTTGATATGCTCAAAAGATTGTCAGCACATTACGAAGGAATAAAGTATATTGCAAAACTCAACCAACAAAAACCAAACGATGTCAAAACTAAGAATCTGCGCAGTCGGAAGTAGACATTCAGGAGTCACTTACCATCGATTAGCATTACCATTATCCGTAATGAAAAAGGAGTATTGTATTATCACGGATACAATGACCGAAGAGATGCTTATTGAGAAGTCAATAAACGTGGTTGTCGTCAATCGTTTTTGCGAATTGATACCATTGCCCGATTTGTTAAAATGGAAGGCTAAGATTGGCTTTAAATTGGTTGTCGATATTGATGACTATTGGGAGTTGTTCAGCCAGCATTTATCTGCGCCTACCTATCGGTCTTTAGGAGTCACTCAAGTAATAAAGAATTATATTAAAGTTGCTGATGTTGTAACGACAACTCATAATCGATTGAGAATTGAGATAGTAAAGATAAATCCTAACTGCTTTGTTTTGCCTAATGCTTTGCCGTTTGATAAGGACCAATTTACTGCGACAAGAAATGTTAATGAATTAGTTACCATTGCGCATACGGGAAGCATCACTCACTTCCCTGATATGAGGCAGTTAAAGAATCCGATTAGAGAATTAGCAAAGTCTAAATCATTTAGAGAATCGACACGGATGCTTCTTTGCGGATGGAATAAGTTTAATGAATTTCATTGGAAGCAGATGGGCGATTGGTTTACTGCTGGAGAGAAACTAAACTATAAGATTCTTGAATCAATGCCCGTAGATTTGTATATGAATTTTTACCAAGAGGCAGATATATTACTTGCGCCTTTATTAGATAATAAATTTAATCGGTTAAAATCAAATCTAAAGGCATTAGAAGCTGGAGCTAAACGGATTCCATTTATGGCTATGAAACGAGCGCCATACGATGATATTCCAACGGTATGTTGGGTTGATAATTGGGAACGAGATATTAAACGAATGGCATTTAGTTCACAAATGAGAACAGATTTTGGCGAGTCAAATGCTGAATATGTTCGGGAGCATTACGATTTATTTAAAATTAATGAGCAGCGTTTTGCTATATATTCTAAACTACTTGATTAAAATATGGCACACGTTGAACAACAAAATTATTTAATCAGTATTAAAAACAAATTTCCCTCATTTTTTACGGGAGTAAAAGTTTTAGATATAGGCTCATTGGATATAAATGGAAACAATCGATATTTATTTACTGATTATCATTATACTGGAATTGATATAGGCGAAGGACCAAATGTTGATATTGTTTGCAGAGGTCATGAATTTAAAAGCAAAGATAAATTTGATGTTGTTATTAGTTCGGAGTGTTTTGAACATGATGAGTACTGGGATAAGACAATGCTCAATGCTATTAATCTTTTAAAGGTTGGTGGTATGTTTGTTTTTACTTGCGCAACGGATGGAAGAGCTGAACACGGGACAAGAAGAACATCTCCTCAATGTAGTCCATTTACAAGCAATCTTGAGAATGATTATTATATGAATTTAAATGAAAGTTTAATTCGTGAAAAAATAGATATTGAAAAGCATTTTAGTGTATTTGAATTTCAGACAAATACAATAGGAATGTGCGACCTTTACTTTATAGGATTTAAAAAATGAATATCACAACAACCAAACTGACCGACATAAAGTCGAATCCAAACAATCCGAGAATTATCAAGGATGACAAATTTAAAAAGTTAGTAGCATCGATTAAAGAGTTTCCTCAGATGCTATCTTTAAGACCTATTGTCGTTAACGATGATATGATTGTATTGGGTGGCAATATGCGACTAAAGGCTTGCAAGGAAGCTGGACTCAAAGAAGTTCCAGTAATAAAGGCGAGTGATTTAAATGAGGACCAACAAAAGGCATTTATAATTAAAGACAATGTTGGCTATGGAGAATGGGATTGGGATATGCTTGCCAACGAATGGGATGCTGAAGAATTAGTTGAGTGGGGGTTAGATGTACCCGTATTTGATGTTAATGATTTAGGAAGCGAAGAAGAAGATAATTACGATGTACCTGATGGCGGATTAGAAACAGATATTGTTTTAGGAGATTTGTTTGAAATTGGTCCACATCGTTTGCTTTGTGGTGATTCAACAGATAGTGATTCAGTTGCTAAATTAATGAATGAAGAAAAAGCTGATATGGTTTTTACTGACCCTCCTTATGGTGTTAGTTATCAATCAAATATGAGGACCAAATCAGAAAAATTTGAAGTATTAAAAAATGATGATGTTTTTATAACTGAATGGATTAATAATTTACCATTATTTACAAATGGATTTGTTTTTGTTTGGACATCCTGGAAAGTTTTAAAAGATTGGATTGAAATTTGTTCACAAATTGGAGAATTATCAAATTTAATTGTTTGGGATAAAGGTGGTGGAGGTATTGGAGATTTAAAAAAAACATTTCTAACTGATTTTGAAATTGCATTAGTATATCATAGAGGCGCTGAAATTAAAGGTAAACGATTAGGCAGTGTTTGGAGTGTTGGAAAAGATGGGGCAAATAAATATTTACATCCAACTCAAAAGCCAGTTGGATTAGCATCGATGGCAATTGAAAATATATTACCAATTAATAAAATATGTTTAGATTTCTTTTTAGGTTCAGGCTCAACAATGGTAGCTTCGCATCAGCTTAATCGGAAATGCTATGGAATGGAACTTGACCCTAAATACTGCCAGGTAATAGTTGACCGAATGATTAAGTTAGACCCAACATTAGTAATTAAAAGAAACGGAGAGATATGGCAAACGAACAAAATTTAGTAAGTTTCAAGAAAGGTCAATCAGGGAATCCAAATGGTCGACCAAAGAAATACGTTACGCTATTAAAAGAATCAGGTTATAATATGACCGAGATTGGAATAACAATTCGTAAAATGCTTGCTATGAATATTGAGCAACTTAAAGAGATATTTGATAATCCACAAAGTTCAATATTAGAAAAGACAATCGCTGGAGCAATGAACAAGTCTTTAAAGAATGGCTCTTTGTATTCAATAGAAACTTTATTAAGTAGAGTATTTGGAAAGCCAAAAGAATCGGCTGATATAAAACAAGATACTGAAATAACTATAAAATTTGCCAATGGAGATTATCCTACCGACTCCACACGAGGCGCAGAAGAAAGTATTACAGAGCAAGGCGAGGTTTAGAGTGCTTATGTGCGGGCGAAGATTTGGCAAGTCATTGATTAGCCAGGTCATCACTTGCGTGGAGGCATTACAAGGAAAGTCAGTAGCTTACATAACTCCGACTTATAAATTAGCCAAAGTCTTTTTTGATGATATTGCTTTAATACTTCCGCCTGAAGTAGCAACTTCTAACATATCAGATTTGACTTTTAAATTGGCTACGGGTGGAGTCATTCGATTCTTTACTGGCGAGCGATTAGATAATCTTCGTGGTTTAAGATTTCATTACGTTATTATTGACGAAGCATCTTACATTCCAAATTTAGAGAATGGATGGAATAATGCTATAAGACCTACCTTAACCGATTACAAAGGCAAGGCGCTATTCCTATCAACTCCAAGAGGTAAGAATTATTTTTATTCTTTATATTTAAAAGGATTAGAAGCAAACGGAGAATGGGAATCGTTTAAATATTCGACATACGACAATCCTTATATTGCAAGTTCTGAGGTTGATTCAATTAAGCAATCAGCAATTCCCGTAGTATTCGAACAAGAATACATGGCTAACCCAGCTGAGAACGCTGCGAATCCATTTGGTAGCGAGGCAATACGTAAGTGTACAGCGGACTTATCTACCAATATTGTTAAATGTTACGGAGTCGATTTGGCAAAGTATTCAGATTGGACCGTAATTATCGGTTTAGATAATAGTGGCAATGTGGCTTATTATGACCGATTTCAGAAGGATTGGGCAAGCACTCAGAACATAATCCGCAATTTACCAAAAGCACCTATGTTAATTGATAGTACTGGAGTAGGCGACCCAGTAGTCGAGCAATTGCAACGGGAAGGGATGGATATAGAAGGGTTTAAATTTACAAGTCAAAGCAAGCAGGAATTAATGCTTGGTCTTCAAGTGGCAATACATCAGGAACGGGTACACTATCCTGAAGGAATGATTAAAAATGAATTAGAAGTTTTTGAATATCAATATACATCACACGGAGTAAAGTATTCAGCGCCAACGGGATTTACCGATGACTGCGTTTGTGCTTTAGCATTAGCTTGGCGCAAGTTTGATTTTAAGTCAGGAACGGGCAGATACAACTTTGTTTAATTAGCTATTTATAAATATGAACTGGAAAGATGTCACGGTATGGCAATGGCAACAAATTCAAAACCTACTTACAAAAAGGGAAGGTTTGACCGAGTTAGATATTGCAGTAAAGTCATTAGAGATTTTAACATATCAAACGGAAGCACAAATTGATTCTTTAAGTATTAAGGAATTAAATGAGCAGTTAAAAGAAATTACATTTATTACCGAGTCAGCACCAACTCCAAAGCCAAGTGATTATATTAAGGTTGGTAAAAAGCGTTATAGGTGCGTTTATGATATTCGTAATATCCCGTATTCAAGATACTTAGAAACTAAGTTTTTTGGGGATGACATTATAAACAACTTGCATAAGATTGCTGCTTCAATGGTTATGCCTATGAAGTTGACCTGGCGAGGTTGGAAGGTAGCTAAGTACGATGCAAGCAAGCACGAAGAATATGCCGAAGATTTATTATCGGGTAGCTTTGAATCGGTTTATGGAAGTGTGGTTTTTTTTTGTCAAGTATTCAGCGAATCGATAGTGAGTTTAAAGGATTATTTGAAAGAGGAGTTGATGAAGAGCGGGATGGAGAAATTAGAAGCAGAGGTAACGATAATGGCTTTATGCAACGTTATGGATGGATTTACCAAGCTACCATCATTGCCGAACACGAAAGAATAAATTTAGCAGATGCTTTTGAGTTGCCAACGATTCAAGCATTAAACGATTTAAGTTATATCAAGGCAAAGAATAGTTTTGATAGAGAGCAAATGAAACAGATATATGGCAAGCATTCTTGAGGCACAAAAAGCATTAGGGGAAAATTTTGATGTAGGGGGAATAGGTAGGCAAGGTCAATTGCAATTAAATGCAGTTGAAAAAGTGATGTATGATGCTGCGACTAAGTTTATTGGTTTGGCTCAACAAAGAATAAATGCAAAGAAAAAAGTTGATAGGGGAAATTTAAGTGATATAACGGTTTCAACTATTCAGAAATCAGGAAATAAATATTCGTTAACAATTGGTTATGATAAATCAAACCCAGCATCTGAATATTATGATTTTCAAAACAAAGGAGTAAAAGGATTAAAAAGCGGTCAACCAAATTCGCCTTATAAATTTAGAACGTTAAGCGTTTCTAAAAATATGGTTGAGGCAATTCTTCAATGGTATTTAAGGCATAAGAATTATATTAGAAGAGAAGACCAAAGAAAAGGATTAACTCCATTACAAATAAAAAGGAAAACGATTTCAAATGTGGCTGACCCTAAAATTAAATTAAGGCAATTAGCAACTAATACAGCTAAGAATATTAAGAAAAAAGGAATAGGCAGAGTAGGGTTTTTTGATGATAATTTAGACAAAGCATTTGGACAAGAGTTCCAAGCAAAATTAGCACAAGCATTAGGACAAGATATAGCATTAACAATAACACAAACATTTAAGAAATAATGGCAACAAGCGTATACGTTCCACCATCTTACTCATCGGCTCATGATAGTTTATGGCATATAGCAACTTCAGGAAATGTATCAGAATCATCCTTCAAATATGTATTTGATTTACAAATTGGTGGCGCAACCGTTGCCACACTTAAAAATTATCCCGACTCAGGAAACTATGGTGTACTTGATGTCGCTCCCATTGTCAGAAACTATCTTGGAAGCGGTTTTAACCCATCAGGAAGTTCAGTCTTACAGTATGCTGGCTCATTCTTATTCGTGGACTACACGTTAATTTTTGGAGAAGAATGGTTAGGTCAAGAGCCTATAATGAATCAAGATTCAGCAAGTTCAAAAGGGTGGAATTATTCTTTGAATCCATTTAGAGTTTCAATATCTACTTATGCAAATAAGTTCTTAACGACAAGAGATAGAACGGCTGGCGAAGTAATTAGCGGGGAGAAGTTATTTATTACTTATTTCAATGCTAACTTATCAGCAGTAACTGCAACGGTTCAAAAGATAAATGAGGATGGCAGTAATAGCGGAAGTTCTTCAACTGGAGGAACGTTATCAAGTCTTTCATCATTACTTTTAGATTTAAGTCCTACGGCAATAAATACTTATTTAGGTAGTTCGTTTATTACAAGTGCAACCTATGGTTACAAGGTAACGATTGGCTCAGATACGATAACAATCAAGCAAGTTTGTGCGCCAAGATTTACGCCTATCAATTTAATATTTCAAAATCAATTCGGAGGTTATGACACTTATGCTTTTCGCTTACTTAATCGCCAACAAAAGAATTTTAAAAGAACGACTTATCAAACTGCTGAATATCAAAGGAGTGCTGCGACAATGACCCATAAAAATAGTTCAGGTGTTCACTATGGTGGTGTGCAAGCATTATCAACTCAAACCGATTGGAGTTACCTTGTAACGAGTGATTATGTATCAGCAATAGATTATGCTCTTGGCTCTGAATTGCTTGCATCTAACGAGGTTTATTTACAAATCATTAATGGAGGTACAAGTGATTATTATCCAATTGTAATGAAGGACACAAACTACCAAGAGAAAGTAAGTACTTCAGATAAATTATTTAACTATCAACTTCAATTTGATTTAGGTCAAAAACAATATAGCCAATTTAGATAATGATAACTGAAATAATAGTTGAACAACAACGACTCGATTTATTCGAGGATTTAGGAGCAGAATTAAACTACGCAATAGATGACATTAAAGACTTTTCTTCGAGGAATACGAACTATTCAAAAACGATTAACGTACCTGGTAACGCAAACAATAATAAAGTGTTTGGTCATATTTATAATTTTACCAGCGGTAATAATTACGGTATTAGTAACCCTAATGAACCAAATGTTGGCTATAATTTTGACCCGACCAAGCAAGCAAATTGTCAGATATTTGTCAATAAGATACAAGTTTTTAAGGGAGTTCTTCGCCTTTTGGAGATAACCATTCAGAACGGAGTAATAGAATATCAGTGCGCAGTATTTGGGGAGTTGGGTGGCTTTGCCTCCGCAATTGGAAACAAGTTATTAAATGACTCTGATATTGTTGGTCATTTTACTAATACATACGAAGAATATTGGACTGCTGAAAATGTTGTTGATTCTTGGACTGCTTCAGGTGTGGCAAGTGGACTTGGAATAGTTTACCCTTTAATTGATTACGGATTATGTAAGCATCCTGAAAATGGAAGTGGCAAAGATTGGCATTTAAATGCTTTTAGACCAGCATTTTTTGTACATGAATTAATCGATAAGATAATTGATTTTTCAGGTTACACGTATACTTCTGCCTTTTTTGACACGCCTTATTTTAGAAGTTTAATCATTCCAAATAACAAGGCAAATCTTGAGAAATTAGCAAGCAATTTATTGTTAGTTTCGGGTAATTATTCGATTGATGCTGGAGCAAGCACTTCTGCTGGAGAAACACTTAGGTTTCTAAACATAGTAAACTTAGTATTATTTACGAAAGATGTTGATAATCAAACTTTTACTTATGCTGGCACAAATGGAACTCTTGGAAAATTAAGACTTTTCGGTACAATATCATTATCAAGACCAGGTACTTTCAGTGTTTACGTTTATCAAAATGCAACTGAATTATATGTTGAAGCATTTACATCTTACAACGATTATCAAAATTTTGACATTGATTGGGTTATATCAACTTCCTTAGATAATGGAGATGACATAAATGTTTTTGCAGGTTTTAGCGCTTCTGAACAATATGTAACTTTAGACCCTAATTTATCATTTGAATTTGTAGCTGATTATCCACAAGTTGCATTAGCAGAAGAAGGCGATTATATTTCAATTGGTAATTGTTTACCTAAGGGGATTCAGCAAAAAGATTTTTTTACATCGATTTGTAGAATGTTTAATTTATACGTTTATGAAGACCCACAAAAAACAACTCATTTATTAATAGAACCATACATAGAATTTTATCGTAAAGGCGCTGGGTTTTTAAAGATAAACGATGTTGGCGAATTGTTATTGCACGGAGAGCCTGGCGATGCAACGGGTTTACTTTTGTTATCTGACCCAGTAGCTGAATCAATTGATTGGTCTAATAAAGTAGATTATTCAAAAGAGATTTCTATTAAGCCAATGTCGGAATTAAATGCTCGGTATTACGATTACTTTTATACTGAGGATGATGATTATTATAACGAGGCATATAATAAGAAATATAATGAATCTTATGGCGATAGAAAAGAGGATACTGGCTATCAATTTGCTGAGGATAGAACAGAAGTAAAAGTAATATTTAGTCCAAGTGTATTAACTAATACTGCTTCGGATGTAAAATTAAGGGCTAATTTATTTAAAGAAAGCAGTGGCACTGAAGAACGTAAAGACAACAATATTCGTATTATGTTCTTTAAAAACATAGACTTACCTGATGTAAGTACAAATAAATATAAAATTAAAGATTACTATAATGGAATAGGAAGTGCTCCAGGTGGTAATTTATTAGTTGATGTTGAAAGTTACGGATATGCTGGGCATTTAGATGACCCTGAAATTCCAACTCTTGACATTAATTTTGGAGTTCCTAATGAATTTTATTTTACTTTATTAAATCCATATCCAACGGCTAATTTATTTAATTCGTGGTGGGACGAATATTTAGCTGAAATAATAAACAAAGATAGTAAGCTTCTAAGTTGCTATTTATACTTAACCGTACAAGATATTTATTCACTTGATTTTTCTCAATTGATTTATATCGATGGCGCTTTGTGGAGATTAAACAAAGTACTTGATTTTAATCCGAGCATTCCCCAAACAACCAAATGTGAATTGTTAAGAGTAATTGAATTATTTTATTAAAATTAAGAGATGGCTGAAAACGCAAAGGTTGGTATTGATTTAGTAGCGGACACAAGAAGTTTACGTACTCAATTAAGAGAGTCTACCCAAGAATTAATTCGTTTACAAAATACTGCTGGAGCTTCTGCTAAAGAAATAGCAAATGCAGCCAAAAGAGCAGCCGAGTTAAAAGACCGTATTGCTGATGCAAAATCAACTATTGAGGCATTTAATCCTGATGCAAAATTTAAAGCATTTTCTCAATCTATTCAGGGGGTTGCTGGAGCATTTGCTGGAGCGCAAGGTGCTTTAGGTTTATTTGGAGTTGAATCGGAAAATGTTCAAAAGCAATTACTTAAAGTACAATCTGCTTTAGCTTTTTCTGAAGGATTAAATACGGTTTTAGATTCAGTTCAAGGATTTAAAAACTTAGCTAGTGTATTAAGGGATAGGGTAATAACTGCATTCACTACTTTAAGAGGCGCTATCGTTGCTACTGGAATTGGTGCTTTTGCAATTGGATTAGGTTTATTGATTGCCAACTTTGATAAAGTTAAGGAAGCAGTTTTAAAATTAGTTCCAGGCTTAGCTCTTGTAGGTGATGCCATTGGCGCAATAGTTACAAAAGTGACTGATTTTGTAGGCATTACTTCACAAACCGATAGGGCGCTTGAACTATATGCTAAAAATTCCAAAGGTCGTAAAGAGCAATATGAAAGAGAATTAAAAGTTCTTGAATCACAAGGCGCATCTGAGAAAGATTTATCTGAGAAACGTAAGCAAATAGCCAAAGAAGATATTAATGTACTTGAGGCAAAGAAACGTAATGGCATAAAATTAAGTGAAGAAGAAACAAAGAATTTAGCTAACGCAAAAAATGATTTAGTTGTCATTGAAGGCAATTATAAAAAGTCCGTATTAGCTACTCAAAAGAAAGGCGATGATGAATATCTTAAAAATCAAAACGAAAAGATTGACAAAGAGATTGAGAATGAGAATGCAAGAATTAAAAGATTAGAAGAACTTGCGGAGGCTAACTTAACGGATGAGCAAAAAAAGATATTAAAAGTAAGACAACAATTAGAAGCGGATTTAACTTTATTTGCTGATAATGAAAGATTAAAAGCAGAGTTAACAAGAAAGTCGGCTGAAGAAATTGATAAGATTAGAAGAGAATCTACCAAGTCTGAAGTAAAAGAATTAAAAGATGTTAAGAATGTATTTGATGTAATTCAAAACAATAAGCCTAAGACCATAGCATTAGTAACTTCTGCAATGGATAGGTCAATTAAAGCAAGTGCTGAAGCCGAAGTAAAGATTGCACAATTAACTCAAGAGCAAAAATTAGGTATTGTTAGCAATGCTCTTCGTACTGGAATGCAATTAGCTGGTGAAGGTACGGTTGCTGGCAAGGCATTAGGTATTGCAGATGCTACGATTAACACATATGTTGGAGCAACGGCTGCTTTAAAATTGCCTCCGCCATTTAACTTTATTGCAGCGGCAGCAACCATTGCACAAGGTTTATTAAGCGTTCAATCAATTATTAATACTCCATTACCAAGTATGCCTGGAGTTACTGATTCAAGTGGAGGCGGAGGCGGAGCAAGACTATCGGCAGCGCCAGTACCTCCAAGTTTTACTCCTAATGCTCCAACGGCTTTGGACCAAACTTCTTTAAATGCAATTGGAAACGTTGCAGCAAGAGCCTACGTAGTTGAGTCAGATATTACGGGAAGCCAAAAGAGAATAAGAAGAATTGAAAACTCTGCAAGAATATAAAAACAAATAATATGAAATTACCAATTTATCAACTTGAAATTAGTGAAGATTTAAACGATGATGTCGAGGTTGACTTCGTTGCTTTAGTAGATAGACCAGCAATTGAAAGAGATTTCCTAAAGTTTAAAGAAGACAAGGCTAAGTTTGTTATTCAATCAGAAGATAGAAGAATTGTTTCAGGCGCTTTGATGTTAGCTGATACTCCTATTTATCGTAACGACCAAAATGGCGAGTATTACGTTACTTTCACAAAAGATACGATTGAGAAGATAGCGCAAAAATTCTTTAAGAAAGGTTATCAATCAAACGTAAACTTGATGCACGATGAGGCTTTGGCAGTTGAAGGGGTAACGATGTACGAATCATTTATTGTCGATTCTTCAAGGGGAGTAATGGCAATGAAAGGATTTGAGGATGCACCTGAAGGCTCTTGGTTTGGTAGCTTTAAAGTTGAAAATGAATCCGTTTGGAATAAGATTAAATCAGGGGAGTTTAAAGGATTTAGTGTTCAAGGGATGTTTCAGTATAAAAAAGAAAAGCAACCGATGAGCGTTGAGGAATCATTATGGTCTGAGATATGTTCGATTTTAGAACAAGTTTAAAGGATAAAGTATTTTAGTATCAGTATTTATAATCAAACAATAGTAAAAACAATTTATGAACGTTTCAGAAGCAATTGAAAAAATTAAAGTTTTGTTAGCGGATAATACCGTTGAGCAAACTGAAGAAATTGCATCAGAGCCAGCTACTCAATTGGTATTTGAAACTTACGACCTTAAAGATGGAAGTAAGATTGACTTATCAGCTTTGGAGATTGGTGGAGATGCTATGCTTGTTGATGAATCAGGTAACTCAGTTTCTGCTCCCGATGGCGAGTATGAATTAGCTGATGGAACTATGATTTCTGTCGTTGGTGGAAAGGTTGAAGGAATTGAAACTCCTCAGGCTGAAGCACCATCTGAAGAAGAAGCTCCTATGGAAATGGAAGCAGATTCTCAATTTGATGAAATGAACTCAACTATTTCTTACTTGCAAGCCGAGAATGAGGCATTGAAAAACAAGTTGGGAGAATTAGAGAGCAAGTTTAATCAAGGATTTAGCGAAATGTTAAGCGTATTGGAAGGATTTTCAAAGACTCCAGTTGCTGACCCAATTCAAAACCCAAAAAACAACTTTAGAATCGTTGAGCCAAAGGCTGACAAAATAGAGCGATTCTTGGAAAGAGTAAAAACTTTAAATTAAAAATTTTAAAAAAGAAAAATTATGGCATTTGTTGTAAGTTCATTAACGGATTACGCCAAAGAAAACGAAGCATTATTAGTAACGTCTTCAGTTCTTGGCTCTAAAACTGCTACTTTGATTAAGTCTCAAGGTAATGTATTAGTTGGAGTAAAATCTTCTGAGAAAATTGGTATCATGGATACTGATGCTTTCTTTCAAGATGATAGCGATTGCGGTTTCAACGCATCAGGTACAACTACTTTCACTCAGCGTAGTGTAACAGTTGGTAAAATTAAAGTACAAGAGGCATTATGTCCAAAAGGATTAGAATCTAAGTATTTACAAAAAGCATTATCTGCTGGAAGTAACTACGATTCAATCGCTTTCGCTGCTGATTATACTTCAAGAAAATCTGCTAAAATTGCTTCTCAATTAGAGACTGCTATTTGGCAAGGAGATTCTGCTTCAGCAAATGGTAACTTGAATAAGTTTGATGGTTTCGTGAAATTAGTTGCTGCTGCTTCTGCTTCAGTTGTTCACGCTAACACAACTACTTATTACGGAACTCCTTTGGCTGCTTCTGCTGGTATTACAAGTGGTGTTGTTATTGCAGTTTTAGACGCAGTTTACAAAGCTATCCCAGCGCAAATCGTTGATAAGGATGACGTTGCTATCTTTGTAGGAAACGATGTATTCCGTACTTATACAATTGCATTGAAAAATGCTAACTTGTTCTCTTATACTTTTGATGGTCAAGCTACTGGAGAATTAACTTTGCCAGGAACTACTATCAAGGTTATCGCAGTTCAAGGATTGAACGGAACTTCTAAGATATACGCTGGTCGTGTTTCTAACTTGTTCATCGGTACTGACTTGTTAAACGAGGAGGAGCAATTCGAATTGTTACACGACCCATATGCAATGAACATCAAGTTCATGGCAGCATTTAAGTTCGGTGTGCAGTTTGCATTCCCTGATGAGATGGTTGATTTCATCTTAGCTTAATAATCTTACAAATAAGTTCGGGCAGATTGCTTGGTTGTGACTGCCCGAATTTTTAACACTTTAAAGAAAAATAATTATGCCGTGTGCTTTAACTCAAGGATATTCTTTAGATTGTCGTGATTCATTAGGTGGAATAACAGAAGTGTATTTTATCGAAAAAGGAAATATTAGTGCAATTACCGTTGCTTCGGGTTCGGTTTCAGCATTAACTAAAGTAGCTGGTAAAAGATTTTGGAAATATGAGTTAGTACCTGGTACTGCTTCTTTGACTGAAAACATTAATGCTAACGTCCAAAATGGTACGGTTTTCTATGCTCAAGAATTATCGATAGTATTGAATAAATTACAAGTGTCAACAAGAAACGAAATTCTTTTGTTGGCTCAGAATACGTTGTTATGTGTTGTAAAAGACAATAATGATAACACTTGGTTGTTAGGTCGTTTAAACGGCATTAACATCACTGGTGGAAACGGTGCAACTGGAACTGCTCAAGGAGACCGTTCAGGTTATACTTTGACTTTCTCCGCACAAGAGAAAGAATTAGCACCTACGGTAGCTTCAGGCGTATTTACCGCATTGACTACTCCAGGCGCTTAAGATAGTCGTTTGGTTGACGGGTAAGGGGGGAGCAAATGCTTCCCCTTTTTTTATATAAGAAATTTTGAGAATGCTATTTATATTTAATGATACATTTAATCAAAGGACAAGTCAACAAAATAATTTTAACGTTAAGCGAGAAGGCAACTCTTACTTCGCCTAATTGGTTATTTTATTTTAAGTCACGAAATACAAATGAAACGGTTGCTTTTGTTATTTTAAATAGTGCCGATTTATCAACATACCAAGAAAGATTTAATGCTTTTAATATTACGGTAAATTCTTATTTTACGGGAAAGTTACCAGGCGAATGGTCATATCAGATTTATGAGCAAGTTTCTACTTCGAATTTAATACCAGCAAATGCTACTTCAATGGTCGAAAGTGGACAAGCGACATTAAATGACACAAGTCAATTCAGTTTTACAACATATAGCAACCAAACAAACACTTACAAAGTAAGAGATATATGAGCAATCAATTAATGGTCCTGACCTTTGCGGAAGCAAGGCAACCCGAATACCGAGAGAAGAAAGGCGAAGGAGAAGGTTATATTGAGTTCGGGAAAAAGAATGATTATCCTAACTACTTGGTCGATTTATACAATAAGTCTGCCAAGCATAATGCGATAATTAAAGGTAAGGTCAACTACATAACTGGGAATGGCTTCAAAATCAAAGAGGGCGTTGACCCTATTGGTGAACAATTCATCGCACAAGCCAACCGAGTGGAGTCGTTGACCGAAGTATTAAGAAAGGCATCTATTGACATTGAATTATTCGGAGGCGCTTACTTGCAAATTATATGGAGTGTAACGGGTGAAAATCTTGCTGAGGTTTATCACGTTGATTATACTAAGATTCGTACAAATGCTGACAATACTCAGTTTTGGTATTCAGAGAATTGGGAAGATAGGAAATACAAAAGAGAGGTTTACAACGGATTCAATTCTCAGTTACGACAAGGCACTCAGATAATGTATTTAAAGGAATATCGACCTAACTTAAATGCTTACGCATTGCCAGGTTATTTTGGTGCTTTAAATTACGTTGAATCAGATATTGAAATATCTAAGCACGTTTTAGGTAATGCCCAAACGGGATTCAGTGCAAGCAAATTAATTACGTTACCTAATGGCGAGCCATCGGATGATGAGAAGCGCCAAATTGAACGCAAGTTTACCGATAGGTTTACGGGTAGTGATGGTAAGAAGTTTATTCTTTCATTTGTTAATGATGCTTCAAGAAAACCAGTTATTGAGGATTTAGGAGCAAGTGATATTACTAAAGAAGATTTTGGCAATGTAGATAAAATGATTCAGCAGAACATCTTTGCTGGTCATCAGATTACTGCTCCCGATTTGTTTGGTATTTCGACTCCAGGTCAATTAGGAACTCGCCAACAAATGCGAGATTCTTATGAGATTTTTAAAAATACTTACGTAAATGATAAGCAAATATTTCTTGAACAAGTATTCAGTTTACTTGCCAAATTACACGGTGCTAGTAGTGAACTCCAAATCGTTCCAGTCGAGCCGATTGGCATAGAGTTTGGCGAAGCAATCATTGCAGCAAATTTAACTAAAGATGAGATTCGTGAAAAGTTAGGAGCGCCAGCATTAGAGCCTAAAACTTCTTCAACTTCTCAAGATGTAATTGATGCGATTAATTCATTAAGCCCATTAGTTGCCAATAAGGTACTTGAGTCAATGACTGCAAATGAGATTCGTTCTTTGGTTGGTTTAATACCCGAGCAAGGTGGAGAAAATATCCCAACTGCGCCAAGTGGCTTTAAATTTAGCGAAGATGAGGTTGTAAGTGTATTTGAAGAATTTGGTGTTTCTAAAGCAGACTATTCAATCTTTAAATCAAGAGAGGTATTTAGTCAAGTTCCAAATGAATTAGAGGAGGCTTTGCATTTAGAATTTGCCGAGCAAGCATTATCAGGATTAGAGGCTAACATATTAGACTTAATTCAAAAGGATAAGAGAATAACGGCTGAGGTTATTGCTGGAACTATTGGAGTGGACAAAGATATTGTAAATCGTGTTTTAGATGGCTTAGAAAAAAGAGGCATAGTTGGAAGTTCAGTTTCAAGAGGTATCACTGAAAGGAAACTATCAAAGCCATTATCCGAATTGAATGCGCCTAAGCCAACAACTACCAGCTTTATGGTAAGATATTCTTACGAATGGAGGTCAGATATACCAGGTAACGAAAGAAATTCTCCCGACCATCCAAGTCGTTTTTTCTGCGCAAGATTAATGCAATTAGATAGGTTATATTCAAGAGCAGAGATTGAAGCAATATCAGCACGATTAGGTTATAGCGTATTTGATAGGCGAGGCGGTTGGTGGACTCAGCCAAATGGCAATCATTCTCCAAGTTGCAGACATCGGTGGTTTGCTCAGGTAGTTATTAAGAAAAATTGATAGTATGGCTACATTTTCTTATATTTGGGAAACTAAATAAAAAAGAAAATGAGATACATTTATTTATTAAAAGACCCAACTACAAAAGAGGTAGTTTATGTAGGCGAAACTTCAAATATTAAAAAAAGATTTGATGCACATAGATGGGGACATATTAGGAGTGATAGTAAAGAAAAATTAGAATGGGCAAGAAATCTTAGAAAGTTAGGATTAGAACCCATTTTAGAAATTGTTGATTTTGCGGAAGACAAAAATGAAGCATTAATCAAAGAAAATAAACATATTGTTGATTGTCTAAATAAAAATATTAAGCTATTTAATATTGATAATACTAAGTCAATTAAACAATATGATTTTGAAGGCAATTTAATAGCAGAATATTCAAGTAAAGTAGTTGCTAAAAAATTAACTGGAATAATACCAAGAGATAAAAGAATGAGTGCGGGTGGTTATTTTTGGTCTTATGACAAATTTGATAAAGAATTAGTTAAGAAAAAAGATGATTGGAAAACCGTTAAATGTAAAAGGGTTGCTCAATTAGATAAAAAAGGTAACATTATTAAAATATTTGAAGGAGTTAGAATTGCTTGTAAGTTGACAAACATTGACCATAGAAGCATTTCACAAGTAGCAAGTGGTAGTAAAATAAGAAAGACTGCTGGAGGTTTTAAATGGCAATACATATAATATGAAGAATACATTATTTATAGGAGCAAATGCAATCAAGGAAAGAACGGCAGTTCATTCTAATATTGATGACAAATTAATAATGCCTGAGATAAAAACTGCTCAGGATATGTATATTTTGCCAGCACTAGGAACGGCTTTATACGTTAAACTTCAAACGGGTATTGAAAATGCTACTTTGAGCAATGTTGAAACGGCTTTATTAAATGACTACGTAACTGATACTTTAGTTTATTACGTATTATCTGAGTTACCAGTTGGCTTATCTTTTCAGTTTTACAACAAAGGATTGGTAAGAAAGACTTCGGATAATAGCGACCAACCTAATATGCAAGATTTAATTGATGTGGCTAATCGTTATCGTTCAAGAGCCGAGTTTTATAAGCAAAGAATGATTAAGTACTTGCAAGAGGTAAGCACAAGTAATTTGTTTCCTGAGTATATTAATCCAGGTACTGGAATTGATACGATGTATCCCGAAAGAGATGGCTATCAATCAAGTATTTTCTTAGGCGATGAGAATAGTTTGTTTGGGATGACTTATCCTCAGCACGTTATGAAAAGTAAAGGACATTGCAATTAATAAAATATGCCAAAAGCATTCTCAACCAAAAACATTAATAAACTAATTGTTTATTTACAACAAAATGGCAATAAAACAACTGACATTAAATCAAACAATCAAGCTGATAAGGGATATTGCCCAAAGCCACGACCAAATTAATACGGTCTATTTTGGCGATGTGTGGGAGTTTCTTTCTCAGCCTGATAATGTTTATCCATCCATGTTCTATTCGTTGACTGGAAGCCAAATAAACGGCAAAGAATTAAGTATGTCATTTAGTTTATTCTTTCTTGATAGGCAACTACAAGACGAGACTAATGAAACGGAGGTTTTATCTGACCAATTACTAATCTGCCAAGATATTATTTCAATGCTAAAGCATCCAAATTTTAATTGGGAGATTGGCGAAGGAATTACATTAGAATTTTTTACTGAAAACGAGAAGGATTATTTAGCTGGAGTGAAAGCCGATATAACGGTTATTTATCCGATGCTTTCTAATCGTTGTCAAATACCAACCGACTTTACATATCCAAGTTAAGAAATGGCAAATAAGAAAATAAACCAATTAGTCTCTAAGACTTCAATTTTATCAACCGATTTATTTGGTATCGGAGATGCAACTACGGGGCAACTATTTAAAAAGACTATTGCTGAATTACAAGCTGCAATCGGTGGAGCAGTAATTTCGGTAAATGGCTTAGTTGGAACGGTTGTTTTGGACACGGATGACATTCAAGAATTAGCGACTCCGACTAATAAATGGTTTACGGATGCAAGGGCAAGGGCAGCGATTAGCTTAACGGTAACGGGTAGTTCAGGTGCTTCGACTTACTCAAGTGGAACGGGTGTATTAAACATACCTACTTATACGCTTGCTGGTCTTGGTGGTATTACTGCAACCTTTCTAAGTGGTGGAACTGGTATTTCTTACAACTCAACTACGGGAGTTATTTCGTATTCGGGTACGGTTTATACTGATGCTTCGATTCGTGCTTTGTTTAGTGGCTCAACGGGAATAACTTACAACTCGACTACGGGTGCAATTTCTTATAGTGGCACGGTGTACACGGATTCTTCGGTTAGGGCATTAATTTCTTTGACAACAACGGGGGATAGTGGCGCATCTACTTACAACAATACAACGGGAGTAATAAACGTACCAAATTACACTCTTGCTGGATTAGGTGGTATTTCTTTGACTTCATTAAGTGGAGGCACGGGAATCACTTATAATAATACAACTGGTGCAATTAGTTATTCAGGTACGGTTTATACTGATTCAAGTATAAGAGCATTGATAAGTGCAAGTGGAGCAGTTTCTTATAATAATACTACGGGAGTTATTAGTTTGACAAGTGGTAATTTAACCGAAGCCACAAGTTCAGTTTTAACAATTACGGGAGGAACGGGAGCAATTTTAGGAAGTGGAACTTCTATTCAAGTTAAGCAAGCAAGTTCTACGGTTTCAGGATTCTTATCAAGTACGGATTGGAATACTTTTAACGATAAGGCAAGTGCATTAAGTGGAACAACTGGTTATCACGCTAAATTTACTTCAAGTACTGCGATTGGGAATAGTGCTTTATTTGAAAGTGGGGGAAATTTATTATTAGGAACTACAACTGCATCAGGTTTTGATAAAGCTTTAGTATTTAATTCAGCTACAAGTACATCAGGTTTGTTATTTCAACTTGCTGGAGTTGATAAAGGATTTGTATATTCTGGAGGAGGAGAATTATATTTAGGTTCTAATTCTAATAATATTTTATTATATACTAATGGTTCTGAACGTATGCGAATTACTTCTACTGGCCTTGTAGGTGTTGGAACTACTACGCCAGGTAATTTATTACATATTTTAAGTGCTGCTGGAACTCAATCAGTTATACAAATTGGTCAAACTGCAAGAGGTACTGCCGTTATTGGTATGCAAGCAGCGTCTTCAGTGCCTGCTAATATGGTTATTGGTACTGACGTTACTGGTAATATTATTTTTAAACAAGGAATCACTACTAGCGATTTAAGTACTGGTACCGAACGTATGCGAATTACTTCTGCTGGCAACGTAGGAATTGGAACGACTTCGCCAAGTGCAAGACTTAATGTAAGCGGTATAGATAGTGGAACTTCTATAAGACTTGACCATACTTCATCTTATAGTATGCTTTGTGGTTATATTAATGGAGCTTCTTTAATTGCAATGGATAATTTATCAGGCTCATTAGCATATTATTTAGGTGGCTCTGAACGTATGCGGATTACGAGTGGGGGAAATATTCTTATGGGTACAGCTACTGACAACGGAGAACGTTTGTATGTATCAGGTGCAATCAGAGCAACCGGTACAATTACTTCTAACTCTGATATTACCTTAAAGAAAAACCTTTTAAAAATTGAAAATGCTTTAGAAAAAGTAGAGCAAATAAACGGATATACTTACGAATTTAAAGCAGATGATTCTAAGCGCCACGCTGGAGTTATTGCTCAAGAGATTCAAACGGTTCTTCCTGAGATTGTAAATAAAGGAAACGATGGTATTCTTGGAGTTGAATACGGAAATATATCTGCTTTATTAATTGAAGCGATTAAAGAGCAACAAACACAAATCAAAGAGTTAAAAGCATTATTGAATAAATAGATGCCATTACAAGGAAGTGGGGCAATGTCTTTTGCCGATGTGTACAATGAAATGACGGGGGAATCTTTAACGAATCCTCCTATTTCTATTACGGCTGCTGAACTTGGTCAACTTCAAAACTCAAGTGGGCAAACAATCCCCTTAAATCAATATTACACTCCAAGACCTGACGGCAGTCTACCAACGGTATTTCCGACTGAATGGTATTTATATTGTCAACGATGTAACCAACCTAATCCATATTTAACGATTAGCAAATCGGCGCCTACGGGTGGGAATCTTAATCAAGCATATTCGTATTACTTAACTATTGTAAACAATGGCACAACGGCAACGACTGCGCCTATTCAAATATCTGATTATTTTCAATACGGATTAAATTTTATTACTCATAGTGGAGATGGATGGAATATAACCGTTCAGCAAGTTTCAATCGATGTTGGTAAATTCTCTTATAATGTTTTTGGAACTTATAACGGTGTTTTGCAACCAAACGGAGTCTTAGTACTTCAGTTAATTGTTAATCCAGTTATATCGACAACGTATTATAATTATGCAACGGTATCGGGTGGAGGCGAAGCGATTTCTAAGACCTCAAATACAACCACTACTTTAATAGGTGGCGCAGAAACTTGGACAAGTTCAGTCACTAAAAGATTAGTCCGTACAATTCAAAAGAATGACTGCGGGGAATACGGAGTAGGCTCATATCAAGAAGTTTATTCGCCTTTTTTTACGGCTACTTATACAAGTTCAATAAGTCAGGCTGATGCCGATACTAATGCAAATAATCAGGCAACTGCATTATGTAACCAATGGCTTGATGCTAATGGGCAATCGGTTGCAAATCAATACGGGACTTGTGTTTACGGTTATCCTCAGATGACATTATCGAAATCGATGCCAGACTCATTTAATCTTAATCAATCGGGAACGGTAAGGATTCAAATGCGAATTTTGGCAAATGTGACAACTGGGCAAATTGTGATGTCAGATGTTTTGCCAAGTGGATTTGAATTTGTAAGTACGGTTGATATTCCAATTCCATTTAGTTTAACGGTTAGTGGAAAGACTTTGACTTATACAACTTCTACTTCATTACCAGTAGATTACTTTGCCGAGTTTGTATTTACGGTTAGGGCAATAACGGTTGGGAATTACACAAACTTTGCTTCTGCTTATGGAGGGAATATTTTAAATAATTATGCTCAAAGTAATACGGTGTCAACTTATGTATTTGGAGAGCCATCATTTGCTTTTTCAGTTGACTCGTTTAATGAAAATTTTAAATATCCAAGACCAATAACTGCAATACCTACGGATGAGGCTTATTATGTATATCGATTAACAATTGGAAACCAACCAAGTACTAATTCTTCTTTGGTAGCCATGCGAATTACCTTACCTAACCATTTAAGAATTGTTGACCACGTTTCAGTATTTATTAATGAAACTTATTTTTTTTATTCTCAAGGTCTTTTACCTTATGAATTGTTAATATTTCAACGTAGTAATGTAACCGTTCCCGTAGGACAATATATTTTTTATGTCAGGATAAATTTAGTTATTGATTATTATAGAATGTCTTCAATAGTACAACCCGTATCGGGAAGACCTTTTGATAATTTAATAATTAATTCAAATAGTCAAGTAGTTCCAAGAAGACAATTTACAAATTTTAAAGGTTTTGTTGGAGGGACTCAAGTACATGAAGATGAAAGGTCAATTGATTGGGCTAACAATTATCAATTTTTAGCAACGGCAACTTGTAGAGATACAAATCAAAACGTTATTGCCCCTATTGATACTAATGATTTAACTTGGGATTATGCGATTAATAATAGAACTCCCGTAAGTCAACAATTCCCATTGACTTACGATGCTGGAATAAATACTTTTACTGCCGTTGGTAATATGTATGCACCTAATCCAGTAAGAGATAATTTATTTGGTAATATAAATGTAGATTATCCATTTCAAACAAGTGGGACATTTTGGATAAGAATCTATTATAGAATTTTTCATAAAGGAAGGCATATTACTACTGCTTATGTTAATCCAGGTGATATTTGGTTTCAATTATTTGATTCAAGAGAAGATGTTTATGTTAATATATATGATAATGAGCCAAAGCTAAGAAATGTATTATTTAAAATAATACTTAATCCAAATGGAACATACAGATATTGGCCAGATTAATAAAATTTTGAATAATAGCTATTTATAATTGTAAACTAAACAAACAACCAAATGAAATTAGATTTTAACTTTGACTTTATCGGTCTTGATGACCAAGTTTTTGAGGGTGGTAATGCTGGTAAAATGTTAGCTGGCGCATTAGCCTCCGCATCTAAAGGAGATGCACTTAAATTTTGGGATTGGGCAAAGAAATTATTTAAAGGCGAGGTCTTAGATTTAGACAAGTCGGACCAAGAAACTTTAAAAGGATTCGTAAAAGATAGCGAGTCATTTACCGTTTTAGCGAAAGCGCAATTATTAGAGATATTTATTAAAGACTAATATGATAGTATTTATTGAGCCAGTTAAAGGAGTTAGAGAAATTGCAGACCGAGTAGAAATTAAGGTCGTTAATTATGCACTTCAAAATCCTGAGCAAACTTTGTATTTCAAATTGATGAGCCAATTTAATCCTATGATTGAAGAAGGCAACTTGATTATACCTGAGCCAATCGTTGCTCAATGGGGAGTTGATGACTCGTTCATTGTTAAATGGGCATTAGAAACATTAGGCTTAGAAGAAAAGAAAATCGTTCCAGTACAAGAAGAA
>Ga0164293_10001066_pt1 | contig 22906 bp, 20 predicted proteins | sample GEODES118metaG_FD_111487 | JGI IMG/M metagenome (GOLD analysis project Ga0164293, IMG submission 111487) | Eutrophic lake water microbial communities from Lake Mendota, Wisconsin, USA - GEODES118 metaG | ecosystem: Environmental > Aquatic > Freshwater > Lake | place: USA: Lake Mendota...
ATGCCCTCGGCGTAGAGCCGCGCGGGAAGTCGATAGACGTCGTCGATCGCACCCGCCGAGCGCCGCGGAAGGCGATGGGTCCCGGCGACCAGCACCGGTACCCCGTGCTTCTTCAGCAGCGGCACGCACTGATCGGCCCCCATGCCGCCCCAGATCACCGGCTTCAGGCCACGACGCACGGCCCACAGCACGGCACTCTCGATGCTGCCGGGCGAATTCGCCGTCAGGATCACCGGCTCGCGCCCGCGCACCACCTCGACCATGTTCTGGAAGCGCAGGTCGCCCGGCGTTCCCTTGGGATCGGCCTCGTGGGCGTCGGCCCAGGCCTTCGCCTGATCGAAGAAGCGGTCGATCTCCTTCATGTTCCTCTGGCCGTCGCGCTTCTGGTCCTCGACGCTCTTGTCCATCCACGGAGCCGTGATGGGCTCGCTGACGGGCCATTGCACCACCAGACCCGCGCGCGGCGAGATGGTCTGGTCCTCGCTGGTCCAGCCATCCAGTCGCATCACGCTGGCATGGCCGCTCACCACGCCACCCTGCGGGAAGAGGCAGCTGGTCAGCACGCCACCGGCGCGGGCCACGGGGATCAGGTTGCTGTCTGGATTCACGGCCACGCAGGCGCGGATCTCGGGGCGCCAAGCGCCGAATTCCACGCGATCGTCGGTGGCCTGCACCTGCAGCGTCTCCACGAGTCCCAGCACGCTGCCCGTGTTCACGAAGCCCGGCAGCACCGTCAGGCCCGCGCCATCGATCTTCTGGCAGTTCGCCGGCAGCGAGGCCGGATCGCCCTCGCCAACCGACACGATCACGCCCTTGTCGAACACCACGTGACCGCGCGCGATCGGCGCGGTGCCCGACACCGCCTGGTCGATGCGCGCGTTCACGATCGCGATCGGGGTGTCCTGCGGCGCTGCCGCGGGCATCTCGCTCTGCGCCAGCGCGATCGAGGCGACGAACAGGGTCAGCATGGTTGCACAGGTCCTCATCGGCCATCCTCCAGCATCAGGCGCCAGCCTTCGGCGCTTCCACCGCAACCGCAGTCGCCCGGACCGATCGAGTCCGGATCGCGTCCGCGCCGCACCTCGTCCAGCAGGGCATCGCGTCGAGCCTCGAGCATGCGCGCAAGCATCGTGGGCGCGGGTTTCGCGTCCTTGTCCTTGGGTGGCTCAGGCGCCTTCAGCGCGCCGGCCTTCTCGCCCTCGGCCACCGCCAGTTCCAGCAGCCTCGCGCGCGCGGCGCGGTCACGCGCACGCATGGCATCCGCCTTGGCGCGGTCGAACAAGCAGGCGCCCTCGATCCAGGTGCTGTCGGCCATCGCGAAGCTGGACAGCGGTTCACGGTTCCAGATCACGAAGTCGGCGTCCTTGCCAGGCTCCAGGCTGCCCACGCGATGGTCGATGCGCAGCTGCTTCGCGGGATTCAGGGTGACGAACTTCAGCGCCTCCTCGGGCGGGCAGTCGCCGTACCGCACGGCCTTGGCGGCCTCCATGTTCATGCGACGCGCCATCTCGTCGCTGTCGCTGTTGAAGCTCACCAGCACGCCCACGTCCCGCATGAGCGATCCGTTGCTCGGGATCGCGTCCATGACCTCCATCTTGTAGGCCCACCAGTCGCTGAACGTGCTTGCGCCCGCGCCATGCCTGGAGATCTCGTCGGCCACCTTGTAGCCCTCGAGCACGTGCTGCAGCGTGCCGATGCGGAAGCCGAACTCGTCGGCGAGTCGCAGCAGCATCAGGATCTCGTCCTGGCGGTAGCTGTGGCAATGGATGAGGCGCTTGCCGGCCAGGATCTCGGCGAGCGCGTCAAGCTGCAGATCACGACGCGGCGGCATGGTTCGCGTCTTCGCGTCCGCGGGCAGCGCCTCCCAGGCCGAACGCTCCGCCGCATAGGCGCGAGCCGCGCGGAAGTTGTCTCGCAGCAGCGCCTCGACGCCCATGCGCGTGTTCGGATAGCGGCCGCGCGGCCGCACCACGTTCTCGCCGAGCGCGAACTTGATGCCTCCGATGGCGCCGGGGAAGCGGAAGTCGTCGGTGTTGCCACCCCACTTCAGCTTGACCACGCTGTTCTGTCCGCCGATCGGATTCGCGCTGCCGTGCAGCTGGTTCGCCACGGTCAGGCCTCCCGCGAGTTCCCGATACCAGCCCTGCGTGTTCGGATCGATGCAGTCGTCGATGCGGCACTCGGCGGTGTTGTTCCTGGTCCACTCGTTCACGCCGCCATTGATGCCGGTGTGGCTGTGGCAGTCGATCAGGCCGGGGGTGACGTGCTTGCCCGTCGCGTCGATCACCAGCGCGCCTTCGGGCGCCTTCAGTCCGCGACCCACGGCCTTGACCTTGCCGTCCTCGACCAGCATGTCGGCGCCGGTCACGATGCCGTCGCTGCCGCACGTCCAGATGGTCGCGTTGCGCACCAGCACGGTCTGCGCCTTCACGGGCGCGTCGAGGCCGTACTCGCCCAGCGGGACCGTGCGCGGAATGAACGCCAGTGGATCCACGGTCCTGGCGGGCTCGGGCTTGGCCGGCTCCGCAGGCTTCGCGTCGGCGGGCTTGGGCACCTCGCGCTTCTCCAGCGTGAAGGGGATCTCCTTGCCCTCGCCGGTCTCGGCGGTGCCCTGCACGCGATCACCCACCACCACGGCGGTGCAGCGCAGCAGACCCTTCACGCCGAAGGCCTCGCCCTTCAGGGTGAAGCCCACGCGGTCGGTGTCGAAGTCCACGCGCTCGGCCGCGAACTTCTCGGGTTCCGGCGCCTTGGGGGCGTCGGCGGGCTTGGCCGCGGCGGGGGCACCCGGTTCGGTCTTGCCATCGGGAGTCGGCGCGGCCGCGGCGGGCGTTGGCGACGCGGGGGGCTGCTTCTCGAAGGCGATGGACTTGGCGTCGGTGTCGATGGTGCCGGTCAGTTCCACACCCTCGGCCTTCAGCGTGAAGGGACCCGAGAAGGAGAACTTCACGGGCTCGTGGCCGAAGCTCGGCGTGCCCGCGACCCAGGTGGCCATGACATGCGTCTTCTCGCCGAACAGCGGACCATCGGTCACCAGCAGGTTCGCCATGCGACCAGGCTCGATCGTGCCGGTGACCTTGGAGAGGCCAAGCTGCCGCGCCGGATTCACCGTGAGGCACGCCAGCAGCCGGTCCTCGGTCAGGCCCTCGTTCATGGCGCGTCGCGCGCGCGCGGGAAGATCGCCACGGTTCTTCAGGCGGTGCGTGCCGACGCTGCAGTCCACCCCGGCGTCGAGCAGTTCCTTCAGGTTGCGCGGCGCGAGCGCCCATGTGGCGAGTTCACGCAGGCTCACCGAGTCGTCCTTGCGCGGATCGGACACGTCCGGCGTCTTCGGGAATTCCAGGGGCACGACGATGGGCACCTTGGCCGCCGTCACGTCCGCGAGCCGTCGGAACTCCAGACCCGATCCAAGCACGCGCGCATCCAGCCCGAATTCACGCGCCACGCGCACGGTGCGAAGGAGTTCCTCCTCGTCGCCGGCGTCGAACACGACCGGCTGCGAGCCCGCGATCGAGCGCGCAAGCGACGCGAGTGGCGCGCTCGCCTCCGGCGGATCGTTGCCCTGCGGGTTGGCGCTCCACACGCGCTGGCACGCCGCCATCCATGACGCGTCATGCAGCGTCTGGCGAACCAGCGCCATCGCGCCCATCAACGCGGCGGGGTATCGCGAATCCTCGGGTCCATCGTCGCCCACGTGCGCGAAGGCGATCACCTGCGCGGCCTCCGGCACGATCGCCTCGGCCTTGCGGTCGTCCTCGGCCAGCAGCACCACCGCGGACTGACCGCGGAAGATGCCCGTGTTCGGATGCGCCGCCGCCAGCGTGAAGCCGAGATCGCGCAGTTCCTTTCGCGTGGCCGCCGCCACAGGTGGCATGTCGACCACGCGCAGCTGGGGCACCACCTTGCGGTTCCAGTGCGCGCTTGCGTCGTCGGCGTGCGCGCGTGCGGCCGCGGCGCTGTCGATCACAAGTCCCGAATCGATCAGTCCGGGATAGATCGTCTTGCCGCGAGCATCATGCACGGCCGTGCCCGGCGGGCCCTTCACCTCGCCGGCCTTGCCCACCTTCGTGATCCAGCCGTTCTCCAGCAGGACCGCACCATCCTCGATGCGCTCACCCGGCTTCACCACCACCGTGGCGTGCTCGATCAGGTCTCGGCGCAGGTCCGCGGGGCGCATGGCGACCGGAGGCGGATCCTGAGCCAGGGCGACGCAGGCGAAAGCGGCAAGGGCGATGACAGGGGTGCGTCGCATGGGGCCTCCGTGGAACCGCGATCGTAAATGGAGGATGCATCCGTGGCGCGTCGTCGAGCCCGGAAAACGCGAACAGGGGCCCGAACCGAGGCCCCTGTTACGCCCTTTTTTGCCGCTTTCGGGCTCTGGCGTCAGCCCGGTTCGATCTCGTCGAGCATCTTCAGCAGCGCCGCCCGCAGCCGGTCCGGGGTCTCGAACACCCCGTCGGCGATGGCGTTCCGCGCCGCCTCGACCTTGGATTGGCGCACGTCGGGCATCTGGCGCAGGCGATCCAGGTGCCGAGCATGCTCGGACAGTTCAATTCGGTCCTGCATCTGGGCACGGGGAGCCCCCTGCGTGGCGGAGGCACCTGGTGCCATCGACGCCGCGTCGAGCTGGGTCCGTTGAACGGCACTCGAGAGGGGAGCGCCGGTTGGGCCAGAGATGGGATGGATTTCAGACATGAGAAACTCCGTGCCTGGCTCGGTCCAAATCCATTGGTCCGGGCCCCTGGGCAACTGGCCTTCCGCGTCCTGCGGCAAGGATCGAAATTCGGGTGGCCGCGAACAGCCGCGACCGCCGGGTAGCATCGGAATTCAAGGGTTCCGTCCTTGAACGATTCCACGCGCAACCAGAGATTTCCGAAGACCATCCGGCACCTGCCTTTATGGCTCGTCCAGAGAGGCATTTTCAGCGCGCTGGCGGCCTGCATGATCGTGACCGGATGGGCGCAGGCGCAGGCCCCCAAGCCATCGCCTCCGCCGGCCGGGCAGGAACTGATGGAGCCGGGCGACGAGGTCGACGGCAACGCGATCGAGCAGCGTGGGCGAACGGTGCCTGGCGTGGGCATTCCAGGGCGGGCAGCCAAGCCGGCCAAGGCTTCCGAGGCCGCGCGGGCCGCGGCAGAGCCGGCGCGTTGGGGTGTGGTGCTCGTCACCTTCGCCGACGACGGTCATCAGCAGATGGCCAAGGCCGCATGCGAACGCATGACCGAGACCTACCCCGCACTCAAGGGCTGCTACGTGCGCTCCACCGATCGGGGCTCGGTGGTGTTCTTCGGCCAGTTCAACGGTCCCAAGGACGATGACGCCCGCACGGCGCTGGAAATGGTGAAGTCGATCTCGCCCGACGGACGCGTGCGGCCCTTCGGCCGGGCCTACCTGAGCCGAGCCACGTCATCCTCCGATCAGTCGCGCTCGGCCCACGACCTGCGCGCGGCGGCACGGCGCAAGTTGCCCGGCGTCGCCCCGGTCTTCACGTTTCAGGTGGCCATGTGGAGCGACTTCGACAGCAAGACGCTCACGCAGGACGAGATCGAGCAGCGCGCCGAGGATCACTGCCGATCCCTTCGTGGCCGCGGCGTCGAGGCCTACGTGCACCATGATCTCGACAAGCACATGAGCATCGTGACCGTCGGCGTGTTCGACAGCACCGCCTACGACCCGCGCAGCACGCTCTTCAGCCCCGCGGTCGAGAAGCTCTTCAAGCAGTTCCCGGTGATGCAGGTGAACGGCGAGCAGCTGCTCGTGCCCCCGCCGAAGGGCGCCGCGCCGGGAACGCCGCCTGCGCCGCAGACCTGCGTGCTGATCGAGGTTCCCAAGTGAGCGCACCGCTGCTCGGCCAGCCCGGGGCCGTGCGCGCATTTTCGGCCGCGCTCGAACGCGATCGCCTGCATCACGCCTGGATCCTGCATGGCCCCATGGGAACCGGCAAGATGCTCGCCGCGCGCATCTTCGCGGGCCTGGTGCTGGATCCCGCCGCCACGCGTGCACAGCGACGGGCCTTCCACGCGCCCTCGGGCACCGAGGAGTCACGACTGCTCGACGCCGGAACGCATCCCGATTTCACGGTGATCCGCAAGGAACTCTCGCGTCACAGCGCCAATCGTGAACTGCGCGAGCGCAAGCAGCTCAACATCCCACTGGACCTGCTGCGAGAGACGCTGCTGGGTGGCACCGACGGCGAGGGTCGCCATCATGACAGTGCCGCGTTTCGCACGGCGGTGCGCGGCCATGGCAAGGTGTTCGTGATCGATGAGGCGGAACTGCTCGAGGCCGAGGCACAGAACGCGCTGCTGAAGACGCTCGAGGAACCGCCGCCGCGCACCTACCTCATGCTGCTGACCACGCGGCTCGATCGCCTGCTTCCCACGATCCGCAGTCGCTGCCAGCAGGTCGCCTTCGGGCCACTGGATGCCGCGTCGATGCAGTCGTGGCTCGAGCGCGACGGCCTGTCCGCCACCGGTGCCGAGCGTGACTGGCTGCTGCGCTTCGCCGAGGGAAGCCCAGGCGCCGCGGTGGCGGCCGAACGCCGTGGACTGCACGCCTGGTGGAGCGACTTCCAGACGGGATTCCAGCACATGGACCGGGGCAAGTTGCCGGGCGACCTTGCCGAGCGCATGCACGAGCGTGCGAACGAACTGGCGGATTCGATCGTGAAGGAGAACGAGTACGCCAGCAAGGAGGCCGCGAATCGCCTGGGCCTTTCCATGCTTGCGCGCCTCTGCGGCCTGCACCTGCGCGAGCGCCTTCGCGGCGCATGCGATCGGGCCTCCACCGGGGAGATCGCCGCAAGCCTTGCGTGCACCGCCTCGATCGAACGCTTCGAGGACAACGTGCGCGGCAACGTGAACCCCAAGCTCGCGCTGGCTGCGCTGGTGGCCGAGTGGACCGACGCAAGCCGCGTGGCCGTGGCGCAATGAGCGCGGCACCACTCGAGATCGAGCGCGTGTGGGTGCTGCGGGCAGCGCCCGCGCTGCCGAAGGACGCGTCCATCTGGAAGATCGAGCAGGGCTACCTGCCCGAGCACGCCGCCGACGATCCGGACTTCGCCGAGGGCAGGCTCCGTCGAATCGAGCATCCGGATGGCCGCGTCGAGTGTCTGCACACCGTGAAGCGCGGCGCGGGTCTGGTGCGACAGGAGACCGAGCGCGAGATCACCGAGGCGGAGTTCCATGCGCAGTGGCCGCGCACGCAGGGGCGACGCGTGCGCAAGCGCCGACATCGTGTGCGCGAGGGCACGCTCGTCTGGGAGGTCGACGAATTCCTGGACTGGCCGCTGTGGATGGCCGAGGTGGAACTGCCGACGGCCGGGTCCGAGGCCCCGATTCCCGGCTGGCTGCGTCCGGTCGTGGGTCTGGAAGTCACCCACGACCCCCGATGGCGCAACTTTGCGCTGGCGTTGCAGGGCCCCCCCGGCGTTTCGGGCTGATTTCCGAGGTTTCCACGGCCTCTGCTACCATTCGCCGCCTCGGAGAACCCATGGCCACCACCTTCCGCTGCTCGGTCGTCACCCCCAGTTCGGTCAGCCTGACCCAGGACGCCACCTACGTGAGCTTCCAGGCGTTCGACGGTCAGAAGGGCGTGATGCCCGGCGCCAGCCCGTTCCTCACGCGGCTCGGCACCGGCCTGTTCACCCTGAACGGCCCCTCGGGCAACACCACGCTGGTGGTGGATGGCGGTTTCGCGCAGATGCAGGGCGATGCGCTCACGCTGCTGGCCGATTCGGCCGTGCCCGCCGATTCGATCGACGCGAAGGCCGCGTCGGATGAACTTCAGAAGGCGAATGCGGCCGCGCTGAGTGGCGCCGGCACCACCGAGTCCGCCCGCAACGCCGCCGAGCGCGCGCAAGCGGTCGCCCACGCCAAGGTCGCTGCCGCCCGTGCCCGCGGCACCCGAAACTGACCGCCTGCATGGGTGCCACCGAACCCACCGACGCGATCGAGACCACTCCGGAACTGGAGCCGGTCGCTGGTCCCCCATGCTCGGACCAGCCGCTCACGCTTCGCATTGAGGCGGTGCTGCTGACGAACGACCGCCCGGTGACCGAGCAGAAGCTGGTCGAGATGCTGGGCCTGAAGTCGACCGGCAAGGCGAAGGACGGCGCGGCCGCGCAGGTGCGCGACGCGATCGTCGAACTGAACGCCTCCTACGAGTCGCAGCAGCGGTCCTTCCGCGCCGAGCGTCTGGCGGGGGGCTACCAGTTGCTCACCATCTCCGCATTCGCGCCGCTGCTTGCGCGCGTGCGCGGCCTGCGACAGCAGGGGCGCCTCACGCCAGCTGCGCTCGAGACCCTCGCGATCATCGCGTATCGCCAGCCGATTCTTCGCAGCGAACTCGAGGCGATCCGTGGCGTGGCGTGCGGCGAGGTGCTCAAGAGCCTTCTGGAGCGGCGACTCGTTCGCATCACCGGTCGCGCCGAGGAACTGGGTCGACCCATGCTCTACGGCACCACGACCGAGTTCCTGAAGGTCTTCGGCCTCTCGCGGATCGAGGACCTGCCGCAGGCCAAGGAACTTCGGAACCCCAACGCCTGAAAAACGACGCGAGCCCTCCAAGGAAGGCTCGCGTCGCAACGGGGAGTGGTTCACTTCCGACCACGGTGCTCCCGGCACCCGCGATCGAGGTCTCTGAAATTCAGTTCGTCCGGCGCCGGCGGTTTGCCAGGCCGCCAGCCACTGCCAGCGTGGCAAGCGCTCCCGGCGTGGGGACCACGACGCCTTCCCAGTAGCCGGTGAACACCGCGGTGCTCTTGGCGCCCAGGGTGAATTGCATGCGGTAGCCGACCGTGGAGAGCGCACCCGTGACGGTGCCGGTCCAGTTGCTCGTCAGCGGACCGAACGAGGTCGTGGCGCCCGTGCTTAGGTTGGCGTTGTTCATCAGGTCCGACGTCGAGCGCGAGATGCCATTGATCTGCCCGCTCCACAGTGCGCCCGAGCTCGTCAGCGAGGCCGTGGTGCCTGGCGCGTCGGAGGTCAGCGTGCCACCCAGGAGCGCGGTGCAGAGAAGTTGCAGGTTCGAGCCGGCCGGTGACGCGAGGGCGACCGTGATGTCGAAGGTCTTCGCGCTGCTCGTCAGGTTCTGCACACGGAATCCGTTGGTCACGAAGGTGCTCGTGGGGTACACCGAGGTGTCCTCGCCGAGCATGTCCCAGCTGATCATCCAGTCCATCGGGAATCCGCTGACCACACCACCGACGTAGCTGTAGCTGCCGGCGGTCGAGGTGGCGACTCCGTTGGAGGTGCTCGTGACTGGCGCGTACCCACCCACGTTGGCCGAAATCGTCAGAAGCGGGCCGGCCATGGTCGTGGCGGCGGTCGCGATGGCGGCGGTGGCACTGGCCAAAACAGCGAACTTGTTCATCTCTTTTCCCTCTCCTTGTGCGCCTGGCCCCCGGACGTTTGGGTGCCTTCAGGCGATTGATCAGACGGTCAGATCCCGGAATTCAGTGTGCAAGCGTGATTCGGAACTTCGGTGCATCAAGAGTCGTTCTCGGTCCTGCGCCGACGGTGCAGACCGATCCAGGGCGCAAGCAGGGCCGCGCAGATGGCACTGGGGCCCGGCACGGCGACCAGGTTGAATGTGGCGCTGTAGGCGACCTGATCACCGGCAGAGACGGTGAACTTGAGGCGCACCTCGATCTCATCGTTCGCGTTCAGGACCGAGGCGATGGCCTGCGGTGCGCTGGATGAGCCATAGCTGGAATCGAACGTGGCCAGCGACCGAGCCGCCGCGGTGAGCGCGAAGCCGCCGCCCGGGGCGTTGGCTGGCGCAAAGGACTTCACCTGCACGCCATTGAGCCAGCCGGAATACATCTGTCCCGCAGGCGCAGTGATGGAGGCGCCATTGCGGTTGAAATCGGTGATGACCAGCGACAGATTGCCGAACGCGCCGACGTTGGTGATGGTCTCGGTGACGATGATCTTGTGCGAGAATTCCTTCTCGACGGCCGCACCTGTGGTGTTGGTGAAGACCCCAGACAGCGTGACCAGCGCAGCTTCGGTCGGTGCCGAAGCACCAAGCGCCGCAAGACCGCAACCGAGAAGCCAATTGGCTCCAAGGCCCTTTCCCTTTTCCAAGTTCATGCCGTCTTCCTCCTCATGGCGCACAACAACAGCGCCTGAGCCCTTTCCCTCTCTCGTCTGACCGGCACCGGCCGGCCAGAACCATGTCCAAGCGTTGTGCATCCCGACCTGGGTCGGAACGCGACTCTTCAGGTTCGAATACGGAGTGGGGGGAGGGGGTGTTGCATACCGCTCGGAAAATTCAGAAAGCCGCTTCCTGAGTCCGGAAACCGGCCCTTGGAGTGGCCTCGAGATCCGGCTGGATCCAGGCCTGAATCGCCTGCCTCATGGTTTCCGTTGATTCCGCCACCCGCACCGCCTCCTTCAAGGGTTTGATGTGCCCCATGGTCTTGCCGTACCAGCTGATGCGCTTGCGCATGCAGTCCACGGCCTGTGCGGGTGGCACGTAGCGATCCAGCAGTGCCAGGTGCCGCAGAATCACCCGGCACTTCTCGTTGAAGGATGGTTCGGCCAACGCTTCGCCCGTGCGGATCTCGTGCCACGCTTGCCGGAACAGCCACGGCGTGCGCAGGGCGCCGCGACCGATCATCACGCCGCTGCATCCGGTCTGCCGCATGCGCTCGCGCGCGTGCTGCGGTTGGGTGATGTCTCCATTACCGATGACTGGAATGCGGTCGACCGCGGCGACCACCTCGCCGATCCGGTTCCAGTCGGCCTCGCCGCTGAAGAGCTGGCAGGTGAAACGTCCGTGCACGGTCACCGCCGCGATGCCCGCACGCTCCAGATCGCGCGCCAGCTGCGGACCGACGAAATGGTCGGGATCCCAGCCCAGTCGGATCTTCGCGGTCACGGGCACGCGACCATTCGAGTGTCGCTCCACCGCCTGCACGATCCGCTCCGCCAACTTCACGGTATCGCAGGGTTGGCACAGCAGCAGTGAGCCCCCGTTGCGCTTGGCCACCTTGTCCACGGGACATCCCATGTTGATGTCGATCACGCGCGCGCCGTGCTCGATCGCCCAGATCGCGGCCTCGGGCAGCGGATCGGTCCAGTTGCCGTAGAGCTGCATGCCGCAGGGCTGGTCCAGGCCGTTGGTCGCGGCGAGTTCCATGCTGCGCGGCGTGCCGCGCAGGAGCGCGTGGCAGTTCAGCAGGTCGGTGTACGCGATGCCGACGCCGCCCTGCTCCCGACAGAGGATGCGGAAGGCAAGGTCACAGTGCCCCGCGATCGGCGCGAGCAGCAGGGGGGTTTCCAGCGTGACGGCACCGATGCGCAGCATTCGATCAGTCTATTTCCACGCATGGATGGCCCGAAATCACGCGCACCCGGCGGTCTGGAACGCCCCCGTCCGGCCTTGGGGGCGGCAGGAAGTGTGGAATTCCTCTTGATCGCCCCCCCATTGGGGCGTGACAATGATCGACTCCTTGAACGCCTGGAGCACTCCCATGACAAACCCGCAGCACGCCATCTCGTCCGACTCGCATCGCCCCGCTCGCGGCTTGTTCGCATGCCTGGCCGCCGTGGCGATGACGCTCGCTGCCCACGCGCAGTCGAACTGCGTCGAGGATCTCGATGGCGACGGCGAAGTGGGCGGTGGTGATCTTGCGCTGGTCCTGCTGGCGTGGGGCCCGTGCCCGGACACGCCGCCGGGATCGTGGTACACGGTGCTGGAGCAGCTTCCGGATCCAGCCGTGGTCACGGATGCGGATGCGCGCACGCGGATCATCGCCAGCGGTCATCCGTGGCGCGTGAAGGACAACGTGACCGGCATCGAGATGCTGCTGGTTCCGGCCGGATCCTTCAGCATGGGACAGAGCCCCGGCGACACGCAGGCCTACCCCGACGAGATTCCGGCGCACCCGGTCGCGCTGTCGTCGCCCTTCTATCTGGGTCGCTGCGAGGTCACGCAGGAGCAGTGGACGAGCCGCGCTGGTCGCAATCCGAGCTACTTCAAGGGCCCAACCACGCTGCCCGTGGAGTCGGTGAGCTGGGAGGACGCAAAGACCTTCTGCGACGCGCACGGCATGCGCCTGCCGAGCGAGGCGGAGTGGGAGTACGCCTGCCGCGGTGGCAGCACCACGCCTCGATACGGCGAGCTGGATGACATCGCCTGGTACGCCTTGAATTCGGGAGGTACCACGCACGCGGTCGGCGGCAAGCTGGCGAACGCGTGGGGCTTCCATGACATGCTCGGCAACGTCTGGGAATGGACCGCGGACCGCTACGGCGACTATTCGGCTTCAGCCACGACGGATCCCAAGGGCGCCACCAGCGGCAGCTACCGCGTGCAGCGCGGCTGCCACTGGGGCTATGGAATCGACACGCTTCGTGCGTCGAATCGCGGCGTGTACGGTCCCGCCGGCCGATTCGGGAACATCGGCTTCCGCGTGGCGCGCACCGCGGATCCGCTTCCCTGATTCCACGCCGCGCTCACGGCGACTTCATCTCGGCGATCGACGCTTCCTGAAGCCGGTACAGGCCGAGCAGGAACGCGCCGGCCTTGAAGGGCTCCACCACCAGGCGGCCGCGCACCGTGCCGAAGCTGATCGCGTGCTGCGCGCCAAGCTTCAGGGGCGCGGCGAGCGACGCCTCGATGCAGTCGAAGGGTGTGGGCGGCAGGCCGATGCAGCAGCCGTCCCAGCGATTCTTCATGACCAGAAGCTCGCTGGTCTGCTCGCCCCAGAGTGGCGGTGCCAGATACCCGCTGATCTGCACCCACTGCCCGTTGAGGAAATCGATGTGTGACGGCGTGGCGAGCTTGCCGACCGCTGCGTCGATCGTCTCGCTGGCGCTGAACACGAGGGGCCATGAGATCACGAAGGGATCCTGCTCGGTGCCTGCACCCGTCACCACGAAGCGACCATCCAGCTCGATGGAGCCGTCGGACTTTCGCTCGATGCGCGCGGAAGGTGGACGCGAGTCGGTCAGCGAAGGCGCTTGAGGCCTTGTCTCCGCCAGCTCAGGTGGCGTGACGGGGCGCTCCGAGGCTGGCCACACCAGTGCGGCCACGCCGGCCACAAGCACCGCGACCAGCACGGCCCAGACCAGCTTCATGCGGGTTCACCGGTCAGATGACGCAGGATCACCTCGTGAACGGCGTGCATCGGCAGCCGGCCCTCCTGCGGAAGGAACGCGCCCTCGGCCAGCAGCACCGGCTCGAGTTCCGGCTCCAGATCCACGCGCCCATGCGTGCCGCGCACCAGCGATGCGTCGAGCGGCGTGCACTTCAGAAGCGCGCGCATGCCGAGTCTCCTTCGAAGCATGAACCAGCCCACCTTGGCCGAGGTTGCAAGCGGCCCGGCATCAAGAAGCAGTTCGCAGGGGTCGTAGCCGGGCTTGCGATGAATGTCGACGGTGCGCGCGTAGTCCGGGGCTTCGGAGCCTGCGGTCCACCATGGGTAGGCGAACCATGCACCCGCCTCGGGCACCAGCACCAGATCGCCTGCGCGCGCGTGATCCAGTTGCGGTTCGGCGCGTTCGGATCCGGTCAGGACACGCTGCACGCCCGGAAGCGCGGCGAGGACTTCGCGTGAGCGCGCCACCGCTTCCGGATGTCGAACATAGACATGCGCCACCTGGTGATCACAGAGCGCGAACGCGGCGCTGCCGTTCAGGTCCAGGTTCAGTCCACCGAACTCCTGGCGCACGGACAGCAGACCGGCCTGCCGCAGCGCGCGGTTCGGATGGATCACCTGCCGTGCCTTCTCGATGCCGTACTCGCTGCAGATGATCAGGCGCGCACCCCGCGCGTGACACGCCGCAACCAGCGACTGCATCACGCGATCCACCTCGCGCAACTCGCGGCGCACGTTCGGCCCCCCGGGCCCCTCGCGCTGCAGCACGTAGTCAAGGTGTGGCAGGTAGCAGATCGTGAGGGCAGGATCGTGCCACGCCATCACGCGCTTCGTGGCCTGCACGATCCACTCCGTGCTGCGGATGTCGGCGCGGGGCCCCCAGAAGTTGAACAGCGGAAACGCGCCCAGTTCCGCCACGAGCCGCTCCCGCAGTCCATCGGGCGTGGCCAGGATGTCCGCGGCCTTGCGCCCGTCGGCGGCGTACTGCGGTCGCGGCGTCACCGTGAAGTCCGCGCTGCTGAACATGTTGAACCAGCCGAAGAGGTTCGCCACCGACAACTGGGGGAAGCGAACGCGCGCGGACTCCCACACCAGCGGTGCCTGAATCAGGCCACGTGACTGCCTCCAGAGCCTGGCTTCGCCGAGTTCACGGTCCAGCCACCCATTGCCGACGATGCCATGCCCTTGTGGCGAGAGCCCCGTCAGCATGGTCGCCTGCGAGGTGCACGTGACGGCTGGGTAGGCCGGCTGCAGCATGTGCACGCCACCGAGTGCGCGCGCCAGATCGCGCAGCGTCGGCGTGTCCGCACCGATCTGTCCGGCGGAAAGGCCTGCGACGATCGCGACCACGGTGCGCTGCGCACCGGATGGATGCGGCGTGCCCATGCGTCAACTGCCCAGGATGCGCCGCTGCATCCACAACGTGAGCAATCCCGCGCCCACGGCCACCAGGACCAGCGAGCCGCCAGCGAGCGGCGCCAGCGATGCGGCGTCGATGAACGCGATCGCGGCGATCCACGCCATCACGCCATGGGGCTTCCGGTCGTCGCGCCGCAACAGGCGAAGGCCGCGCAGCATGGTCCAGCACGCCAGGACGAGGGCAGGCACCGCCAGGGTGAGCGCCCTGCGCGGAAACGGCTGCAGCACGCCTGCGAGCATCAGCGCAAGCGGCGCGAGTGCCGCGGCGAGCAGCAGGATGAACAGCACGCCGATGGGTGCCACGGGACGTGGGGAAGGAGCGCGAGCGGCCTCGTGGCGCGCAGCCAGCGAGATCGTGGCCGTGTAGACGCCGAGCGGAATGGCGACGGCGCCCACAAGTTCCCAGTCCGGCCTGTTCTGGGGTGCTGCCGCGATGGCCGAGATCACCGGCACCAGCATGCGGCATGAGGCCATGAGCAGCGGCGCGGCGGCCGGGTCGCGATGCAGCAAGTTGTACGCAAGGATCATGGCGAGCAGCAGAAGCGCCCAAGGCACCACCGCGCTGCCGGCGGCGATCATCGTGGTCACGCCCGCCACGAGAAGTCCCATGCCAAGCAGGAGCGCGCTGCGCTCGGAGACCTGGCCCGACACGATGGGCCGGTCCGGCCGTTCGATCCGGTCGATCGGCTGGTCGAAGTAGTCGTTCATCACCATGCCACCCGCATAGAGAAGCACGGAGCCCACGCCGCACAGCGCCATGGTGTTCACGTTGAGCGCACCCAGATTCGTGGAGGCGCCGACCATCGTGCCCACCAGCGACCCCGTGAGCGCCGTCGGCGCGTTCGAGATGCGCAGCAGCCGCATCCAGGCTTCGACGCTGGCGGGAGAGGTGGGGGTGGCGTCACTCATCCGCGTGCAGCGTGTGCGCCCGGCGCGCATTTGGCAAGCAGTGACCGGGCATGCAGGATCTCGTGCGCAAGCCCCTCCTCGACACCAGTCTCGGTCGTGCCCGGCAGCCGATCCCATGCGTAGGTCTCGACCTCGATGAAGGGTCGCTGGCCCGCCTGAAGCACGGTGCGCAGGAGAGGCTCGATCGTGTCGCGCGTGGTGGGAAGCCCAGCGATCTCATGCATGAAGATCGGCACATGGAAGTGGCAGCGCCAGGGCAGGCCGGGCCGGGCCGCGGCGTGATCCGGGATGTCCTCGTACACGCGCGGCTGCTGCGCCGATCCGGTGACCACCTGATGCAGGAAGCGAGGCTCGTCGAAGCGCGCAAGAGCCTCCAGGCTCGGCTCGGAGGCGTCGCCGCGCAGGGCCGACGAGACATGCACGCGGTGCACGGACACGTTCGCCTCGACAAGCGCCGCCATCGCGGCATCGGGTGACTCGTCCATCACGGCAAGATGGCACGCATCCAGACATGCGCCCACGTGGCGGTGCACTGGATTGGACGGGTCGGTCGGCCGCAGGCAATGGCGCATGAAGCCGGCGAGTTCGGAGACGGTCTGGATCGCGCACCCAGGTTCCGGCTCGATGTCCAGCGTGATGTGCAGTCCGGTGCGCGACTCGATCCGGGCGAGCGCACGCGCGACCTGCTCGATCTGCGCCGAGGCAAGGCCCACGCTTGCGCCACAGCCCTCGGCACTGAAGCGGGGCCTCCATCCGAGGGGCAGGGTGCTGACGCTCGCGTGCCTCACCCCCGGCGCCACCAGGCTCGGAAGCAGCTCGGCCACGGCGATCGTGTGGAGGGCGCGGCGCGCATCCGCCCAGTGCGGTTCGTACACGCGCGTCTTGACCGACGCGGCGCCGAAGTTTCCGTACGGAAAGGCGTTCACGGCCGCGATCTGAACGCCGACCTCCATCGCCGCGTCGCGCAGGCGCTCGGTCTCGGATGGCTGTTCATGCAGCTGTCGCGTGGCCTCGGCCGAGAGCCACACCCCCACGGGCAGCGGTCCCGTGCCGACCCGACGCGCCACCCGGGCCACCGGGCCCAGCAGGCTGCGCCTCAGTTCATCCAGGTTGCGCCCGGGGTGGACATTGGTGCAGTAGCCGACCGGCAGCATGCGCGATCAGGGTGTCGCGGTGGGCGGTGGCGGTGGAGCCACGCGGCCCTCGGTGCCCTTCAGGACGCGCGTGAGCGTCGCATCCATCTCGTTCGGATGCCCCATCCAGGCGATGTTGCCCTCGCGGTTCACGATGAACGCGAAGGGAATCGAGCGCTGCTTGGCCGCGAACATCCACGCCTTTCCCATGCTGGCGTCCCCATCCCACGCGATGCGGTAGCCGATCTCGTCGCCGCGCTGCTTCACGAACGCCTCCACGCCGCTCAGGCGCGGATCGACTTCGGGCGGCTTCTCGCTCAGGCCCGGCTTCGCGCCGGCGGAACGCTCCGCGGCGGCCACGCCGATGATCACGAGTTCGGGATTGTTGCGCTGCAGCTCGGTGAGGTGCGGAATGCCCTTGATGCAGGGGCCGCACCACGTCGCCCAGAACTCCACCACGTACACGCGGCCCTTCTCGAACTTCTCGACCGGCTCGCCCTTGACCCACGTGTCGATGGTCAGCGGGGGCGCGACATCGCCCGGTCGAAGGGGGGCCGTCTGCGGTGCCGGGGCGTTCGGACTCAGGTCGGGCTTGGCTGCGGGGGCGGCGCCCTGCAGCAAGAGCATCCAGGCGATTGCAAGCGTGTGCATCATGACTTCTCCTTCTTGGCGCGGGCAGCCGCCGCGGCGTCGACGAGCCGCTTCACCATGCCGTCACCGAGCACGGGATCCTTGGTGCGTTCGGGGTGCCACTGCACCCCCACATAGAACGGACGACCCGGAAGCTGGATCGCCTCGAGGCAGCCGTCGGGGCTGCGGCCACGGACCTCGAAGGGTCCGTTGTCGCCCAGCATCTGGTGATGGCTGCTCGTGACCTCGCCCTTGCCGAACTGCGTCTCGACAGGGTGCAGCTGGTTGTTCTGATGACGCTCGCCCCCCGCAATCGCGTCGGGCACGTGCTGCACCAGATGGCATCCGCGGTGCACGCCCATCATCTGCATGCCCAGGCAGATCCCGAGCACCGGCTTGTCCGGGCGCTGATCCAGCGCGGCAAGGATGCCGAACTCGCCGCTCTGACGGTCCGGATTCATCACGTCGCTCTTGGGATGCAGTTCCTGCCCGAACTTGCGAAGGTCGATGTCCTTGCCGCCGGTGATGATCACGCCGTCCACGGCATCGATCAGGTCGAGCGCGTCGCCCTGCTCGTGCGTGAGCAGCACGGCGACGCCACCGCAACGATGCACGGCCTGCACGTACTGGCGGTTCACGCGATAGCTCACCAGACCATTGGACTCGCTGATGTCGGTGGTGATGCCGATGATCGGTCGCGACATGCGTGCCAGTGTACGGGGCGATTCGGAGGAAAGTCCGCGCCACGCCGCGAAGAACGCGAGTGCAAGCGCCATCCCCGAGATCGACCATCCCAGCGCGACGCTGGCCGGCATGCCGAGTCGCGATTCGCTCAGGAGGATGGTCGAACCGACCACCGCCACGCCCAGCGACCCGCCGATCTGTCGAATGGTCTGCACCAGCCCGCTCGCCTGCGCGCGATGCGCGGGTCCGGCGCGACTCATGCTGTCCACGTTCGTCGGGCTCATCACGAAGCCCACGCCCGTGCCGAGCGTGGCCATGCCGATGGCCAGCAGGGGATAGCTCTGGAGCAGCGCCGCGCCCGCCTGCACGAACATGCCGGCCGTGGCCAGCGCCGTGCCGATCAGCGCGGGCTTGCGGACCCCCACGCGGTCGTACAGGCGACCGGCGATGTGCACCACCACCAGCACGGGCACCAGCATCGGCAGCATCCGCACGCCTGCCTGCATCGGCTCGAAGCCCAGCGCCTGCTGCAGGAAGGCGCTGCCGAAGATCACCAGCCCGTTCATCGCGAACTGCATCGCGAACAGGATGAACGCGTCGATCAGGATGCCCCGATCACGGAACAGCTGCAGCGCGAGCAGCGGTGATGGATGGCGCAGTTCCCACCGCACGAAGATCGGCAGCAGCGTGGCGCCCACCAGCAACGCCGTGATCACCACCGGGTCCGTCCAGCCTCGTCCGTGAACCTCCATCAGTCCGAACACGAACGTGGGCAACCCAAGCACCAGCAGGAGCGCGCCCATCGGGTCGGTGCCCGCGCGCGGACGACGCACCTCATGCGGTCTCGCGATGACCGTCATCACCAGCGACACGACCGCGACCGGCACGTTGATCCAGAAGTTCCAGGGCCAGCTGGCGTACTGCGTCAGCGCGCCGCCGATCGCGGGGCCGGCCGCCAGGAACAGCATGGGAATGCCGGCATACACGGCCATCGCCTTGCCGCGTTCGCCCGGCGCAAAGCTGCCCACGACCAGGCTCGCGCTCGCGGGCTGCATCAACGCGGCGGCCGCTCCCTGAAGCGTTCGCCACGCCACGATCGAGGTCGCGCCCGTCGCGAAGCCGCACGCCACGCTCGTGCCGGCGAAGACAACCATGCCCGTCACGAACGCGGGAACCTTGCCGAACGAGTCGGCGGCGCGTCCGCCGAGCGCGACCAGGCTCGCCAGCGCCAGGATGTACGCGTTCACGACCCATTGCATCTGCCCGGCAGTGAGTCCAAGGTCGTGCTGGATCGCCGGAAGCGACACGCCCACCACGGTCACGTCGAGCATGATCATGCTCAGGCTGCCGGTCATCGCCAGCAGCGTCAGCCACCTGCGCGGGGCACCGTGTTCCTCGGCGTGCGACACGCCGCCATCGTAGGGGCAGCGACCTCAGCGCCCGAGGTCGGGGGCGGTCGGTCGCAGGGGCGCGTCATTGAAGTTCGGGCTCTGACCAAGGAACGCGCGCGGATTCTCCAGCGTGATCCTTCGCACGGCCTCGGCCGCATGTCCGCGCGCGCGCATGACCGCCGCAGCCTTCGGCACCGCCAGCGGATCGCTGTGACCCCAGTCGCCGGCGCTGTTGATCCACAGTCGCTCGGTGCCATGCATCTCGATGATGTCCACGGCGCGCGCGGCGGTGCACTTGGTGTCGGGATAGAGCGTCATGCCCGCCCAGAAACCCGCGTCCAGCACGCTTCGCACCGTGTGTTCCTCGACATGGTCGATCAGCACGCGGTTCGGCCGCAGCTTCCCCTGGTTGCGGATCGCGTCCAGGATCAGGCGCGTTCCCTTGCGCTTGTCCTCCAGGTGCGGGGTGTGCACCAGCACCAGCGTGTCGAACTTCGCGGCAAGCTCCAGATGCTCCTCGAACACCGCAAGTTCCGTGCGGCTGTTCCGGTTCAGGCCGATCTCGCCGATGCCCAGCACGTTGGGCCGCTGCAGGAACTGGGGGATCAGCTGCATCACGTCGCGCGCGAAGGCGTGGTCCTCGGACTCCTTCGGGTTGATGCAGATCCAGGCGTGGTGCCGGATGCCATACGCCGCGGCGCGCCGCGGCTCGGTCTCCGTGAGCTGCCGGAAGTAGTCGTGGAAACCCTCGGGGCTGCCGCGATCGAAACCGGCCCAGAACGCCGGCTCCGTGATCGCCACGCAACCAGCCACGGCCATGCGTGCGTAGTCATCGGTGGTCCGGCTGACCATGTGCACATGCGGATCGATGTACATGTCAGGCCGTCCTCGGCACCCCGCGCGCGGCCTTGCCATCGGCATGCGCCGCGGGCTGGGTGGTCGCGTCACTCCACAGCTCCAGGATGCGCCGCGCGCGCTCGGGCTCGCCATCGAGCGCAAGACGCATCGCCTGACACAGGGCCCGCACGCGGTCGTCGGCAAGCGCATCCGCGGGCGTGCCCTGCACCGGTGCGGCACGCTGCACCCGGTCCAGGAAGGCGGCGACGTCCAGCACGCGTCCGCGCGCCTCGATGAAGCCCAGCTGGATCAGCTGTTCGCGGTCAAGCGGCGGGCGTCCATCCGGCTGCATGCAGCCAGTCTACGGGGCGCAGCGCCTGGAGCCGTTCAGACCGGGTCGCCGAACGAGAGGAGCAGCAGCGAAATGTCGCTTGCGCCCACGTTGCCGTCGTAGTCCAGGTCGGCGGGGCAGTCGTTCACGTCCGCGCACGGTCCGGCATCGAGCAGCAGCACCGAGATGTCGCCACCGGTGATGAAGCCGTCGCCATCCAGGTCGCCTGTCCGAGGCTGCGTGCCGTCGATGAACAGGTCCGCGTCGTTCATGTCGCCACCCGTGTTCCCCAGCGAATCCCGCGCCAGAACCCGGATGCGGACCTGCGTGCTGAACAGGTCGGGCACCGTCCAGGTGTACGCGCCGTCGTTGGTCTCGTTGGCCGCCACGGTGCTGAAGGTCGCGCCGCCGTCGGTCGAGAGCTGGATGTCCACCGAGGCGATGTCACGGACGTGGTCGCTGATCCAGTTCACGGTCACGTTCGCGCCGGGCAGGAGCGTCTGCGTCGTGTTCAGGTTCTTCACGTAGGTCACGGGATTGTTCCCGCCCGTGCTCGTGGGAACCTGCATCATGATGCAGTGCATCGCGCCCGAGGCGCCGATGATGTTCTCGTTCGGAACCTGGATGATCGTCTTGCCGGGACATGCCGCCTGCCACGCGGCCAGTGCCGTCGCGTTCGAGGAGGTCACGGTGGCGTTCGTGTAGCTGGGGATCAGCACGACGTTGTTGCAGATCGTGGCGTTGGTGTAGGTGTAGTGCACGCCGCTCACCAGGAACGCCGGCACGCGCGTCACGGTCCAGCCACGCGAGATCATGTCGGCCGCGGTGGTGTCGCAGATCACGTCCTGCGTGCTGCCCGAGTTGCTCGGCCAGTCGCTGATGATCACGTTCTTCGGCCCGACCGGGATGAACCACATGTCCACGTGACCCGTGCCGTCCACGCTGAAGGGGAACTGGTTCCAGAGCTGCGTGAACAGGCCGTAGTAGGCGCGGAAGATGTCCTTGATCTGCGCCTCGGTCTTCGAGGGATTGTCGTTCACGGCCAGTCGCGTGGCGTAGCCGGTGTCCGGCTCACCCATGTGGTAGTTGCCACCCGAGTGGTACAGATCGGTCGCGTAGTAGGCCAACTTCAGTTGCGAGGCCAGACCGGCGGGAATGGCGTCGTCGCTGGGGCGCGAACTGTAGTACGTGCTGTCCACGATCACGCGGCAGCCGCCCTCATGGATGAAGCGCGGACCGTAGTCGCGCGCCCAGATGCTGTTCAGCGGCAGCGTGAAGGTTCGCACCTTCGACATGTTCACGCCGTTGGTGTTGAACCGGTTGGTCATGTCGGTCAGCTGCGAACTGCTCGTCACGATCACCCACGCTTCGGTGTTGGCGGTGGTGGTGATGTGCTTGCACATCTGGGCGATGATGTTCTTCCAGCTGGACGTGCCCGAGTATCCGAACAGGATCGCCTGCGAGGGGCTGTATTCGGTCGTGGCCACGAGGGGTCCGGTCGGCGGCGCGGTGAGCGCCTTGAAGCCCGCGGCAGGGTTCTTCGCCGCCCATTCCACTTCCGCATCGGTCATGGTGCGGGGCAGGGCCAGCTCCTCGTCGCCGGCGAAGGCGGGGGTGCAGGCAAGGCAGGTGAGCGAGGCGACGAGGGTGCGAAGGTGGTTCATGGGGTCCCGTGGGTCGAGTTGCGTGCCCGAGTCGAGACAACCTATCGCCACCCCGGCCGTGGACAACCAAAAACCGTCACGAAAGGCCTCGGTTGCCTCAAAAAGCTGCCCTTCCGAGCTCAGTCGAGGTCCAGCAGCGCCTGGCAGGCCTCTCGGACCGCCCTCGCCGGGATCTCGTGAACCTCCCGCGAGGTGCCCGGCTGCGTGATCAGTGGAACACTGAGCCGGCCGCCAAGATGCTGCCGGAACTGCTCCAGGCCCTCGATCAGCGGATCGACCGGCCGCATGAGCGGGTGGAAGACCGGCAATCCGAGGGCCCGCAGCAGGGCGACGACGCGGCTCGCATCCGACGGTGGCAGCAGTCCGAGCACGCGCGCGATGTGCGCATCGATCGCGATGCCGATGGCGACCGCCTGGCCGTGCGGCAATCGCCAGCCGCTCAGCGCCTCCAGTCGATGTGCGGCCCAGTGCCCATGATCAAGCGGCCTCGCCGATCCCTGCTCGAAGGGGTCGCCGCCGCGCAGGATGTGCGCTCGGTGCAGTTCCGCGCACCGTCGCAGGACAGGTCGCGCGGCATGCATGTCGCGCGCGCGGATGCGCGCGGCGTCACGCTCCAGCGTGGCGAGCAGGTCCGGGTCCTTCAGCAGCGCGATCTTCACGGCCTCGCTGAAGCCGCCGAGCCAGTGCTCCAGCGAGAGGGAAGCCAGCAGGCGCTCGCAGCAGATGACGGCGTGTGGCGCGGCGAAGGCTCCGAGCGCGTTCTTCTGGCCGAACGCGTTCACGCCGCACTTCACGCCCAT
>Ga0164293_10001067_pt1 | contig 22901 bp, 17 predicted proteins | sample GEODES118metaG_FD_111487 | JGI IMG/M metagenome (GOLD analysis project Ga0164293, IMG submission 111487) | Eutrophic lake water microbial communities from Lake Mendota, Wisconsin, USA - GEODES118 metaG | ecosystem: Environmental > Aquatic > Freshwater > Lake | place: USA: Lake Mendota...
CGCTGCGAGGATGAATCGCAGCATACCGGGCCCGAGCAGCCGCAGCTGCGGCATTACTCGGCGGCTTTTTTGCTAGCCTTCTTTGGCTTGGGCGCAACCTCAGCAGGGGTTTCGACGGCCGGTTCGGCATCGACCTTCTTGGCCGCAGCCTTCTTGGCGGGCGCCTTCTTCACCGGTTCGGCATCAACCACCGGTTCCTCGGCTGCCTTGGCCTTCTTGGCTGCAGGAGCTTTCTTGGGCTTGGCCGGCGCATGATCATGATCGTGATCATGGCCACAGCCGGGGCCGTGAACGTGGCCGCCCGGAGTCTCGTCTTCGCTCTCGATGGCAGCTTCCAGCTCGGCGCGAGTGACCGCACGTTCGGTGATTTCAGCCTTGCCGATCAGGAAGTCCACCACCTTGTCTTCATACAGCGGCGCGCGCAGCTGCATGGCGGCCATGGCGTTTTCCTGGAAGAACTTCACGACCTTCTGCTGCTCGGCCGCGGCATAGCGCGCGGCTTCTTGGCCGATCAGGCGGTTCATTTCAGCCTGCGAAACGGTCACACCGTTGCGCTGGCCGATTTCGGACAGCAACAGGCCCAGACGCACGCGGCGCACAGCAATGCGGCGATAATCCTCGCGCTCGGCCTCGATCTCGGCGCGGGCTGCTTCGGGATCAGCTTCGCGCGCGGCTTCGCCTTCCAGCGTCTGCCAGATCTGTTCGAACTCGGCATCGACCATCGATTCCGGCACGTCAAAATCATGGCGGGCAGCCAACGTGTCGAGCAGCTTGCGCTTGAGATAGGTGCGCGACAGCGTGCCCAATTCGGCGTCGAGCTGATCCTTCAGGATTTCCTTCAGCGCATCCAGGCTGTCGAGACCGAAGCCCTTGGCGAATTCATCATCAATCTTGGTTTCGCCGGGCACTTCGACGCCGGTCACTGTCACGTCGAATTCGGCCGGCTTGCCAGCCAGATTGGCGGCGCCGTAATCGGCCGGGAAGCTCACCTTCAGGGTGCGCTGTTCGCCCGTTTTGGCGCCGATCAACTGGTCTTCAAAGCCGGGAATGAGCTGGCCCGAGCCAATCTTGACCCGCATGCCTTCGCCCTTGCCGCCATCGAATGGCACGCCATCCACCTTGCCTTCGAAATCGATGACAACAGTGTCACCGATCTTGGCCTTGTGTTTTGCCGGGGCGGGTTCGGTGCGCTGCGCCGATTCGGCGAGGCGGGCGATCGCGGCATCCATGGCACCTTCGTCAGCCGGCACGACCAGCTTTTCCAGCGCCAGATCTTCAGCCTTCACGTCCTCGATGGTCGGCAGGATTTCCAGGCTGACAGTGAAGCGGGCATCGCCCTCTTCCGGCAGTTCGCCATCCACATCAACCTGCGGCTGGCTCGCCGGGCGCAGACCGTGATCGGCAATCACCTTGTTGACACCATCATTCACAGCCGCCTGCAGCGCTTCACCGCGCAGAGCCGCCCCGTGCATTTTCTTGACGAGGTTAGCCGGCACCTTGCCCGGACGGAAGCCCGGCATCTTGATGGTCTTGGCCACTTCGGCCAGGCGTGCGTTCAGCCGCGCGGCGATGGCATCGGCCGGGATGACCAGCGAATAAGCGCGGCGCAGGCCCAGGTTGGTGATTTCGGCAATCTGCATCGAAGAACCCATCAAGTTGAATTTGAAATTCTTGTGAAGTCACCCGGACAAGCAGCGGCAGGCTGGTGCGGGCGAAGGGACTCGAACCCCCACGTCTTTCGACACTGGAACCTAAATCCAGCGCGTCTACCAGTTCCGCCACGCCCGCACCCGGGACGCGAGCGCCCGCCTATAGCAGGGACATTCCTGAGTGCAAGGCAGCAATGCCATAGTGGTACGCCGTTTGGAACGGCGCCCGGCCGGCTGGCTGGCTCAGCGCAGGATCAGGCGAGGTTGAGCGAAACCGCCGTCGTGGCAAAGCCGGCCAACACCAGCGCCGAAACCGAGGCCACAAGGCGGCGGCGGCGCTGCGGCGAGCCAACAAAGCGCTGAATCATCGGATGGCTGCTGGTGCCGGATGCTGCCCAGGCCATCAGCGCGATCCACAGGGCGAAGGAAAACAGCGAGATGACGTTGAGGACGGCGGGCAGATGGCGATCAGGATGGCGGTTCACATAGGCCACGCAGGCCGGCAGGAAATTGAACACGCACAGGAAGATGAAGATCCCGACGATGACCGTAACGGCCGTTGTTCCTCCAACCATACGCCTCTCCTCGATACACGACCCCGGCAACCGAAGCTGTCACGCCCCCCGACCTGCCGTTACCACGGCCGAACTAGGCTGCCAGTCTGCAGAACGAGCGATTCGCACCGCAGATACCGGCAGATTTTACGTTTCGTTAAGAATATCGCAAGGCGAAATGCAACCATTCAGAGACAGGTTTGTCATGCAACCCGCCCGTTTAGGGGCAATCGCGCCCAAGGTTGGCGGCTAAACTAGCCCAGCAGCCAAGTCCTGAGCAGCAGGCCGACGGCGCCCACCACGCCAACACCGGCCGCCCACAGGCCAACGAACCAGGCCAGACGGCGCGGCAGTGGGGCTTGAGGTTCAGGCATAACCTTCCGCCCCGACCTTGCCGCGGAACAACCAATAGCCATAGGCCGTGTAGCCCAGGATCACCGGCAGCAGCAGGCCAACGCCGACCAGCATGAAACTTTGCGCGTTGGCCGCGGTCGCCGCCTGCCAGATTGTGACCTGCCCCGGCACGGCCCACGGGAAGATCGAGATGCCGAGCCCGATGAAGGTGAGCAGGAACAGCAGTTCGGCCAGCAGAAAGGGGGCGACTTCGGCCCGGCGCTTGAGGGCGCGGATGAACATCAGGCCGGTGATGGCCAGCAGGATCGGCACCGGCGCCGAGAAATATATCCCCGGAGTTTCGAACCAGCGGCTGAAATAATCATGGCTGAGGAACGGGGTCGCGAGGCTGACCGCCGCGATGGCGGCAATGCTGGCCGCACCGCCGCGCCAGGCCATGCGAAAGGCGTGATCCTGCACGGCCCCTTCCGTACGCCAGATCAGCCAGCAGGCGCCGAGCAGCGCATAGGCCGCCACCACCGACGCGCCGGTGAGCAGCGAGAAGGGCGACAACCAATCCCACCAGCCGCCGGCATAGCTGCGGCCCGATACTTTCACGCCTTGCAGCACCGCGCCCAAAATCACCCCCTGCGCCAAGGCCGCCAGCGTGGAGCCGGCAAAGAAGGCGAAATCCCACAGCCAGATGCGGCTGGTGCGCGCCCGATATTTGAAGGCGACACCGCGGAAGATCAGGCCCAGCAGCATGGCGATCAGCGGCGCATAAACCGCTGGCATCAATATGGCATAAGCCAAGGGGAAGGCCGCAAAGACGCCGCCGCCGCCCAGCACCAGCCAGGTCTGATTGGCGTCCCACACCGGCTTGATGGTGGCGATCGCCGTTTCGCGCTCGACCCCCGGTGCCATCGTCGGGAACAAGATGCCGATGCCCAGATCAAAGCCGTCGGTGACGACATAGATGAAGATGGCCAAGCCGATGATGCCGGCCCAGACCAGCGTCAGAATGGGATCGGGCGCCATCTGCCTTACTCCGCTGGCTGCAGGCCGATGGCCGCTTCGGGCGGCAGGCTGCCGACTTCGACGGCCTCTTCATCGGACGCTTCGGGTTCACCGGGGGTGGGCTCGGTCGCCATCAGCTTGATGATGAACAAGGTGCCCACCCCAAACACGAAGAAATAGACGATGATGAAGGCGATCAGCGAGGCCGCCACGGCGGGCGCCGCCAACGGCGAGGCGCTTTCGGCGGTGCGCAACAGGCCAAAGATCGTAAAGGGCTGGCGGCCGGTTTCCGTGGTGATCCAGCCGGCGAGCACCGCGACAAAGCCCGCCGGGCCCATCGCCAATGCCAGCCGCTGCTGCCAGACATTTTCGAACAACCGCCCGCGCCAGCCATTGAACGCCGCCCAGCCGCCGAGCAGCAGCATCAGCACGCCAAGGCCCACCATCACGCGGAAGGCATAGAAGGGAAAGGCGACCTTGGCGCGGTTCTGAGGGGGCACCTTGTCGAGGCCCGTGGTGGCTGCCTCGATATCATGCTGCAGCACCAGGCTGCCGAGCGCCGGCACCTCCAGCTTATAGTGCATCTCCTGGGCGGCATCATCGGGCACGCCGAATAGGATCAAGGGTGCAGCGCGATCGTGGCTTTCATAATGGCCTTCCATGGCTGCGATCTTGGCCGGCTGGTGTTGCAGCGTGTTCACGCCATGCTCGTGACCCGCCAGCACCTGCAGCGGCGCCGTGACAGCCACCATGCCCATCGCCATGGCAAACATGATCTTCGTGGCCGGCTGGGCGGCGCGGCCGAGCTTGCGGTCCTTCAGAAGATGCCAGGCGCCGACAGCGCCGACCACCAGCGCAGTGGTGAGATAGGCGCCCAGCAGCGTGTGGGTGAGGCGGTAGGGCATGGACGGGTTGAACACCACCTCCAGCCAATCGGTCGCGTAAAATTGCCCATTGGCACCAATGGCATAGCCTTGCGGCGTCTGCATCCAGCTGTTGACCACGATGATCCAGAACGCCGAGATGGTGGTGCCGATGGCGACCAGGCAGGTGGCCATGAAATGGAGTTTCTTGCCGACCCGATCGAGCCCGAACAGCATGACACCCAGGAAACCGGATTCGAGGAAGAAGGCCGACAGCACTTCATAGGCCATCAACGGGCCAATCACCGGCCCGGCCTTGTCCGAAAAAGCCGACCAGTTCGATCCGAACTGATAGGCCATGACGATGCCCGACACGACACCCATGCCAAAGGCGATGGCGAAGATCTTCAGCCAATAATGGAACAGCTGCAGATAGACATCGCGGCCCGTCTTCAGCCAAAGCCCTTCCAGAACAGAAAGATAGCTGGCCAACCCGATCGAGAAGGCCGGGAAGATGAAGTGGAACGACACGGTGAAGGCGAACTGGAAGCGGGCCAGCGTCAGAGCAGACACATCGTCAAACATATGGCTCCTTCCCGACGCGCGCGCGACCGTGTAGCCGGAGTGAAAACGCGATGCTTATGGCGGGGAATCATGGCGACGGACATTGAAATTGCGCGGGCAGCGACATTGCGCCCCATCCGGGCGATCGCGGCCGGGCTGGGGCTGGCGGAAACCGACATCGAACCGCACGGGCATTTTATTGCCAAAATTGCGGCCAAAGCGCTGCCGGCGGTGGCCGGCCGTGATCCGGCGGCTGACGGCGGTGTTCCGGCGGCTGGCGGCAAGCTGATTCTGGTGACCGCCGTCAATCCAACGCCAGCGGGGGAAGGCAAAACCACCACAACTGTTGGTCTCGCTGACGCCCTCAACCGCATCGGCCGGCGGGCGGTGATCGCGCTGCGCGAGCCCAGCCTGGGCCCGGTGTTCGGCCGCAAGGGCGGCGCCACCGGCGGCGGCCAGGCGCAGGTGCTGCCGATGGAGAAGATCAACCTGCATTTCACCGGCGATTTCCACGCCATCACCTCGGCCCACAATCTGCTCGCCGCGATGATCGACAATGCGGTGCATTTCGGGACACCGATGGCATCGGGCGCCGCCATCAACCCACGGACGGTCACCTGGCGGCGCGTGCTGGACATGAACGACCGCGCCCTGCGCCAGATCGTTTCCGGCATGGGCACCGGCAACCATCCGTTGCGCGAAACCGGGTTCGACATCACGGTCGCTTCGGAAGTGATGGCGATCCTGTGCCTGGCCGACGACGTGGCCGATCTTCAGGCCCGCCTCGCCCGCATCCGGGTGGCGAAAGACATGGCCGGAAATCCGGTGACGGCCGGTGACATCGGCGCGGCCGGCGCCATGGCGGCGTTGCTGCTTGATGCCATGCAGCCCAATCTGGTGCAGTCGATCCACGGCTCCGCTGCCCTCATCCATGGCGGGCCGTTCGCCAACATCGCCCATGGCTGCAATTCGGTGATCGCCACCCGCACGGCTCTGGCGCTGGGCGAGTTCGCCGTGACCGAAGCCGGGTTCGGGGCCGATCTGGGGGCGGAGAAATTCGCCCATATCAAGTGCCGCTCCGCCGGTCTCGCCCCGGCCGTGGCCGTGGTGGTGGCGACGGTGCGCGCGCTCAAATATCATGGCGGCATGGCGCTGGCCGATTTGGGCACCGCCGATGCGGTCGCCCTTGATCGCGGCCTCGAAGTGCTGGCCCGCCATGTCGAGAATCTGCAAAGCCTTGGCCTGCCCGTCGCCGTGGCCATCAACGCCTTCAGCAACGATCGGCCAGAAGAGCAGCAACAGGTGCTCGCGCACTGCCGCGAAGTGCTGGGCGTCGCCGCCCATCTGTGCAGCCACTGGGCCGACGGCCCGACCGGCGCGGAGGAATTGGCCCGCAGCGTCGCTGCCCTGGCCGACGCCAACAGCGACCCGGCCGCCGCTTTCACTCCGCTCTATGCCACCGGCACCGACGTGTATGACGCGCTCACCATTGTGGCCACCCGCATCCACCGTGCCGCCCAGGTCACCCTGTCGCCGGCCGCGCAGAAGCAGCTGGCCGCGCTGCGCCACGAAGGTCTGGCCAATCTGCCGGTGTGCATCGCCAAGACGCCCTACAGCTTCACCGCGGACGAAAAAGTGCGCGGCGCGGTGTTCGGGCACGACCTGCCCATCCGCGAACTGCGGCTGGCCGCCGGCGCCGGCTTCATCGTCGCGCTCGCCGGCGAAATCGCCACCATGCCGGGCCTGCCCAAGCAGCCCTCGGCCATCGGCATCCACCTCGATGCGCAAGGCCGGATCGAAGGGCTGAGCTGACCGGGCTGGCCTGCCGCCTGCTCAGCGCACCACGAGATCGATCTCCACAGTCTTCACCGGCTGGTCCGGCGCCCACGGCCGCGCCAGCCGGGCGGTGATGCGATAGCGGCCGGCTGGGGCCTGCACCTGCACCTGGCCGCCGGCCGGATCGCCCAGCTGGCTCGGCGCAGCGGCCGGTGTGCTATCGGCGATCTGCTGCACGCCCGCCGGCAGGGTGAGCCGCCATTCATGGCCGGTGGCCGGCCCGCGCGGCGCGGCCTTCGTGGTGCTGCTGGCCCAGTGGCGCCGCCTGCCAGCCGCGCGCGCTGAGCAGGGTTTCGGGCAGCACCGAGGTGCGCAGGCCCAGCCGCGTATCTGCCTCCTGTAGCAGCGCTACATCGGCACCGATTTCATCGAGCACATCAAGGATGCGCTGCGGGTTCAGCCGGCCGTCGCTGCCCACGGCCTTGTGGATATTGTAGCTGGCGATGGTGATGCTCACCCGCGCGGAGCTATCGCTTGCACGCCGCAAGAAAGGTCAGTATTATTGACCCATCTCGCACATGCACAAAGAGTCTTAGCCATGGTCGCCGGTCTACCGCCTGTCAGCCTTGAAGACAAATATCGCTTCCGCGACGGCCGCGTGTTCATGTCGGGCGTGCAGGCGCTGGTGCGGTTGCCGCTGGTGCAGAAATGGCGCGACACCGCCGCCGGGCTGAACACCGCCGGCTTCATCTCCGGCTATCGCGGCTCGCCGCTGGGTGGGTATGATCAGGAATTGTGGCGCGCCAAGAAGTGGCTGAAGGAACAGGATATCCACTTCGTTCCCGGCGTGAACGAGGAACTGGGCGCCACCGCGGTGTGGGGCACGCAGCATGTGGCGCTGAACCCAAAGGCCGAGCGCGATGGCGTGTTCGGCATCTGGTATGGCAAGGGCCCCGGCCTTGATCGCGCCATGGATGTGCTGAAGCACGGCAATGCCGCCGGCACTTCGGCCCATGGCGGAGTGCTTGCCATCGTCGGCGATGATCACGGCGCCAAATCCTCCACCCTGCCCCACCAGAGCGACCATAATTTCCAGGCCGCCTTCGTGCCGTTCCTGGCGCCGGCCAGCGTGCATGAATTCGTTGAATATGGCCTGCTGGGCATCGCCATGAGCCGTTTTGCCGGCACCTGGGTCGGCTTCAAGGCCACGGCCGACACGGTGGAAACATCGGCTACCGTCGATCTGTCGGGCGAAAACCGCGGCATCATCATCCCGCAGTTCGAGTTCCCCGATGGCGGCGTCCACATCCGCCCCGGCGACATCTGGCGCGAGGAAGACACCCGCCTGCAACGCTACAAGGGCTTTGCCGCCATGGCTTTTGCCAAGGCCAACGGCATCGACCGCGTGGTGTGGGATTCGCCGAAACCCCGCATCGGCATCGTTTCCACCGGCAAGGCTTTTGCCGACACGATGGAAGCGCTGGACGAACTGGGCATCGATGCCCGCGTCGCGGCCGATATCGGCCTGAAGGTCTACAAGGTTGGCATGCCGTGGCCGCTGGAGCCCGATGGCATCCGCGCCTTTGCCGAAGGCCTGGATGAAGTGCTGGTGATCGAGGAAAAGCGCGAATTCATCGAGCATCAGCTAAAATGGCAGCTGTATAACTGGCGCGAGAGCGTGCGCCCGCGCGTTGTCGGCAAGCATGACGAAAGCGGCGAATGGCTGCTGAGCCCCGACAATGAACTGTCACCCGGCGTCATCGCCCATGTGATCGCCGCGCGCCTGCAGCATTTCCACAACACCGATCGCATTCAGGCTGCACTCGCCTTCTTCCGCGATCAGGCCGGCAAATCTGCCGCGCATGTGACGCCGGTCAAGCGCAGCCCCTATTTCTGTTCCGGCTGCCCGCACAACACGTCGACCAAGGCGCCGGAAGGCCAGCGCGCCCTGGCCGGCATCGGCTGCCACATCATGGCGATGTGGATGGACCGCGCCGAAACCTTCACCCAGATGGGCGGCGAAGGCGTGACCTGGGTGGGCGAAGCGCCGTTCGTTGGCGAGAAGCACGTGTTCGCCAATCTGGGTGACGGCACCTATTTCCACTCCGGCCTGCTCGCCATCCGCCAGTCGATCGCGGCGGGTGTGAACATCACCTACAAGATCCTCTACAACGACGCCGTCGCCATGACCGGCGGGCAGAAGCATGACGGTGAACTGGGCGTGGACCAGATCGCGGCGCAGATGCTGGCCGAACATGCGAAGAAGGTGGTGATCCTCACCGAGGACCTTGATCGCTACAAGGGCGTCACCATCCCGCAAGCTGTTCGCCTGCTCGATCGCGGCGAACTCGAAAACATCAGCCAGGAATTCGCCGCCACGCCGGGCTGCACGGTGATCATCTTCGATCAGACCTGCGCCGCCGAAAAGCGCCGCCGCCGCAAGCGCAAGCAGCTCGTCGATCCCGCCCGCCGCATCTTCATCAATCCGTCGGTGTGTGAAGGCTGTGGCGATTGTTCGGTGCAATCCAACTGCGTTTCCGTCGAGCCGCTGGAAACCGAATTCGGCCGCAAGCGCCGTATCAACCAATCGAGCTGCAACAAGGATTACAGCTGCGTCAAAGGCTTCTGCCCCAGTTTCGTGACGGTGGACGATGCCGAGGTGAAGAAATCCAAGGCGGAATTCACCCTGGATGGCGTTGCCGATCCGGTGATCCCGGCGCCCGGCCATGGCTATAACATCATGGTCACCGGCATTGGCGGCACCGGCGTACTCACCGTCTCGGCGCTGCTCGGCACCGCCGCCCATATCGAAGGTCTGGCCAGCACCACCGCCGATATGGCCGGCCTCGCCCAGAAGGGCGGCGCGGTTTATGCGCATGTCCGCATCGCCGGGTCCAACGATGATCTCCTCTCCCCGCGCATCATGGCCGGCAGCGCCGATGTCGTGCTGGCCTGCGATGCCGTAGTCGCGGCTGACAAGCCGACCCAGACGCTGATGGTGCCGGAACGCACCGCCGTGATCGCCAACGCCGATATCGCGCCCACATCCGATTTCGTGCGTAACCGCGATTTCGATTTCCACAGCGCGCAGGTGGAACGCACCATCCGCAAGGCCAGCAACCCCAACGCCTGCGATTTCATCGCCGCCGATACGGTGGCCACGGCGCTGTTGGGCGATGCCATCGGCAGCAACATATTGCTGATGGGCTATGCCTGGCAGAAGGGCCTGATCCCGCTGAAGCGCGAGAGCATCGAAAGCGCCATCGATCTGAACGGCGTCGCCATCCCCTTCAACAAGAAGGCGTTTGCGCTGGGCCGCCTGCTCGCCACCCGCCCCGATCAGGTGCTGGCGCTGGTCGAAGCCACCCGCGGCCCGCAGCCGGAACCGCCCGCCACCTCGCTCGACGAGATGATCGCCCGCCGCGAAGCCGACCTGATCCTTTATCAAGACGCCGCCTACGCCACCCGCTTCCGCGCTCAGGTCGACAAGGCCCGCACTGCCGGCGGCGACGCCTTTGCCGAAGCGGTCGCCAAGAGCCTCTACAAGCTGATGGCCTACAAGGACGAATATGAAGTCGCCCGCCTCTACAGCGATGGCCGTTTCGAAGCGGCATATTCCGCCCAATTCGCCGGCGGCAAACCGCGCGTGCTGCTGGCCCCGCCGCTGATCACCCGCACCGATCCCGCCACCGGCCGCCCGAAGAAAATCAGTTTCGGCCCATGGATCTTCAAGGCGTTCGGCGTGCTGGCCAAGTTCAAGGGCCTGCGCGGCAGCAAGCTCGACATCTTCGGCTACAGCGAAGAACGCCGCCACGAACGCGCCGACATCGCGGCGTTTGAGGCCGACATCGACCGCCTCTGCACCGACGTGAACCCCGCCAACATCGGCCTCGCCATCGCCATCGCCAAACTGCCGATGGACGTGCGCGGGTTTGGCCCGGTGAAGGACAAGGCACGCGGCGAAATGCTCAAGCGCCGCGACGCGCTGTGGGCGAAATGGCCGGGGCTGGCGGCAAGGGCCGCCGCCTGATCTTGAGGTGAGGTTCTCGCCTCCGGCAGCAAGGGTCTTTCAACGCCAATCGGCGGCAGGCTGAAGGGCCTGCCGCCGAAAGGCGCGCTTGAAACTGTGGGCGGTGTTTTGGCGCCGCCCGGCAGGATCAGGCAGCGGTGGTCAGTGCCGCAATGCGGCGACGACGGGCCTGGAAGCCGACGAGGCCGAAGCCGGCGATCAGCATGGCCCAGACCGACGGTTCAGGAACGCCGCCGACGACGATCGCTTCCGGGTCGCTGGAGAAGCTGCCGGTGCTGTAGGCTTGGAACGAGCGCAAAGCGGCGCCCGGGTTGGCGAACAGCAGCGGCGCCAGCGAGGTCAGCGAAATCGACATGTCAAAGTCGCTGCCCGGCACGAAGCTCACGAAATCCGACGTGAACAGGATGGTCGAACCACCGCCGGTCGAACCGTTGTAGGCCGCGGCCGAAGCATTGGTCTGCCCCGAGACGCTGACATCGGTGAACGTGCCCGAGAGCAGGTTCGATCCAGCAGCGTAGTTGGTCCCGCCGATGGTGATTGCGCTGGTCGACAGGAACGAGAAACCGCCAGCGAGGCCCGGCTGGAGGGTGAAGACGCCGAAAGTCTGGGCCGGCGACGCCGTGCTGGACAGCAAGGTGAACGATGCCAGGACATTGGTGACGGACGCGGCAAGCGCCGGCGGCAGGAACGAGAAGCTGACCAGGCGGGAGCCCGGCACACTCGTCAGAGGATCAATGGTGTACAGCGAGCCGGTGGTGCCGCTGACATCGTCGGGAGCGCTGTTCTGGAAACGAACGCCGGACACGGAATTGATACCGGTGAAATTGGCGAAGGTCGTGAGCACCGCTTGCGCCGGCGCGGCGGATAGCCCGACCACGGCAAAGACCGTGGCCAATGCGAGGCGTGGAGATTTCAGCATGCACTTCACTCCATGAAATGGTGCCAGAACGAAAAAATTCGGCCGAAACGACCGCGTTCTTGTCCAGCGCCGCAAAATACCATGCAAATATCGTGCCAATTAAATATTAAGGGTTAACATATTATAAAGATTGAAAACGAATATTTCATCAATTTACGAATTAAAAAAATCTTTTTTCAATATTTAATTCAGATCATGAACATATCGTTCATATACAGAATGGATACAACAGAATCTATTCGGTTACATTGCATAGAAATAATATTTTTACTTATAATTATGGAACCTTTTTGATTTTGCTGAATCGGCTCGATCGTGAAACCGGCGGGGTCGGCCCGACCCCGTGTCGAGCATCAGCCGCAGGCCTTTGACGGCTTTCTTGCTGTCACCGGCCGTGACAGGGCGGGCGCGGCGGGCGATGGTGCTTCCGCTGGCTCTAGATAGCTTTCCGCGCGCCGGATCGCGTGTATCACTCTCGGCCAAACACTATGGTCTGGGGAGAGCCATGCACTACACGGAACTGGCGCAGGCGCGCGACGAGCTGACGGGGCCTGGGGGCGCGTTCGAGATCGCTCATGTCAACGTCAATGGCATCCCGGTGCGCGCCTATCGCCATGCGCTGCCCGATGTGCGGGCGCTGTGGCAATCAACGCACGCGTTCGCCGACCGCACCTACCTTGTCTATGGCGAGGAGCGGCTGACCTACCGCCAAGCCCATGCCCGTGTGGACGCCATCGCGGCCTGGCTGGCGGCGCAGGGCATCAGGCCCGGCGACCGGGTGGCGATTGCCATGCGCAACTATCCCGAATGGATGCTGATCTATTGGGCCTGTGTCTCCACCGGCATCGCTGTCGTTGGTATGAATGCGTGGTGGACGCCCGAGGAAATGGCCTATGCGCTGGCGGACTCGGCGCCCAAGGCCGTGTTCCTCGATGCCGAGCGGCTCGACCGCTACAAGGAAATCGCCGCGCCGCCGGCCGGCCTGATGCTCATCGGGGTGCGGCTGCGCGGGCCGGAACCGGGGGTGACGCCGTTTGCCGATGTGCTGGCGCACGGCGGGGCGGTGCTGGACGTTGCGATCGATCCCGATGCGGATGCCTGCATCTTCTACACATCGGGCACCACCGGCTTTCCCAAGGGCGCGCAGCTCACCCATCGTGGCTGCATCACCAATTTATTCAACATGCTCTATGCTGGCGCCTCGACGGCGCGGGCGGTGCAACTCGCCACCGGTTTGGAGCCGCCTGCCGTGGCGCCGGTACCCGTGTCGTTGCTGACGACGCCGCTGTTCCATGTGACGGCCAACAATTGCGGCGCCTATGCGACGACCGCGGCCGGCGGCACCATCGTGCTGATGTACCGCTGGGACGCTGGCGAAGCGCTGCGCATCATCGCCCAGGAACGCGTCACCTCCATTGGCGGCGTGCCGGTGATGGCGCGCGAACTGATCAACCACCCGGATTTTGCCAGCACCGACGTGTCGAGCCTGACGGCGATGTCGGGCGGCGGCGCCCAGGTGCCGCCCGATCTGGTGCACAAGATCGAGGACAAGGTGGCCAGCGCCCGGCCCAGCACGGGTTACGGCATGACCGAAACCTGCGGCATCATCACGTCGGTCTCCGGCGACTTCTTTGTCGACAAGCCCGACAGCGCGGGCCCCGCCATGCCCGCCTATGAAGCCAAGTGCGTCGATGATGCCGGCAACACGGTGCCGCCGGGCGAAATCGGCGAACTGTGGGTGAAGGGCGCCGCCGTCATCAAGGGCTATATCAACCGCCCGGAAGCAACCGCGGCTTCAATCACCGATGGCTGGCTGCACACCGGCGACATCGCCCGCATCGATGAAGACGGCTTCATCTTCATCGTCGATCGCAAGAAGGACATGGTGCTGCGCGGCGGTGAGAATGTCTATTGCGCCGAGGTGGAAGCCGCCATCTACCGCCATGCTGCGGTGGCCGAATGCTGCGTGTTCGGCGTGCCCGATCACCGGCTGGGCGAGGAAGTGGCCGTGGCCGTGGTGCTGAAGCCCGGTGAAAGCCTTGATGAGGCGGCGCTGCGCAGCTTTGTCGGCAGCCTGATCTCCAACTACAAGGTGCCGCGCCACGTCTGGTTCATGGCCGAAGCGCTGCCGCGCAACGCCAGCGGCAAGTTCCTGCGGCGCGAACTGCGCGACCGTTTGGCGAAGGACCTGCCGGAAGCGTGACCGGCGGCGCACTGTTTAATCGATGTTGAGGGCGAAGCAGCCGTTCTTGCCGATTTCCAGCGTCTTGCAGCCGTCGCGGGCTTCGTCGCGGGTGGGGAACGGGCCGACCTGCAGGCGGTAGTTGCTGCCGAATTTGCCGATCGTCGGGTGCAGGCCCTTGGTCGACTTCTTGTTTGCGGCGGCGAGCTTGGTCCAGGCCTGCATGGCGGTTTTCTGGCTGGGGTAGGTGCCGAGCTGAATGCGCCAGCCGGTTTCCTTGGGTTCAGCGGCCTTCTTGGCGGCCAGTTTCTTTTCGGCAGCGCGTTTTTCAGCGGCGGCTTCGGCGGCGGCGGCCTTCTTTGCCGCAGCCGCTTCGGCGGCACGGTTGGGCCGGGCGGTGGGGGGCGCCAAGGGGGGCGTGCTGGCGGCCGGGGCAGGTTGGCGCATCGGTTCGGCGGCAGCGGGCGCTGAATCTTGCGCCTCTTCGGTGTCGCCTTCGCCGGCATCGGCTTCGACGGATTTGAGCGCAGCGGCGTTCAAGGCAGCCGTGCTGGTGCCGGAAGCCGCTGCCGGCGCGCTGGCGACCACGATCGCCGGTGGCGGCGTGGTGACGGCCATCATCGGCGGTGGCTGGATGCCGGGCTGGAACTGCGCCGGGATGCCGCTGCCGTTGGCGAGTGCGGTGGCGATCTGCCAGCCGTTGGCGCGATCAAGCGGCTGGATCACCTGGGAAAGTTCATTCAGCGCCTTGGTGGCTTCGGGCAGGCCTTGCGCGGCGGCGCGCACCAGATAGGCATAAGCCAGCGGCAGGGATTTCACCGCGCCATCGCCGTTCCAGTGTACGATGCCGAGCACATATTGGGCGCGCATTTCGCCGCGATCCGCGGCGGCTTTCAGCCAGCGCACGGCTTCGGCTTTTTCGGTGGCCTGGAACAACAAGATGCCCAGATTGGCCTGCGCGGGCAAATGGCCCTTCACGGCCGCGCGGCGATACCAGTCGCTGGCGGTGGTCTTCTCGAGCGCGACGCCGCGGCCGAGTTTATAGGCCTGGCCCATGTTGAACATGGCATCGGCATCGCCATCCTGCGCGAAAGGCTGCCACATCGAGACGGCGGCATCCCACTTGCTGGCGCGCCACAGTTCAACGCCCTGGCGCACCGATGGCGGCGGCGGCGTGGCGCGGGCGGGTGCGGCGGCCACGGGGCGGCTGGCGCGGCCCTTCTTGCCCTTCTTCTTGCGGGCGGCGAGCGCCGGATCGCCGACCACCAGGGCCAGCACCAGCAGTGCGCCAATTGCCTTCAAACCCGCCAAACCAAGTCTCCGCCTTTGATTGTCATGCGCACGATGCCGGCGGTTGGCACACCATCAAATGGCGTATTGCCGGCTCCGTGAAATTTCCGTCCGTCGATACGCCAGGGGGCAGCTTCATCAAAGACCACAAGGTCCGCCGGTGCGCCGAGTTGCAGCGTTCCGGCGATGAGCCCAAAGCGGCGGGCCGGATTGAGGCTCAACATGGCCACAAGGCGCGGCAGATTGATCACGTCGTCGCGCACCAGGCCAAGGCCAAGGGCCAAAAGGGTTTCGGCGCCGGCCATCCCGGCGCGGGCATCGGCGAAGGGTTGGCGCTTGTCTTCCTGGCTTTGCGGATCGTGGCCGGAGGAGAGAATGGTGATCAGGCCGGCGCGGATGCCTTCGATCGACGCCAGCCGATCACGCTCATCCCGCAGCGGTGGGGACAGGCGGGCAAAGCTGCGGAAGCCGGAGACAGCCATGTCGTTGAGGAACAGGTGAGCGGGCGTGATGCCGGCCGTCACATCCACCCCGCGCGCCTGGGCAGCGGCAATCACGGCCAGCCCTTCGGCAGTCGTCACTTGGCGGATATGGAGCGCCGCGCCCGTCGCTTCGGCGAGGCGGCAATCGCGGCTGATGGCCAGCGCCTCCGCAAAGGCCGGCGCGGCGGCCAAGCCCAGCCGCGTCGCATATTCGCCGGCCGTGGCGACGGCACCGGCGGTGAGCGCGGGCTCTTCGGCGTGGCTGACCACGGTGAGGCCATGGCCGTGGGCATAGGCGAGCAGCCGGTGCATCACGCGGGCATCGGCGATGGCATGGCGGCCAGTGGCGACACCCACAGCGCCAGCGGCCTTGGCCAGGCCGATTTCGGCCAGTTCCGCGCCGTTCAGTCCGCGGGTGGCGGCAGCGAGCGGGTGCACCCACACATCCGGCTTGCCGGAACCTTGCGCATAGGCGACCAGTGCTGGTTCATCGAGCGGCGGCGACTGATCGGGCATCAGCACCATGCGGGTGATGCCGCCCGCGTTCGCCGCAGCGGTATCGGCCTTGAACACGCCGGCATCGATGATCCCCGGCGCCACCACCAGCCCGCGCCCGTCGATCACCGTGGCATCCGATGGCGGTTCGGCGTGGCCGATGCCGGCGACCTTGCGATCCTTCAACAGGATGGTGGCGATTCCGTCATGCCCGGTGGCCGGGCAGATGACGCGGGCGCCGGTGAGCGCGAGGGGAGCGGTGGGCGTCATTTCCAGCCCTCCACACCACGCCGCTTGCGGGTCAGCACATCAAGGCAGGCCATGCGCACCGCCACGCCCATTTCCACCTGTTCGGTGACGGCGCTGCGGGCGATATCGTCGGCAATCGCCCCGTCGATCTCCACGCCGCGGTTCATCGGGCCGGGATGCATCACCAGCACATCGGGCGCGGCCTTGGCCAGCCGGGCTTCGGTGAGGCCGTAGAAGCGGAAATATTCCCTCGGACTGGGCACATAGGCGCCCTCCATCCGCTCCGTCTGCAGGCGCAGCATCATCACCACGTCGGCGCCGGCGAGGCCGGCATCCATGTCGGTGAAGCTTTGCACGGCATAGCCATCAAGGCCGTCGGGCAGCAGGGTGGACGGGGCCACGGCGCGCACTTCGGCGCCCAGGCTGGCCAGCAGCTGGAAATTGGAACGGGCAACGCGGCTGTGCAGGATATCGCCGCAGATCGCGACGCGCAGCCCGGCGATGCGCCCCTTGCGGCGGCGGATGGTGAGCGCGTCGAGCAGCGCCTGGGTCGGGTGTTCGTGGCGGCCATCGCCGGCATTCAGCACCGGGCAATCGACCTTTTCCGAAATAAGCTGCACCGCGCCCGACGATCCGTGGCGGATCACGATCATGTCAGGATGCATGGCGTTCAGCGTCAGCGCGGTGTCGAGCAGGGTCTCGCCCTTCTTCACGCTGGAGCCGGAGACGCCGAGGTTGACCACGTCTGCCCCCAGCCGCTTGCCGGCGATTTCGAAGCTGAGCAGCGTGCGGGTGGAATTTTCGAAAAAGGCGTTGATCTGGGTGAGGCCGGCCAGACGATCATCCCGCTTGGCCATGCGGGCGCGATTCATGTCCACCCATTGTTCGGCTTCATCCAGCAGGAAGGCGATTTCCCACGGCTTCAGCTGGGCGATGCCGAGCAGATGTTCATGCGGGAACGGATGCGCGCCATCGGCAAGAGCGGGGTGGGAGGGAACACGCGCCATAAGGGCCACCCCTAATGGCATGGGCCGTGCCAATCAACCCGCGTGACGCCGCATCACTCGCCCCCTCAATCGCGGCGCCAGCGCAGGACGGGCAGAACCGAGGCAAAATCATCGCTCCACGGCGCCAGCCCCTTCTGGCTGCGGGGTGGGCGCCAGCCACCGCCGGCTGCCACCAGCGCATCAAGCCGGGCGGGATCGCGGGACAGCGCCACCCAGGTCGATCCAGCCGTGACCCAGCCCTGCCCGTCGCGGTGCGGCGCCGGCATCGCCAGCACCTGCACCCGCCAGCCGCCCGCCCGTGCCAACGCCGCCAGCACGGGTTCCAGATCAAGGAAACGGTTGGAAATGTGGACGAGCAGCAGGCCATCGCGCGCTAGCGCGCGGCCGTAGAGGCCGAAAGCTTCGCGGGTGATCAGGTGTAATGGAATGGCATCGGAGGAAAAGGCATCGATGGCGAGCAGATCAAGGCCCGCCGGCGGTGCCTGCGCAAGGGTGAGGCGTGCATCGCCGACAATGATACCCAGATCGGGTTTGCAGCGGCTGATGTAACTGAAGTCACGCCGGGCGATGGTGACAATCAGCGGATCAATCTCCCACGCCGTCCAGCGCTGGCCAGGCTTGGCATGGCAGACGAGCGTGCCAGTGCCCAGGCCGACGACGCCGATGCGGGCGTTGCTTTCCATCTGCGCCAACGCCCGGCCGATGCCGGATTCGCTGAGATAATAGGTCATCGGCGTGGTGGCGAGTTCGGGGCGCAGTGATTGGGCGCCGTGCATGGTGGTGCCGTGCAGCAGCGCCGTGTAGCCCGCCGCCGGACGAGCCGAGACGGTGTAAACGCCGAAAAAGCTGCGCTGGCGTTGGCCCGAAAGGCTGGTCTCCAGCTGGATGGCGCCGCCCAATGCCGCCATCAGGCAGGCCAGCGCCGCCGTGAAGGCCCAGCGCCGGCCCTGCAGTAACAGCGCCAACACGCCGGCTACGCCGACGCAGGCCATGCTGGTCCACGGCCAGGCCTGGCTGCGATCCAGGCCAACGCTGCCCAGTCGCGTCGCCGCCGCCCAACAGAGCAGCGCGACGAGCGGCAGCAGCAATAGCCACCAGCGGCCCTTCAGCCACATGCGGCCAGGAAGCAGCGCCGCCGCCGCCAGCAGCAGCAGCGGATGTTCCCACGGCCAATCCAGCGTGAGCGGTGCCAGCAGCGCGCAGAAAAGCCCGCCCAGCGCGCCGCCGATCGACGTCCACAGATAGAAGCTGGTGAGGCCGGCGGCCTCGGGGCGGTCTGCCGCCAGCGCGCCATGCAGGGAGACGGTGATCAGCAGCAACAGGGCCAGACCGGCAAGCGCAAACAGCGTCGCCACGCCGGGGCCGCTGCCGGCCAGGCACACCCAACTGCCCAGCAGCACCAGCGCCAGCGGTGTGGCCCGTTGCGCCAGGCCGGCGAGGCGCGGCCCCGCGGCAGAAAACACGATGACGAAGCTGAGCAGATAGAGCGCCAGCGGCACCACCCACAGCAGCGGCATCGCCATGATATCGGTGGTGAGATGGGTGGTGGTGGAGAGCAGCAGCGCCGACGCCACTGCCGCCAACAGCGCCCAGCGCAGCCGCAGCACCAGCGGGATGAACGGCCGGGGCACCGGCACTGCCGCCGCACCATCGCCCGCCGCAAGCCCGCACAGCGCCATCAGCGCTGCCAAGACGACAAAGCCGGCCGACCAGCCGATGCGCTGCGTTTCCAGCCCGGCCAGCGGCTCGACGAGCAAGGGATAAGCGATCAGCGCGGCAAAACTGCCGAGGTTGGAAGCGGCGTAGAGGAAATAGGGATTGGCGGCATCACCATCATCGGTGCGGGCAAACCAGGCCTGCATCAGCGGCGCCTGTGCCGATACCGCCAGGAACACCGGCCCGATCGAGGCCGCCAGCAAGCCGATCAGCCACAGCGACGGATCACCGCTGCCCGCGGCCGGGAACCACCCCGCCATGCCGATCGGCAAGGTGAGCGCGGCCGCGGCAAACAGGCCGAGATGCAGCAGCAGCTGCCGGCGCACCGGCAGCCGCTGCAACCAATCGGCATAGACATAGCCGGCCAACAGCGCCGCCTGATAGAACAGCATCGCCGTGTTCCACACCGACGGCGATCCACCCAGCACCGGCAGCACGATCCGGCCGAACAGCGGCTGCACCAGGAAAAGCAGGAAACTGCCCGAAAACAGCGTGGTGATGAACAAGGGCCGCAGTGGCAGGCGGCGGGCAGCAGCAGCGATCATGGCAGCAGCCCCGGCACCACCACGGCATAGCCCAGCAGCATCGCCAGCGCCGCCAGCGCCAGCGACAGTCCTGCTCGCCAGCCTGCGTGCCCGGCGGTGACCAGCACCACACACAGTTTCAGCAGCGTGTTGAGCAACACCGGCAACGCCAGGATGGTGCCCGCCAGACCGGGGGCGATACTGCCGCGCGGCAGTCCGCGCAGGGCGACGATGGCAGCATCGACATCCATCGCACCGGCCAGCGCCAGCGTTATGGCCACCCCGCTGCCGCCAAATCGCACCTGCATCCATTGGACGACCAGTTGCACAAGCGCCACCAGCACCGCAAAGCCCAGCGCCGGCAGCAGGGCAAAGGGGTTGCCCGTTGGTGCGTCGCCGGCAGGGGCCACGGCGGCGCGGCGGGCGAGCAACCAGGCCAGCAGCAACGCCACCAGCGCCGCTGGCCCCATCACGCGTGCAAAGCCGATCAGCGCAAAGGGCACCAGTAGGCCCACCAGCAGCCCGGTGCGCAGGAACATCACCGTCGATGCGATGGCGATGCCGGCGGCCAGGCGTGGGCGGGATTCAGGTTCCGTCTTGATCCGCTGCGCCAGGGCGGCGGTGACAGCCGTGCTGCTGTAGATCGCGCCCACTGCCGCCATCGCCAACACGCCGCGCTCCGGCCCCAGCCGCCGCCCCAAGACATAGCCGGCAAAGCTGATCGCGCACACCACCACCACCAGCCACAATTCGCGCGGGTTCCAGGCGTTCATCGGGCCCATGGCGCGATCCGGCAGCACCGGCCACAGCGCACCGGCGATCACTGCAAACAGCACGACCGCGTGGAAATCGGCTTCGGAAAGCCCCTCAATCCAGGCGTGAAGCCGCTGCCGCTGCGCCAGCAAGAAGGCGGTCACCACGGCCAACGCCAGCGCCGGCACCGGCAGGCCATGCCCAGCGAGCCAGCCCAGGCCCAGCGTGACCAGCGCGGCGGCTTCGGTAGTGGCACTGGGGGATTTGTCCCGCCGATAGCCGATGATCACCAATGCACAGCCCGCCAGCAGCAGCACGGCAGACACCGCCCAACCTTGCGTCATGCCAGCGGCAAAGCCCGCCAGCCCGCCGATCAGCCCGAACAGGCCAAAGGTGCGCAGGCCTGCCACCCGGCTGCCGGGCCGGGCGCTGCGCTGTTGCCAGCCGCGTTCCAGCCCGATCAACAGGCCGATGGCCAGCGGCATCACCAGCCGCGCCAGATCAGCGTTCGAAAGCATCGGCAACAGCCGTGCCGGGCGATGGCTTGCCGGTCAAGCATCGCCGCCGTAAGGCAGCGGCCATGGCCACCGCTTTCCGTCCCAAATGGGTGATCGTCATCGCCTTCTACAACGAGGCGAACTATATCGCGCCCACCGTCGCCTGCGCGCTGGCGCAGGATCGTGACGACATCATGCTGGTGTGCGTGGACAATGCCTCCAGCGATGCCAGCCCGCAGATCGTGGCCGATGCCATCGCCGGCAACCCGCGCGCTTGCCAAGTCACCGAAACCAACCAGGGCCACACGTTTGCGCTGCGCCGCGGCCTTGCCATCGCGCAGGAACTCGGCGCCGAAAACATCGCCTTCTGGGATGCCGATACCTTCTATCCGCCGCATTACATCAGCCGCGCCGATGCACTGCTGGGCGCCGATCCCCGCATCGTCGGCGTGCAGGCCTTTGACATCTATGGCCCCTTTGACAGCTTCAAGAACCGCATCGTCCGGCAGCGCATGGCGCTCACCGCCAGCATCCTCAGCGGCCAGGGCCACACCGGCACCTTCGGCCAGGCCTTCCGCATCGCGCCGCTGGTCGCCTGCGGTGGCCCCAAGAGCGATGACTGGCCGTTCGTGCTGTACGACCACGAACTGATCCATCGCGTGCTGAAACAGGGCCGCCTCACCCATGCCGCCGATCATGTCTGCTGGCCCGCCCCGCGCCGCCAGGTGAAGGGCCATGTGCGCTGGAACCTTGTCGAACGGCTCACCTATGCCCTCACGCCCTATGCGGTGAAGGACTGGTTTTTCTACGATTTCCTCAGCCCCCGGCTGCGCGCGCGCGGCATGTTCGAAGCCGGGCTGCGCGTGCGCGACTGGGAATAGGTCACACGCCTGCAACACGGCGTAGGCATGGCGGGCGCATGAAACGCATCCTCGCCCTTACCATTGCCCTGTTTGCCCTTCCGGCTGCCGCCGCGCCGCCGCTGCTGATGATCGCCATCGATGGCCTGCGCCCGCAGGAATGGCAGCGCCGCGACAACGGCCTCGATCTGCCCGCCCTGCGCGGGCTGGCAGCGGGCGGCACCAGCGCAGCGGTGACCGGCGTGCTGCCCACCGTCACCTACCCCAGCCACACCACACTGATCACCGGCGCCACCCCACGCCGGCACGGCATTGCCAACAACCTCACGTTCGATCCGCTGCGCGGCAATGCCGACGGCTGGTACTGGTATGCCAGCGACATCAAGGCCGATACGCTGTGGCAGGCCGCCAGCCGCGCTGGGCAGAAGGTGGTGAACGTCCATTGGCCGGTGAGCGTCGGTGTGCCGGGCCTCACGGCCAACCTGCCGCAGATCTGGCGCACCGGCATGCCCGATGACGACAAGATGATGGGCGCGCTGGCCACGCCCGGCCTGCTCGCTGCCCAGGAGGCTGAAGCCGGCCCCTACCCCACCGGCAAGGACGAGACGATCACCAGTGACGAAGGCCGCACCAAGCATGCCATCGCCCTGATGCGCCGGCTGAAGCCGGATTTCGCCACCGTCTACCTGACTGGTTTTGATCATGAGCAGCATGAAGCCGGGCCGGATTCACCCGCTGCCCGCGCCGTGCTGGTGCGCATCGATGTCGCCGTGAGCCAGCTGGTGGCCGCCGCCCGCGCCATCAACCCGCAGACGACCGTGGTGATCGTTTCCGATCACGGTTTTGCGCCCACGGCCCGCACCACCAATTTGTTCGTGCCGTTCATCAAGGCCGGGCTGATCCGGCTGACCGCCGACGGCAGCGCCATCGCCAGTTGGGATGCGATCCCGTGGATGGCCGGCGGCAGCGCCGCGATCCGGGTGGCCCGGCCCGACGATGCCGCGCTCAAGGCGCGGGTGGCGGCTGTGCTGAAGGACGTGGCGGCCGATCCCGCCGCTGGCATTGACAGGGTCATGGATGCGGCCGCCATCGCTGCTGCAGGCGGCACGGCAGACGCCGCCTTCTGGGTGAATTGCCAGCC
>Ga0164293_10001068_pt1 | contig 22880 bp, 20 predicted proteins | sample GEODES118metaG_FD_111487 | JGI IMG/M metagenome (GOLD analysis project Ga0164293, IMG submission 111487) | Eutrophic lake water microbial communities from Lake Mendota, Wisconsin, USA - GEODES118 metaG | ecosystem: Environmental > Aquatic > Freshwater > Lake | place: USA: Lake Mendota...
CTGATCAGCCCCAGCGTTTTGTCGTAGACGCCAGCGGTGACGGTGATGGCTGCGATTTCCTCATCAAACTTACCCGCCGCAGCGGCCGCGCAGGCTTTTTGCTGGCTGGCCGCGCCATACTCGTCCATGCGGTCGCGGCCGATTTTGTAGCGCTTGGCCACCTGCTCGGCGGTCTGCAGCATGCTCCAGTAGATCTCGGGCTTGCTCTGATCAAGGCTGGGGTCCTTGAGCATGTGCATGTTCATTTCCTGCTGCACGCAGGAGATGCTTTCCACCCCGCCCGCCACATAGACCTGGCCTTCGCCGGCGATGATGCGCTGGGCCGCCAGGGCAATCGTCTGCAGGCCTGAAGAGCAAAAGCGGTTGACCGTCAGGCCCGACACCGAGACCGGCAGGCCAGCCTTGAGCGCAATCTGGCGTGCGATGTTGGCGCCGGTGGCGCCCTCCGGGTTGGCGCAGCCCATGAGGACGTCTTCCACCTCGGCGGCGTCGATGCCAGCGCGCGCGACCGCGTGCTGCACCGCATGGCCGCCCAATGTGGCGCCATGGGTCATGTTGAAGGCGCCCTTCCAGCTTTTGGCCAGGGGCGTACGGGCGGTCGATACGATGACGGCACGGCTCATGATGCGAATAGCTCCTGCAAACGGGCTGCGGCCCGGCTCACGCGTTGTTGAAGGTTTTGCCCTCGGCCACCAGTTGGGCCAGCAGGGGGGCCGGCTGCCAGAAAGCGGCATCGTCCAGCGGATTGGTGGCAAAGCGTTTCATGGCCTGCACCACGTTGAACAGCCCCAGGCTGTCGGCATAGAGCATCGGCCCGCCGCGCCAGAATGGAAAGCCGTAGCCGGTGATGTAGACCATGTCAATATCGCTGGCGCGCGCCGCAATGCCCTCTTGCAGGATGTGCGCAGCCTCATTGACCAGCGAAAACACCAGCCGCTGCACGATTTCCTGATCGTCAATGCGGCGCGGCTTGATGCCCAAAGCACTGCGGTGCTGCTCGATCATCTGCAGCACCTGGGCGCTGGGCACAGGCTCGCGCTTGCCAGGGGCATAGTCGTACCAGCCCGCGCCGGTTTTTTGCCCGAAGCGGCCGAGCTCGCAAAGCAAATCAGCCGTCTTGCTGTAGCGCAGGCCTGGGTGCTCGACATAACGACGCTTGCGTATGGCCCAACCGATGTCATTGCCGGCCAGATCGCCCATGCGAAACGGTCCCATGGCGAAGCCGAATTTCTCCACCGCCCGGTCGACCTGCGCCGGGGTGCAGCCCTCGTCGAGCAAAAAGCCGGCCTGCCGGGCGTACTGCTCGATCATGCGGTTGCCAATGAAGCCATCGCAGACGCCCGAGACCACCGCCGTCTTCTTGATCTTCTTGGCCACCGCCATCACCGTGGCCAACACATCCTTGCCGGTCTGTTGGCCACGCACCACCTCGAGCAGCTTCATCACATTGGCTGGGCTGAAAAAATGCATGCCGATCACGTCCTGCGGACGACTGGTGAAGGCTGCGATGCGGTTGAGGTCCAGCGTGGAGGTGTTGCTGGCCAAAATAGCGCCGCTCTTGCACACCTTATCGAGCTGGGCAAACACCTGCTCCTTGACGCCCATGTCTTCAAACACGGCTTCAATCACCAAATCGGCCTGCGCGATATCGGCGTAGTCCAGCGTGCTGGAAAGCAAAGCCATGCGCTCTTGGTACTTGTCGGCCTTGAGCTTGCCCTTGCTGACCTGGGCCTCGTAGTTCTTGCGTATGGTGGCCAGGCCGCGATCGAGCGCCTCTTGCTTCATCTCAAGCAAGCGCACAGGAATGCCGGCATTGAGAAAGTTCATCGCGATGCCCCCGCCCATGGTGCCCGCACCGATGACCGCCACCGAGGCAATGGGGCGCTTGGGGGTGTCCTCAGGCACATCGGCCACCTTGGAGGCGGCCCGCTCGGCGGCAAAGAGGTGCCGCAGAGCGCGCGACTGCGGCGTCCACATCAGGTTGATGAACATCTCGCGTTCGCGCAGCATGCCCTCTTCAAAATTGGCGGCGGTGGTGGCGATCTCGATCGCGTCCACGCACTTCAATGGCGCAGGCAGGTTGCGGGCCTGAGCGGCGACCATATTGCGGGCAAACTGGAAATAAGCCTGGCCCTGCGGATGCTGGCAGGGCAGCTGGCGCACCAGAGGCAGCGGCCGCACGTCGGCCACCTCCTGGGCCAAAGCCAGCGCCTCCGTCATCAGTTGCTCGGCCGAGCTTGCCAGCCGATTGAACAGCTTCTGCCCGGGCACCTGCATCAGCAGTTCGCTGGCCACGGGCTCGCCTGAAACGATCATATTAAGCGCCGCCTCGATGCCGAGCACACGCGGCAGACGCTGGGTACCGCCTGCGCCGGGGATCAAGCCCAGCTTGACTTCAGGCAGGGCCACCTTGCAACCAGGCGCTGCGATGCGGTAATGACAGCCCAGCGATAACTCCAAACCACCGCCCATCGCCACCGAATGCACCGCCGCCACCACAGGCTTGGCCGAGTACTCGCACGCCAGAATGACGCTCAGCAAATTCGGCTCGGCCAAGGCTGCCGGCTTGCCAAACTCCCGGATATCGGCGCCGCCGGAAAACGCCTTGCCCGCGCCGGTCAGCACGATCGCCCGCACTGCTGGGTCGCCGTTGGCCCGGTCTAGGCCTTGGGTGATGGCCAGACGTGTCGCGTGGCCCAGGCCGTTGACCGGGGGATTGTCCAGGGTGATCACGGCCACTGGGCCATGCAATTCATAACGTGCCGTCATGCTCGAAGTCTTTCCTCAAGGGCAAGGATGATGTGTCGCAGACCGCAGATCGGCGTGGCACCGACCCGTGTTCGGGACTAAAAAGTACGATCGTTCGATTCCTTGCATTGTAAGCACAGGTCGACGCCCATCCAACGATTAATTGGGGTGCAGTTCAGGTCGCAATGTGCACTGCAGTACGCAGTCCCCTGAACAAAAAACGCCGCCCGGGCCAATGGCCAAGGGCGGCGCTTGGGTCGGCCCTGGGCGGGGCCGAATACTAAGGGCAGTCTCAGGCCAGCTGGCGCTTGACCCGGGCCGGCGTCATCGGCAGTTCGCGCAAGCGTTTGCCGGTCAGCTGAGCCACTGCATTGGCAATGGCCGGCGCCACCGGACCGACACCGGCCTCGCCCATGCCGGTCGGTGCTGCGCCCGAACGCACGATGCGGGTATGGATCTCAGGCATGTCGGCCATGCGCAGAACCGGATAGTCGTGGTAATTGGTCTGCTGAACCGCCCCACCCTTGATGGTCAGCTCCTCCAGCAAAGCCACCGACAGCCCAAAGACGGCCCCGCCTTCCAATTGACCCAGCACGCTCTCCGGGTGGACCACCAGGCCTGGATCTGCGGCGGTCCAGTAGTTGTGCACCGTGATCTTGCCGGTTTTCGCATCGAGCGACACCTCGGCCACACCAGCGGCCACCGTGCCGTGGTAGTCGGCAAAGGCCAGGCCCAGTGCACGGCCGGTGCGCTTGCGCTTCCAGTCGGACATCTCGGCCACCGCCTCGATCACCGCCCGCGCGCGCGGATCGTTCTGGGTGAGCTCCAGGCGCATGGCCAGCGGATCCATCTTGCGGGCCTGAGCAACCTCGTCCAAAAAGGACTCGATCGCAAACTTGTTATGGCCGGCGCCGATGCCACGGAAGGCATGTACCCGCATGCCACGCTGCTCGCGCACACCTTCGGACTCCCAGTTGGCGATGTCATAGTGCGGCAGGTTGGAGCCTTGCCAGCCGATGTAGTCCTTGCCGCCGGTGGCGGCAAAGCGCGGCGGCGCGGCCACCGCGTCCACGTTCTCGGCCACGATGCGGTGCTTCCAGCCCACCAGCTTGCCCTGCGCATCCAGGCCGGCGCGCATGATGTGGTGCGTCATGGGGCGCGGACGTGCCGCGGCCATGTCGTCCTCACGGGTCAAAATGAGCTTGACCGTCTTTTTGCTGGCGTTGGCAATGGCCACCGTCTGCGCGACGATGTCCGGCGTGATGCGCCGGCCGAAGCCGCCACCGAGCAGCATCTGGTTGAGCCGGATCTTGTCGGGCGTGGTCTTGAGCACGCCAGCGGCGGCCATTGCCGCCAGCACCGGCGCTTGCGTACCGGTCCAGACCTCGGCCGACTGGCCGTCGGCGGCCACCCGGGCCACGCAGTTCATGGGCTCGAGCTGGGCATGGTAGGTGTGCTCGGACCAGAAGGTACCTTCAATCACCCGTGCCGCAGAGGCCAGGGCCTGGTCGGCCTCGCCTTTTTTGTAGGCGTTCATGGGCTTGGCCTCGGCCGAGCGACCGTTGCGGGCATACTCTTCTTTGGCCTTGTCCGAGTCAAATCCAGCGGCACGTGCATTGGACGTATCCCAGGTCACCTTGGCCTTGAGCACGTTACGTGCAGTGCGGCTGGCTTCCACCGTCTGGGCGATGACGGCCACGCCAAAAGGCAGGGCCAGAACCTGGATCACACCAGGCACAGCCATGGCTTCAGCGGTATTGACCTGGCCAGGTCTGGCGCCTTCCATGGGTGACTCCAGCACCGTGGCATAAACCATGTCGGGCACCACCGCGTCGATACCAAACTTGGCCTGGCCGTTGACCTTGGACAGCACATCGGTACGGCCCAGGTCGGCGTGACCGATCAGCTTGTACTGTTCGGGCTTCTTCAGATCGGCCACGGTGATGGCGGGCAGCTGAGCCGGCACGGTGGCAAAGGCAGCAATCTCGCCATAGCGCAGGCGCCGTCCGCTGGCGGCGTGGGTCACCACGCCCGAAGCGGTGGACAGTTCAGCCACCGGCACGCCCCAGCGGGCGGCGGCAGCGTCCAGCAGCACCCGCCGCGCCTGGGCGCCAGCGATACGCAGTGGCGTGAAGTAGCCGGGCACCGCGATGCTGGCCAGCGAGGCCTGACCGCCGTTGAGCAGGGGGTGCGGGTTACCGTAAACGCGCGGGTTGGGCGGCGCATATTCGATGCGCACCTTGGACCAGTCGGCGTCGAGCTCCTCGGCCAAGATCATGGGCAAGGCGGTGGTCGTGCCCTGCCCCATTTCACCGGTGGGGGTCATGACCACCACCGAGTCGTCGGTGCCTATGGTCACCCACACATTGGCTTTGAGGCCAGCTGACTGCGCCTGCGCCGAATCGGTGCTTGCGGCCAGGCCGGTGCCCAGGGCGACAGAAAAACTCAGGCCAGCCGCCAAAAACTCGCGACGCTTGAGTTCAGGGCCCTGTGATGAAGACATGGAAGATGCGTTCATGTTCAAGCCTCCTTGGCGGCGCGCTGGACCGCTTTGACGATGCGCTGATAGGTGCCACAGCGGCAGATGTTGCCATTCATGTGCTGCACGATCTCCTCGCGGGTGGGCTTCTTGTTCTTGGCCAGCAAGGTGGCGGCCTGCATGATCTGACCGGATTGGCAATAGCCGCACTGCGGCACCTGCTCTGCGACCCAGGCCTTTTGCAGCGGATGGCTGCTGTCGGGCGACAAGCCCTCGATCGTGGTGACCGACTTGCCAGCCACTGCGGACACCGGCGTCACGCAAGAGCGCGTGGCCTCGCCGTTGACATGAACGGTGCAGGCGCCGCACTGGGCCATGCCGCAGCCAAACTTCGTACCGGTCATTTGCAGGTGTTCGCGCAAGACCCACACCAGGGGCGTGGCCGGATCCACGGCGACCGTGGAGGGCTTGCCGTTGATGGTCAAAGACACAGAGCTCATGAAGAAGCCTTTCTCAAAAAATCCAGGCGCCGCAAGGACAGCGGGCGCGACGAAGGCGCGATGCTAGCTTAAGGATCTAAGACTTCGGCGCTGCTCGGGAATGAGCGACCCTGGGGTTTCCACTTAATCCCGCACGCAGCTCAAGGGCTTGTTGGCGTGATTCAGCGCACTTGGGGCCGCGGGTGGCGGCACGGCGAAAACCTTGGGCTTCAAGCCTCCAGCCAAAGGCTGCGCACCTGCGGCGCCTGCTGCAAGGTCTGCGGCGTGCCTTCAAACACCACCTCGCCACGGCCGAGCACCAGCACCCGGTCAGCCAAAGCAGGCACCAGGTCCAGTTTCTGCTCCATCAGAACGATGGCCACACCGGCAGCGGCCTGATCGCGCAGCACCTGCCCCACCGTCTGCACCAGCGCAGGTGCCAGCCCCTCGGTGGGTTCGTCGACGATCAAAAGCCGTGGCCGAGCCAGCAGGCTGCGCGCCAGGCTGAGCATCTGCTGCTCACCGCCCGATAGCTGCGCGGCCAGGGTGTTGCAGCGGGCATGCAACTGAACAAACAAGCCATAGGCCCAGGCCAGCCGCTCACGCTCGGCAGCAGCGCCCAGATGCCCTGGCAGGCCCAGGAGCAGGTTTTGATGCACAGTCAGCAGCGGGAAAACATCGCGCGTCTCCGGCACATAGCCCACGCCCAAGCGGGCGATCTGGTGCGGTGCCAAGCCCAGCAGGTCCTGACCCTGCCACTGAACCCGGCCCCGCACCTGACCCTGCACCAGACCCATCAGCGCCCGCGCCAGGCTCGAGCGACCACTGCCGTTGCGCCCCAGCACCGCCAGTACTTGTCCGCAGGCCAGACTGAAACTGATGCCGCGCAGCGCCTGCACCGCGCCGTGGCTGACCTGTAGCCCGCTCACGCTCAGCATGGCAGCCCCCCCAGGTAGATGCTGCGCACCGCTGCGTCGCCGCGCACCTGCTGCGGCGTAGCGCAGGCCAGCAGCCTGCCCTCATGCAAGACGGCCACTCGGTCGGCCAGCTCGAACACCACCTGCATATCGTGCTCGACCAGCATCAAGGCCCGCCCCTGGGTCAGCACCCGCAGGCGCTGCACAAATTGTTCAGTCTCACTGCGACTCATGCCAGCGGTCGGCTCGTCGAGCAAGATCACCTGCGGCTCGCTAGCCAGGGTCATGCCCAACTCCAGCATGCGCTGCTGCGCATAGCTGAGCTCGCCCGGCAGGCTCCGCTGCTGATCGCCAAGCTCCAGGCGCTGCAGCCACCTTGCCAGCGAAGCCTGCACATCCGGCAATTTTGCGAGTACCCCACGCAGCCCATGCCAGCCATCGAAGCGCATGCCACGAGCGCGCAAACAAGCCAGACGCAAATGATCGGCCACGGACAGATGCTCGAACAGCTGGCTGATCTGAAAACTGCGCGCGAGGCCCAGACGGGCGATGGCATCGGGCGACCGGCCAGCGATAGAGCGCCCATGCAAAAGCACATCGCCGGCCGAAGGGGCGAGCGCGCCGCTGATGACATTGAACAAGGTGGACTTGCCAGCGCCGTTGGGGCCTATGACCGCCAGACACTCACCAGCGGCCAGTTCAAGGTCGATCCCACGCAGGATGTGCGTGAGCCCGAAGCGTCGTTCCAGGGCCTGTACCTGCAGCACCGGCTGGCTCATCGCTGCACCCTGAAGGCCACTGCGCGCCAGGCTGCCAGGCCAAGAAAAAATACCGCCAAGGCAGCCAGCCAATAGACCATCCCATGCGCATCGAGCGGCAGTCCCAGGTAGCTCAGCTGCGAGCCCACTGTGCCAGCCAGCCTGAGCTGGTAGGTCATTTCAAGGGCGGCCCCTGCGCCGGCCACCGCCGCCAACAAGGCCAGGCACTGCAGCGCGCAGACCAGCGGCCTGTCCTTCGCGAGGCGCCAGAGCCTGCCCAGGCCTGACGCAAGCCCGCTAGGCAGCAAGAGCAAGACCAGGATGAAGGCCAGGCCCATGTAGAGCAGCCAGGCCTGCGTCCAACCGGAGAGCACCACCGTCACCAGGACCATGAGCACACCACCGAGGACGGGCCCCACCCAAGTGGACAGGCCGCCCATCAGGGTAAAAACCAGCACCGCCGCTGAGCGCTGACTGCTCAGCGCCTCGGTGCTGACTATCTCATTGAACAGGGCGGCCAGGCCGCCAGCGACACCGGCAAAAAAGCCGGCCACCACAAAGCTGATGTGGCGAATGCGCCGCGGATCCTGCCCCAGAAAAGCCACCCGCTGTGGCTTGTCGCGCACGGCCTGCAGCAGGGCACCCAAGGGCGTGAACGTGTAGCGGTGAATCAGCCATGCAGAGGCCAGGCTGTAGATCAGGGTGAGCAGATAGATCTGCCAAACCGGGCCCCAATTCCACCAGCCGAGGGACGCTCCGGCGCTGCGGTTGGCGGTGATGCCGGCCTCGCCGCCAAAGATCGAGGGAAACATCTGCGCGCCGGCCCAGACCAGTTCGCCCAAGCCCAGGGTGATCATGGCAAAGGCAGTACCCGAGTCATGCCGGGTAGCCAGCCAGCCGAAAACCCAGGCCATGAGGGCGGCTGCCAGCCCGCCGACCAGGGGCAATAGGGGAAGCAACAGGCCTGCCGGCACAGGGCCCCAGGAACCCGACATACCCAGCGCTCGCAGCACATGAATTGCTGCAAAAGCGCCGAGGCCGCTGTAGAGCGCATGGCCGAAGCTGACCATGCCGCCCTGCCCCATGAGCAGCCAAAAACTCATGCACAGCACCACAGCGATGCCCATCTGCACCATCAGGCCCAAGGCCTGCGAGCCGAGCAGCAAGGGCGCAGCCAGCAGCAGCACCAAGGCCGACCAATGGGCAGCCCTCATCAGCGCTGGCCCATCAAGCCGCGTGGCCGCAGCACCAGCACCAGCACCATCAGGGCGTAGGGCAACAGCGGCGCCAACTGACTGACCTTGATGCCCGCCAGCGGTCCGGGAAAGCCCAGCCAGCTGCCCAGGCTGGCGTCCAGACCGATGGCGAAGGTTTGTAGGCAGCCGATCACCAGGCAGGCCAGCAAGGCGCCGCCCAGCGAGCCCAGACCGCCGACCACAATCACCACAAACAGCACCGAGCCCAGGGTAGCGGCCATGCCCGGCTCGGTGACAAAAGCATTGCCGCCAAGCGCACCGGCCAGACCCGCCAGGCCACAGCCTAAGGCAAAGACCAGGGTAAACAGGCGCGGCACATCATGGCCCAGCGCTTGCGCCATTTGCGGATGCGTGAGCGCGGCCTTGAGCACCAGACCGACCCGCGAGCGACGCAAAAAAACAGCCAGCAGACCCAGCACCAGCACAGCCACCGCCATGATGAAGAGCCGGTAGGCCGGCAGGCTCACGCCGGCCAACTCAAGCAAAGCACCGTCCAGAGCCGCTGGGACGCGGTAGTCCACCGGGGCATTGCCCCAGATCAATTGGACCGCTTCGAGCATCAGCAGCGCCAACGCAAAGGTCATCAGCATTTCGGCCGAATGACCCTGCAGGCGCCGCATCAGATGGCGCTCCAGCAGCGCCCCCAAGGCCCCGACCAAGAGGGGCGAGAGCAGCAGCGCCAACCAAAAGCCCAGCCACAGGCTCAAGCCGTAAGCCAAGTAGGCACCCAGCACGTAAAAGGCCGCATGGGCAAAGCTGAGCACCCCCATCAGGCTGTAAATCAGGGTCAGCCCGCTGCACAGCAAAAACAGCAGCAAGCCATAACTCAGACCATTGAGCAGCGACAGCAAAAAGAAATCCATGCGTGGTGCTGCCTTGCTGCCTGAGCGGAAGAAGGACTGCGGCGCGGCCGTCAGCCCAAGGCCTCTTGCTGTCGCCGGGCGATTCCTGCGCAGAAATGGGCGGCCAAGGCGCGCCACAAAGGAGCGGCGCGCTCGAGTTGCTGCAAGGCGCGCTCGACCGGCCACTGCCGCACATTGAGGTCTTGCAGCGCGGTGTAGTCCCATGCAAAGGCCTGGCCGCTCAGTGCCTCGGCCAGTCCGATGACGCTACCTTGGCCCAGCTCGACCGCATGGTCGCCCCAGCGCGCACTGACCTTGCCCGACACGATCATCAAGGCAGGTGCCCCATCAGGGGCATGGCCCGCCTGCCCGAGCGCCTGGCCGCCACGCAGCACCGCCAGCGGCAGCTGCTCGCCCGCCTGCAACTGAACGCACATCAGCTGCTCAACGCTCATGCCTTCACCCGCTTGTCGGGTTTTGGCCTCGACCAACTCACGTTGCAGCTCGGGCCCTGTGTAGGTCCGCTCGCCCAGCAGGCTGTAGCTCGGGCTCAACTCACCGGCGGCGGCTTGCGAGGACAGCTCAGAGACCATGCACTGCTGTAGGCTCAGGCCCATGAGTATGCTGGCCAGCATGGAGGTATCGAGCGCCAATTTGTCGCGCAGCTCAGCGCTGCTCAACAAGACCGCCTGCACCTGGCCAAGCGCATGCACGGTTTCGGTGTGCAAGGCGCCGTCAAACAGACTATGGGCCGCCAGCACCTGGCCCGGGCCCACGGTGGTGCCGGTGCCAGCTTGTCGATCGCTCACCCGAACCTGGCCGGCAAGAAGCAAAAACACATTCTCGGCCCGCTCACCGCGCCGAAAAAGGACCGTGCCATCGTCGTAGTTGCGAGCTTGACCCAGAGCGGCATCGGCCAACTGCGCGCTCAAAGTCTGTGCTTGCGGCGCCGCCGCAGCGGCGGCCTGCTCGCCCTGGCTGAAATCCATTTTGCTCAGCACCGAGCGCTTGGGCCGTTGGGCGGACTCCAGGGCGGCAAGGGTGCTGCGATCCAGGGGCGCGGGCTCTTGCGCCCCCACCTGCGCAAGAGCCGCCAAAGCGCGACCGAGTTCAACCTCCAAAATTCGCGCCAGCGACGAACCGACATATCCGACCGGTGGGCGTCCTGGGTCTATGAAAAATCGCTCTGCGGCGTCGGTGCGAGGCGTCAGCGAAAACGAGCCATCTCGTTGGGACAAGGCATCCCCTTGCAAGAAAAGCCGGGGCAGTGTTAAAGAGGTACAGAGCATGGCCTATGCCCGGAAACTACGCCACACTGCAGATACCTTTTGTAACACAAAAGCGGCAGATCCAGACTCGAGCCTGGCGCGAAAGTGACCCTGGAGCCGGCCTCACAGACCAGGCAGTCGGTAATCCTTGAGCTGCTCACGCAGCCGGGTCTTGAGGATCTTGCCGGTAGCCCCCAAGGCGATGGCGTCCACGAAGACCACATCGTCCGGGATCTGCCACTTGGCAATCTTGCCCTCATAGAAAGCCAGCAATTGCTCACGGGTGAGTTCGGCGCCGGGCTTCTTGACCACCAGCACAATCGGCCTCTCGTCCCACTTAGGATGGGGCATGCCGATGCAGGCGGCCATGGCCACAGCGGGATGGGCCACCGCCAGGTTTTCAATATCGATGGAGCTGATCCATTCGCCGCCGGACTTGATCACGTCTTTGCTGCGATCGGTGATCTGCATATAGCCATCGGCATCAATCATGGCCACATCACCGGTCGGGAACCAGCCGCCTTGCAACGGGTCGCCGCCCTCGCCTTTGAAGTATTCGCCGATCACCCAGGGCCCGCGCACCAGCAGGTTGCCGAAGGTTTGGCCATCCCAGGGCAGCTCATGGCCTTCGTCGTCGACGATCTTCATGTCGACCCCGAAAACCGCCCGCCCCTGCTTCAGGCGTATCTTCATCTGCTCGGACTCGGGCAGGCTCAAATGCTTGTTCTTGAGGGTACAGACCGTGCCCAGCGGGCTCATTTCGGTCATGCCCCAGGCGTGCAGAACCTCAACGCCGTAGTCGTCGCGGAAGGCGCTGATCATGGCCGGCGGACAGGCAGAGCCACCGATGACGGTACGCTTGAGCGAAGAAAACCTCAGGCCGCCCGGCCGCATATGACCAAGCAGCATTTGCCAGACCGTGGGCACACCGGCGGCATAGGTCACCTGCTCGGCTTCGAGCAACTCATAGACCGACTTGCCGTCCAGGCCCGGTCCTGGGAACACCAGCTTGGCCCCGGTGAGCGCGGCCGAATACGGAATGCCCCAGGCGTTGACATGGAACATGGGCACCACCGGCAGCACCGCATCGCGGGCTGACAGGCCCATGGCGTCGGGCAAGGCCGCGCCGAAAGCATGCAACAAGGTAGAGCGATGACTGTAGAGCGCGGCCTTGGGGTTGCCGGTGGTGCCACTGGTGTAGCACATGCTCGATGCGGTGTTCTCGTCGAAGGCAGGCCAATCGTATTCGGTGCTTTGTCCACCGATCCAGGTCTCAAAACTCTGCAAATTCGATATGCCGCTGTCCTGGGGCAGATGCGCATCGCCGCACAGGGCAATGTAGTGGCGCACCGTCTGGCACTTGGCAGCAATGGCTTGCACGATGGGCAGGAAAGTCAGGTCAAAGCACAGCACCTGGTCCTCGGCATGGTTGGCGATCCAAGCGATCTGATCCGGGTGCAGGCGAGGGTTGATGGTGTGCAGCACCCGGCCCGAGCCGCTGACGCCGAAATACAGCTCAAAGTGGCGATGGCCGTTCCAGGCCAGCGTGGCCACCCGGTCGCCAAAACCCAGCTCGAGCGCGTCGAGCGCTCGCGCCACCTGCCGGGAGCGCGCCGCTGCGTCCTTGTAGGTGTAGCGGTGGATGTCGCCCTCAACCCGGCGCGAAACAATTTGCGCGTCGCCATGATGGCGCTCAGCGTGAACGATGAGCGACGAAATCAGCAAGGGCTGGTTCTGCATCAAACCTAACATGGGCCACCTCAAATAAGAAGACTGATCAAAACGGCAAGGCCGGATCATGCACCAAGCGGCCGCAACCGTGCCATGGGGATTGCCCGGGCGCGGCGACCTGAGCGCCGGGCCTGCGCGACAATCACCTTTATGAGTGCCCTTCCCGCTGTTGAGTCCACCGCCCTGAGCACGCCGCCCCCCGCCTGGGAGCCGGCCCTGAGCGAGCTGGGCGAGGCTTTTTTCAGCCGAGTCGCGCCGCAAGCGCTGCAAGCGCCTTACTGGATAGACCGCAATACGGCCCTGGCCCGCGGACTGGGCTTGAACGAACAGTGGCTGGCGTCGCAAGAAGCGCTGCTGGGCCTGACGGGCTGCACGGTGCTGCCCGGCACAGACCCGCTGGCCAGCGTCTACAGTGGCCATCAGTTTGGCCACTGGGCTGGGCAACTCGGCGACGGCCGAGCGATGCTGCTGGGTCAGTTGCCTACGCCCCAAGGGCCGGTGGAAATCCAGCTCAAGGGCGCCGGCCGCACGCCCTATTCCCGCATGGGGGACGGCCGCGCGGTGCTGCGCTCGTCCATCCGCGAATACCTGTGCAGCGAGGCCATGCACGGCCTGGGCATACCGACCACCCGGGCACTGAGCTTGACTGGCTCACCCAGCCCGGTGCTGCGCGAAGAGGTGGAAACCGCAGCGGTAGTCACCCGCACCGCCCCCAGCTTCCTGCGCTTTGGGCACTTTGAACACTTCTGCCACAACGGCCAGCATGAGCTGCTCAGGCGCTTGGCCGACCACGTGATCGCGCGCTTTTACCCAGATTGCCTCCAGGCGTCCCAGCCTTATGCGGCCCTGCTCGAAGCGGTGGCGCAACGCACCGCCAAGCTGCTGGCTCAGTGGCAGGCGGTGGGCTTTTGCCATGGGGTGATGAACACCGACAACATGAGCATCCTGGGCCTGACCCTGGACTACGGCCCGTTTCAGTTTCTCGATGGCTTTGACCCCGAGCATATTTGCAACCACTCTGACTCCGGCGGGCGCTACGCCTACGGCAGGCAGCCGGCCGTAGCGCATTGGAATCTGTTTTGCCTGGGCCAAGCCTTGATGCCGCTGATCGGCGACAAGGAACTGGCACTGGCTGCGCTGGAGACTTACAAAACCGTCTTTGAGTCGGCCATGCTTGCGCAATACCGGGCCAAATTGGGTTTGATCGACGCACCGCAGGAAGGCGACGAAGCGCTGATCGACGCCCTCATGCCCCTGCTGGCCCAGGGCCGGGTGGATCACACCCTCTTTTGGCGCCGCCTGTGCGACTTTGCACAGCAGCCCGAGCCGGTGCGCGACCTCTTCATCGCCCGCGATGCCTTCGATGCCTGGGCCCAGAGCTACCGCCAGCGCTGCCAGGGCCTGGACACCAAGGAGCAGCAGCTGCAGATGCGCCAGTGCAATCCCCGCTTTGTGCTGCGCAATCACCTGGGCGAGCAGGTCATAAGAGCGGCCAAGCAGGGCGACTTTGCGCCGCTGCAGCAATTGCTCTCCGTGCTCCAATCACCGTATGAGGACCATCCGGGCCAGGAGGCGCTGGCCGACTTTCCGCCCGACTGGGCCTCCTCCATTGAAATCAGCTGCAGTTCCTGAACATGACCCCAAAAATCCAAAAGACCGAATCCGAATGGAAAGCCCTGCTGGCCGAAAAGGGGGCAGAGCCACTGGCCTACCACGTCACCCGCAAGGAAGGCACCGAACGCGCCTTCACCGGCAAGTACGAAGGCAACAAAGACCCGGGCACTTATCTGTGCATCTGCTGCGACAAACCGCTATTTGATTCCGCCACCAAATACGAGTCCGGCTCGGGCTGGCCCAGCTTCTTTCAGCCGCTCAGCCAGGACGCGGTCGAGACCCAGGAAGACCGTTCGGCCTGGTTGGGGGTGCGCACCGAGGTCCACTGCCCCGACTGCGGCGCCCACCTGGGCCATGTGTTTCCCGACGGTCCCCGGCCCACCGGCCTGCGCTACTGCATGAACTCGGCCTCGCTGCAGTTCAAGCCCACAAAATCAGACTGAGGTCACCGGCCTGGATCTCCCTGCGGCCCTATTTGGACCCATGCGGCCAAGATAATTCCCTTTTATGAAACTCCTGTTCGACTTCCTGCCCATCCTGCTCTTCTTCGGCATGTTCAAGTACGCCGAGGGCAAGCCCGATTGGGCTTCAGACACCGCCAGCCAGTGGCTGGGCTTTATGGTCGAGGGCTCGGTGGTTGGCCCCAGCGAGGCCCCAGTGCTCCTGGCCACCGTAGTGGTGATTGTTGCAACCTTGCTCCAGGTGGGCTGGCTGCTGCTGCGCGGCCGCAAGGTCGACACCATGCTTTGGGTCAGTCTGGCGCTGGTGGTGGTACTCGGTGGCGCCACCATCTACTTTCACAGCGAAACCTTCATCAAGTGGAAGCCCACCCTGCTCTATTGGGCCATGTCCGCTGGCCTGCTGATCGGCCAACTGATGGGCAAGAACGGTATCCGCGCGCTGATGGGCTCGCAAATGACACTGCCCGATCCGGTATGGCTGCGGGTCAATCAGGCCTGGATGGCATTTTTCGCCTTCATGGGCGCCCTCAACCTCTGGGTCGCCTACCAGTTCTCCACCGGTGTCTGGGTCAACTTCAAGCTGTTTGGCGGCATCGGCCTGATGCTGGTGTTTGTGGTGGCCCAAAGTCTGGTGCTGAGCAAATATATGCAAGAAGGCCTGGAGCCGGGCAGCGATGCACCAGGCAGCGAGGAGCGCAAGCCATGAGCGCCGAGTCGCCAATAGGCTTGCCGCGCGCCGGAGAGTTGGAAGCCAGACTGCAAGAGCGGCTGGCGCCCACGCAGCTGCAGGTGATCGACGAAAGCGCTGACCATGCCGGTCACGCCGGTGCCGGCCAAGAAGGCTATGGCACGCATTTTCGGGTGCGCATCGCCAGCCCCAGGTTCACCGGTTTGAGCCGGGTGGCGCGCCATCGCCTTGTGTATGATGCGGCCCAAGATTTCATAGCCCGAGGCCTTCACGCCCTGGCCATAGAAACGCTGGAAGGCTGAGCCTGCGCTCGGGCCTTCCTGCCATCAACCCTCAGACCATTGCGGATTCCCCATGACCTATACCCCCCTCAAGTCGCTGGCAATGGCCAGCCTGCTGGCCATTGCCAGTACTGGCGCCTTCGCTCAGAACGTGGCCATCGTCAACGGCAAAGCCGTGCCCAAGACGCGCCTGGACGCGCTGGCCACTCAGATCGAGCGAGCCGGCCGCCCCGTCACGCCTGAAATGCAGGGCCAGTTGCGCGACGAGGTGATCGCCCGTGAAATCTTCATGCAAGAGGCCGACAAGCAAGGCTTGGCACAGACCGATGACTTTCGCAATCAGATGGAACTGGCCCGCCAGAGCATTCTAATTCGCGAACTGTTCAGCGAGTTCCAGAAGAAAAACCCGGTCACCGATGCCGAGATGAAGGCCGAGTACGACAAGTTCGTGGCGGCCAACAGCGGCAAAGAGTACAAGGCCCGCCATATCCTGGTCGAAAAGGAAGACCAGGCCAAGGCCATCCTGGCCAGCTTGAAAAAAGGCGGCAAGTTCGAGGACATCGCCAAGAAGCAGTCCAAGGATCCGGGGTCTGGGGCCAACGGCGGTGACCTCGACTGGGCCAACCCGGAGGGCTATGTGCCGGAATTCAGCCAGGCTCTGGTCAAGCTGAACAAGGGCCAGACGGTCGACGCGCCGGTCAAGACCCAGTTCGGCTGGCACATCATCCGCCTGGACGATGTGCGCACACCCCAGCTGCCCCCGTTTGATCAGGTCAAGCCGCAGCTGCAGCAACAGATGGTTCAGCAAAAACTGGGCAAGTACCAGGAAGAGCTGCGCGCCAAAGCCAAGATCGAGTGAGGTAGTATTTAGCTACTGCTGCTATGGCGGACCCTGCTGCCCATGAAGCCACCTGAACTCAACGCTTTTCAACGCTGGGTCGCTGATATGGCCCGCGCGTGCAACATCGAACTGCCCGAGCCACTGGACCCTCTGGGCCTGGAACTCAAGATCGAAGGTCGGATGGCCCGCATCATGGCGCACACCGACGACTCGCTGGCCGTGGTCGAGGTCGACGTCCTCGGTATGCACAACTGCGGTGATGAGGAGCTGGGGACCGTCTCGGTCGCGCTGCTCAAGCTCAATCAGGAAGCCCGGTTCGAGCACGGCTGGGCCATCGTTCTTGACGAGCAAGACCGCTTAAGCATCACCAGCACAGCACTGATGGCCAGCACCTCGGCGCAGGCCCTCAATGAGCTGGTGGCCGATGGCTTGGAGCGGGCGCAGGCCTTGGCCGAAGCAGTCAGTGCCATGGTCGATCCTGCAACCACACTGGTTCGCAACGACGAGACTAGCCATGCGACGGCAGCTTTATCAGCCCAGCCTCTGCTAAATTCGGGCTTCATCCGCGGCTGAGGAATACAAGCATGCCGGTTTCGATCGTCGCGCAGGGGGGGGCCAACTACCAGAAGAACATCCAGAACTTGAGCAAGGATGAGGCCACCGACATCCTCAATCGAGTTCAAGCCCATGTGAACCTGCCCAACAAGAGTTCGGGCGTGTTTGTCTTGGTCAACCGAAACAAGGAAGGCGGCCCCATCCAGCTGGCGCGCAAGAGTGGCTTTCAGCTATGGTGGCGTGGCGAGGGCAATAGCCGGCTCAACCAGACGCGAGAATTTTGGAGCACGGTGTTGACCAAAGCAGGCAAGTCGGAAGCCGCAGCCCAGCTTGCGCAACATCTCGATGCAAAGTCAGCCGGGCATCGCAATCGGGTCGACGTGGCCTTCATCCAGCGCTTGCTGCGGGACCCCCAAGCCGCATCCGCGTCAAACGGTGCCGTGGCTCATCAGCCGCCCTCTGAGGCGCTGCCTCAGGCGGCCGGGCTGCAGGCCAAACCGCCTCTGGCCGAAGGCAGCAGCCTGGCAGAGGTTCGCGCCACCGCCGGACTCCAGATGGGCAAGAAGCTCGGCGAGGGCGCCTTCGGGGCTGTCCATGAGGTCACCATTGGCAACGACACCAAGCCCAGGGTGATCAAGACCTTCCTCGGCGGAGCCACGCCCGTTCTGAGCCTGGATCGAGCTGCCGCCCCCAAGGAATCCATCGCTGCCTATCTGGTCAGCAAAAAGCAGCCGGGCTTTGCGCAAAAAGCCGGCGTCGCCGAAACCGAATTTTTCACCGTTTCGGTCAACAACAAATTCAAAATGGTGGACTCGCTGGGCCTGAGGGCCTTGATCAAGGCCAATCCCAAAGACAGCGTCAAGCTGCATGAACTCATCATGGAGCGGGTGCCCGGACGCGTAGCCTTCGCCGAGGTGGCTGAGAACAAGCTCAGCGCAGATCAGCGCAAGGCGTTGACCCAACAATCGTTTCAGTCCATCGTGAGTTTGCACGAACGCAATATAGTGGCCCGAGATCACAAATGGGAAAACATGATGTTCGACACGGCCACTAACAAAGCGACCATGATCGATACTGGCATGTTCTACAAAGCCAGCAAGGCCAATCCAAGCACACGCTTCATCCGCAGTGGCCCCTCCGGAACAAGCGATTACATGCACCCTCGTGCACTCACGCAGCGGCCCCACGGCCGGGAAACGGACGTGTACGCTCAGGCCATCATGACCCTGCTGTTGGCCCATACGGATGTCGGGGTGCTGATGCAAGAACAACTCCTGAAGCCTGCCGTCGAAGCCGTGAAAAAATCGGGCAACGCGGACAAATACCTCGACAGTCAGGCCGTCAAGCGGTGGGCCGGGAATCAGCTCAATCGCTTGAACCAGAGAGCACAAAGCGACCCCCGGTCGCAACCATCCCGTGACGCGATGGCCCGCTTTGTCAGCGCCATGGATCGGCCGGATTCTCTGGCCAACTTCGCCCTGAAATGCCTGGACTACTCCAACCAGCCCGCGGCGCAGTGGGCCGATCTCGACCAGGCGATGCAGTGGCACAGGGAACTCCTCAAGCACCCGGCTATCGCATGAGCCGGTTAGCAGTGCCGTGGGCCGCCATCACTGGCCGGGCTGCGGCTCGATCAGCTCCGCTGAAAACGGTTGCGGCTTACTCGGGTCCACACTGACCCGCCAGGCCCTGACATCGGTTCCGCCCGGCACCTCCAGCCGGGTCAACTGGCGCAGGGGCTGACGTTGCCAGGTGAAGGGCTGGTCCATCCGGTGCCAATGGCTGTCTCCATGGATCAGCAACACCGGCACACTGCTGGCCGCTGCCAGGGGCAGCAAGGTATCGCCTATGCTGTTGCGAAATCCCGAGCCCTTGGGAAAATCCTCGAACAAGTTGCGGCCGAGCAGCGGATTGGCCTGCATGGCCAGCACCAAGGCCCGCGCGCCTGAAGCGCGGGCGTGTTCAAAGGCCGCCTTGATCCAGACGACATTGGCCGCATCGCGCAGGGCAAACTCCTGCAGCGCGCCCGGCACATCGGGCTGCATATTGTTGTTGCTGCCCACCACATGCACCGTGGCAAACAACACCCCCTGATGCAGCCAGCGTTGGTTCTCCACAAAAGCGGCATGCTCGGGCATGAGCTCGGCCTGACTTTGCAGCGCCATGGGCTGAGCACCCAGAGACAGACCTGGCCTGAAGAACAACTGCCGCAGCGCCTGCAAGCGCTCCTGCGGCTCGTAGCCGCCGTTGCTGCGGCGGTGGCAGTCGGTCCATTCGTTGTCGCCCGGGGTGTAGACCACCGGCGCTTCGAACAGATCAAAATGGCCCCGCTGCGCCTCGAACTCCCGGTCCGAACAGAGGCTGGAACCCGACTTAATGTCGCCCACATGGATAGAAAAAGCCGGCTTGAGCTGGTTGATCGATGCGATCAGTTGCCGATAGGCCGGATAAGCCTTTTGAGGCGAACCATAGGGCAGATCGCCCAAAGCCACGAAGCTGAAGGATTGGGCCAGCGCTGAGCCAGCCAGCCCGAACAGCGTCAGCGCCGCCAGCCAGCCCCGCGCCCGCCGGGCTAACATTAGGGCCATGGCCCGCGCACTGCAAACAATCAGAACCAGCACCCTCAGAACATGCACCATAGGCCGGTGCATTGGCCTGTGCTCCACTGCACCAGCAGATCGACTAGGCTGCCCAGCGCCATCACCGGCAGGATCAGATAGACGATGACCCAGAACACTGCCCACAGCGTAGGGCGCGGCTCGACTATGCGATACCCCATCACCTGCTCGGCCCTGCCCCGCCAGAAAAACTTCAGCCATCCTGCTTTCATGGTCGTGAGATTGTAGGCAGATGAAAATCCTCTGGGACAGATTCGCGCAGCCCGACTGGGACGCAGCCCATGGTCGGACAAGCTGCGCCTTGCAGCAGGACTGGGCCTACGGCGCCACCATGCGCCTGCTGGGCGTGCCGGTGTTGCGCGCCTTGATCGAGCAGGACGGCAGCCCGGTCGGGCTGGCCCAGTTCATCGTGCGCAGCTTCGGACCCCTGGGCAGCCTGTCGCTGTGCTCGCGCGGGCCCATCTGGCTGCAGGATGTGTCAGCCGCCGACAAGGCCAGCGCCAGCCGCGTCCTGCGCCAGAGCCTGCCACGCAGCGGTCTGAAGTTTGTCCTGATCACCCCGGAAGACACTGGCCAGAGCGGCGAACACGGCATGCGCGCCTGGCGCCGGGTGATGAGCGGCTACGCGACGGTGCTGATCGACCTGCAGCCCCAGGCCGAAACACTGCGAGCCGCCCTGGACGGCAAATGGCGCAACCGCCTGGTCTCGGCCGAAGCCAGCGAACTGCAAGTCCATCGCATCGGCACCAACCCAGGCCAATACCGCTGGCTGCTCGACCAAGAAGAAGCACAGCGCCAGACCAAGGGCCTGGCCGGCCTGCCCTTGGGCTTTTACGAGCCCTACATCGGCTCGCGCCAGCAGCCTGCCCAATGCGTGCTCAGCCTGCGCGCCGATGTCGGTCGCGAACGGGTGGCGGCCATGATGTTCCTCATCCACGGCCAGGCCGCGACCTACCAGGTCGGCTGGTCCAATGATCAGGGCCGCGAGCTCAACGCCCACAACCTGCTGCTCTGGCGCGCCATGCTGGAGCTGCAATCGCGGGGGGTACGGCGGCTGGACCTGGGCGGCGTCAACACCGTGCGCAGCGCAGGCCTAGCCCGCTTCAAAATCGGCACCGGCGGGCAGGTGCTGCAATTGGCCGGCACCTATCTGGCTTGAAATCCGTGTCTGACCCCCATTAATTCAATCGGGGTCAGACACCGATAATTGCAGGTTTCCGCAACCGCTTACCCGACCATGCGCCCACACCACCTTGAGCTCCTCGCGCCGGCCCGCAGTGCAGAGATCGGCATGGAGGCCTTCAATCACGGCGCTGATGCGGTCTACATTGGCGGACCGTCCTTTGGCGCACGTACCGCGGCCGACAACAGCGTGAGCGATCTGGCCCGTCTCGCCGAGCACGCCCACCGCTTTCACGGCCGGGTGTTTGCCACGGTCAACACCATCTTGCGCGACGAGGAGCTCGAGCCTTGCCGGCAGCTGATCTGGCAGCTTTATGAGGCGGGGGTGGACGCGCTCATCATCCAGGATATGGGCATCCTGCAGATGGACCTGCCGCCCATACAGCTGCACGCATCGACGCAGACCGACATCCGTACGCCCGAAAAAGCCAAATTTCTCCAGGATGCCGGCCTGTCGCAGCTGGTGCTGGCGCGCGAGCTGACGCTGCCGCAAATCGCCGCCATCCGCGAGGTCATCGACCCCCAGCGCTGCCTGCTGGAATTTTTCATCCACGGTGCGCTGTGCGTGGCCTACAGCGGGCAGTGCTACATCAGCCATGCCCACACTGGGCGCAGCGCAAACCGCGGCGACTGCTCGCAGGCCTGCCGCCTGCCCTATGAGGTCAAAGACAGCCAGGGCCGCATCGTCGCGCACGATAAACACGTACTCTCGATGAAGGACAACAACCAAAGCGAGAACCTGCGCGCCCTCATCGACGTGGGCCTGCGCAGCTTCAAGATCGAAGGCCGCTACAAAGACATGGCCTACGTCAAGAACATCACCGCGCACTATCGGCGCCTGTTCGACGAGATTCTGGAAGAGCGCCCCGAGCTGGCTGCCGCCTCGCACGGCCGCACCAGCTTCAGCTTCACGCCCGACCCGAACCAGAACTTCAACCGCGAGTTCACCGACTACTTCGTGCAGGGCCGCAAGGAAGACATCGGCGCCTTCGACAGCCCCAAGAACCCCGGCCAGCCCATAGGCTGGGTGGCCAAGGTGGCCGCCGACCATGTGGAGCTCGTCACCGACGAGGCCGCCACCGAGCTGCACAACGGCGACGGCCTGTGCTACTACGACCTGCACAAGGAATTGATCGGTCTGCAGATCAACCGGGCCGAGCGCACGCAGGCCGGCAGCTGGAAGCTATTTCCCAAGGATCCTTTGGCCGGCTTCAAGGACCTGCGCAAAGGCACCATCGTCAACCGCAACCGCGACATGAGCTGGGTGCGCACGCTGGAGAAGAGATCCTCCGACCGCCGCATCGGTGTGTGGATGAAGCTCAACGAAAGCGCTAAAGGCTTGTTGTTGCAACTGACCGACGAGGCAGGCTTTGAAGGCCAGGCCCAGCTGGCCCTTCCCTGGCAGGCACCCAAGGAGCCGGCCGGTGCCGATGGCAAGCTGCATACCGCCCTGGCCAAGCTGGGCGAAACGATCTTTTCGCCCATCGACGTTCAGCTGGCTCTGGCCCGCCCCTGGTTCGTGCCAGCCTCGCAGCTCAATGCCTTGCGCAGGCAGGCCATTGAAGCCCTAGAGGCGGCTCGCCTGGCGGGCTTTGAAAGGCTAGCGCCGGGGCAAGCGGTGCAGCCCCCGGTGCCCTACCCGGACGAACACCTGACTTATCTGGCCAATGTCTTTAACCAGAAGGCGCGTGAGTTTTATGCGCTGCACGGCGTCAAAGTCATCGAGCCAGCCTACGAAGGACATCAGGAAGAGGGTGAAGTCAGCCTGATGATCACCAAGCACTGTGTGCGCTTTTCACTGAGCTTGTGCCCCAAGCAGGCCAAGGGTGTGACCGGGGTGCAAGGCACGGTCAAGGCCGAGCCGCTGCAGCTGATCAACGGCAAAGAAAAACTCACCCTGCGCTTTGACTGCAAGCCCTGCGAGATGCATGTGGTCGGCAAGATCAAGCCATCCGTGCTCAAGGCCGCAGCGCACAGCCCGCTGACCTTCTACAAAAAACGGCCGACGGCGACGGGCGTGCACTGAGCTTACACATTCGTGTGGGAGCCGCGCCCTCGCGGCGATAGTGACCTCAATCGGAGGCTTTGCTCTGTTGATGGCCGCATCGCGCCGAGGGCGGCGCTCCCACAGGGGGGGCGCTGCGCCATTTTGTGGGAGCCGC
>Ga0164293_10001073_pt1 | contig 22868 bp, 30 predicted proteins | sample GEODES118metaG_FD_111487 | JGI IMG/M metagenome (GOLD analysis project Ga0164293, IMG submission 111487) | Eutrophic lake water microbial communities from Lake Mendota, Wisconsin, USA - GEODES118 metaG | ecosystem: Environmental > Aquatic > Freshwater > Lake | place: USA: Lake Mendota...
AAATCAAATATTTGAGGGTGTTGAGGCTTTCCAAAAGATTTGGAAAGTTTTAGGAATATTTAAGCCACTGGATTGGGCGGCTGAATCTTTCGCCATTCGACCTTTGATGAATTTAGGCTACGATTTATTCGTGAAAGCCCGACCCTATCTACCTAGAAAAAAATCAGCGGTTTGTGATGATGGCACCTGTGAACCTAGAACTTCTAAAACAACAAAGGGAATGAAATGATCCAATATCCTATGTCTTTTCATGCAGAATCAAACTCACCATCTGGCATTTTGACCCAGTGGAAAACCCAAACTTCTTCTGGAGAACTACCGGCAGCAATTCCCACAGAATTTGAAGGACCCGGAAACGGGTTTAGCCCCGAAGATTTTTACAGTCTTGCGCTGACAAATTGTTTTATTGCGACATTTAAAGTTTTCGCTGAAAAATCTAAACTCAATTATTCTGAAATGACAGCCAAGGGACATTTGATATTAGATCGAGATGAAAAAGGTGTGCCCTGGATGAAAAACTTTCATTTGAAAGTTCATTTGTCAGGATGTCCTGATCAAGAGAAAGCTCAAAGAATTCTTCAAAAGGTCAGTGTCTCTTGTATGGTGTTGAATTCTGTCAAAACTGAAAAGGTTTTCGAATTTAGCGTGAGTGCTTAAATGGCTATTTCAAGCCGTAAAAAAGAAAAGTGGCAAAATCTTTCCGCAGAGGATCAAGATCGTCTTGTTCGCATGGGTTGGGAAGACCGAACGACTTTTGATTCCATTGAATTTCAATTTGGACTAACTCCCAATGAGTTTGTGCAATTTATGCGAACACAATTGGATCCCAAAGCTTACACACGGTGGCGAAAGCGAGCCAATCAACAGGGGCACTTGAAGCATGAAAAAACCCGCGGAGTTAAAATTGATCGGTTCAAATGCTCACGCCAACGAACCGATGGCAGCACAAAAGGTTGGAAATGAGCTTAGACGAAAAACCCTGTGTGGTCTGCGGCAGAACAATCACATGGCGCAAAGCTTGGGAAAAAAATTGGAACGAAATTAAATACTGCAGTGATCAATGTCGAAAATCCAGATCCAAAGATCTTTCCGGTTTTGAAAATCAGATTCTAGATCTTCTTAAAAAACGAGGACGTGGCCTGACGATTTGTCCTAGCGAAATTCTACCGATGGAAGAAAAAAAAGATAAACAAAAAATGGAAGAAGTCAGACAGGCGGCTCGCAGGCTGGTTCACAAAGGTCAGCTTGAAATGACTCAAAAAGGTCAAATTGTGGATCCTTCAGAATTTAAAGGCGCTATTCGCTTGAGATTGAAGTCGTGATAAGATCGCCCAATATGAATTTATTTGCTTAGTCTGATTTGAGTCGCAGAAATAATTTTTCGATCAGATTCATCAAACGCGGATAGGACTGCTACCTTAGCCACTTGCTCTGCAGACACAGGTTGAAGGTCAGATAGACCAGGAATTTTAGCAAGCCAGCGATTAAAAGGAAGCATCATTTCCTCTGCGTATCTGCGGTGGCTTCGAGCGCCAACCAGTGGACCCGGTCGAAGAATTTTGAGATAGGGGAAGTTTAAAGTAGCAACAAAATTCTCAAGCTCACCTTTCATTTTTAAATAAGGAATTTTTGATTTCCCATTGGCACCGAAAGAAGAAATTAGGACGAAATGATTGACTTGATGCCTTTTACAAGATTCGGCAAATTGAGCCTGATAGGTATAATCAACTTTAAATTGATTTTGGTAACTGCCAGCCCGTGATCGGGTTGTTCCAAGAGCTGAAAAGGCAATGTCTGCTTCAAGCTCGTGATCCCATTGATTCATCTGATCAAAATCGATAATACGCTGAGAAAGTTTAGGACTTTGAAGCGGGGTTGTGTTTCTTGAAAAACTTTTGACTTCATCGATTTGAGTGTTGTGGATAAGCATTTTTAAAATTTCCTGTCCGACGAGGCCCGTGGAGCCGACAAGAACTGCTTTCATAGTGATTTTTGAGCTTCCGATGTCCCCAACTGATCAGAGGCCATCTGTCGAAGATTGACCTCGATACTTTCCCAAGTTGGAAGAAGACCAATATTATCAGCAGCCTGATCTAAAAAATCTGCCATTAAATTTTGTGGTACAGGTTCAGCCGAAGGAAACTTTTTTCCCACAGGGTCAACAAAGCGCCCCGACTGAAAAAATTCGAAATGCAAGTGAGGAGCTGTGGATAACCCAGTACTACCAACATAGCCGATGACTTGACCTTGCTTCACTTTCACACCGTGCCTGATATTTTTAGCAAAACCATGCAAATGCTTGTAAGCAGTTTCATACATTGAATTATGGCGAATCTTAATTACGTTACCGCCGCCACCGCTGTAGCCCTTAAATGAGATGGTTCCATCTCCGACGGCTTTCACCGGAGTGCCACGAGGGGCTCCGTAATCCACACCTAAATGAGGGCGATTGACATGTAAAATGGGATGAAATCTTTTTTTAGAAAACCCAGAAGTAATTCGACCAAAACTGATGGGGCTTTTTAAAAAGATTCTTTTTAGACTTGAACCGTCTGGCGCAAAGTAGCCCCGGTCCTCACCTTCACTGCGAAACAGAACGGCAACAAAAGATTCACTAGCGTTTTGATATTCAGCTGATAAGATTGAGCCCCAGCCAACAGGTTGACCTCGAACAAACTTTTGTTCTGCAGATAGTCTCCAACGATCACCGACCCGAACTTCCCGAGCAAAATCCACTTGCCAGGCAAATATTTCTGACAATTCAGAAATGAGCAATGGATCCATGTTAGCAATCTTTGCTGATTCCCACAAACTAGCATTAACTACGCCAAAAAAGTGAACTGTTTTAAGTTCTACGATTTCAGTCTTCTTTTCTGCAGACCAACCGTTCTCGATTCTTTTTACATAAAGACTTTCCAGTGCAGAAAATCGAAAGCCAATGGAGTTCAGTTGAGGATTCGTGCTTTCATCAAATTCTAAGTTATAGCGAATACCCGGTCTTATTCTTGCTAAATTGTAATGGGGTTTTGCCGCTTCGACAATTTTTTGGATTTCTGCCCCTGGGACATCCTGTTCGGTTAAAATCGCGAACAGCGTTTTATTTTTAGGAATATCGTAAGGGTAAATTTCTTCGATCGACAGCTGTGGAGATGGTGCTTCCAATTGTTCTTCAACAAGCGAAGTTTGTTCCTGAAAGGAATCCCGTATTTTCTGAGAGGCCAAGAAACCAATAAAAAATAAGATCGTGAGGCCTGCGACCGCAATGACTTTTGACTTTAAATTCATTCAAAAACTATAGCCAAAATTAATCGCACTTTGTAACAAAATCGACAAAATTGACTCAGAGGCTCTTAAGCTGGCCACAGGCAGCTAAAATTTGATCGCCCTTTGTAGTTCTTAATGTGACTGGAATTTTAAACGATTCAATAATACTAAAAAATTTTTGAATTTTTACATCTGTGGGACGCTGCCATTTAGCTCCAGGAAATGGATTGAACGGAATCAAATTAACAAAAGCTTTGGTACCCACAAGTAGCTTTGCTGTTTGCAAAGCATCTTCTTCAGAGTCGTTAAAATCATGAATCAGCAAATATTCATATGTGACAAAACGCTTTTTCCCTTGAGGGAACTGCTCAATCAAAGGAATGACATCCTTCAAAGGATATTTCTTATTGATGGGGATCAGCTGGCTTCTTTTTTCGTCAAAGGGTGAATGCAAAGAAAGTGCAATATTCACCGACGGCATTTCGTTTTTCCAGCGTAAAAGTCCAGGTAAATAACCCGAGGTCGATATCGTAATTTTGTGATCCGCAAGACTGAGTCCGTGCTGTGAAATCAAAATTTCAACAGCCGATTTTACGCTGTCGAAATTATGAAGGGGTTCCCCTTGACCCATAAAAACCACATTTAAAATGCGATCATCATCTGGGCGATTTTCTGTCAGCCACGTTTGCGCAGCTAAAAACTGTCCGATGATTTCTTCCGCTTTTAAGCTGCGAGTTAAACCCTGAGTTCCCGTGTAGCAAAAAGCGCAATTCATAGCACACCCAACCTGTGAGGATAAACAGACAGTGTACTTTTGGTTAAAGGGAATTAAGACAGTTTCTACTTTTTTTCCATCTTCAAAGGAAAATAAAAATTTAACAGTTCTATCTTCTGAGGCTTGAACTTGATCAATTTTTGGAAGGCTAAAAGACAAATCAGAATAAATCGTGTCTTTCGTTTTGTCAGATAGCCCAAAAATTTCGCACGCCGTTGTCTTGTTCTTTTTATAATGCCAATTAAAAAGCAAGCGTGCTTGATCAGCTTTACAACCCTTATCGACAAGATACTGTTTTAAGTGTTCAAATGAAAATTGATAGAACGAGGCCTGCATGAAAATCTATTATTCGAGTTAGACCTAGTGATCAACGGGTTTTCTACTTCTTTAAGACGATTCGATCCAACGAGTACTTTCCAGCTCCTTGGAAAAATAAAAGAACACAGGCACTCAGATATAATAAGGCCATCTCTTTGCTGCTAAAGGGGTCATTGGCATGAGCAACAAAAGCGGCAACTGCCATTGTGACACCTAAAGCAAGTGCAGATTGTCTTGTAAAAAGACCAGCGGCGATTAAAAAGCCACCAATCAGTTCAGAAAGTGCGGCAGCCCATGCAAAAACCAAGGGAATTGGAAACCCCATGCCGGTCACACCTTCAACCAACTGTGCTGGCGGTGGCACTTTGCCGATTCCATGGGCTAAGGCCATCGTCAAACCAATAAAAAGTCTGAAGAGTAAAAGTCCTAGATCTGGGCTATTAATCAAATTTCTCATTTAATGCTCCTGTCAATTGAGAGACGTTAAATTAATTTTATGTTATAATCCACTCGAAAGTGTCTCAAGGAGAAAAAATGCAGCTCAGTCAATTTAATCCAATTTTCGTCAAACAGGTTCATGAACTTGCCGAATTCTTTGGATTTGAAACTCGTAACAAATACCAAATTTCAGATTCCTCTCAAAAAATTATAGGATATGCAGCCGAACAACAAAAAGGGTTCTTTAATTTTTTAGCTCGTCAATTCTTAGGACACTGGCGATCATTTGAAGTGCATTTTTTCACAGTCGATCGACAACCTTTCCTAGTAGGCTATCATCCCTTTCGCTGGTATTTTGAACGAATTGAAGTCAAAAATATGCAAGGTCAATCAATAGGTGCTTTGCAAAAACGATTCTCAATTTTTTCTAAAAAATTTGATGTGGAAGACGAGACAGGAAAAGTGATTATGCAAGTCAGCTCTCCGATCTGGAGGATTTGGACTTTTACTTTTTCACATCGAGGTCGCGATCTTGCCACGATTTCCAAAAAATGGTCAGGACTTTTTTCTGAAGTTTTTACGGACAAAGATAATTTTATGATTGATGTCAAAGACTCACAAGTCAGCGAAAACTCAAGGAAAGTTTTATTGGTTTCTTCTGTATTTATAGATCTACTTTTTTTCGAACATAAAGCTGGATAAAACATAAGGATTCAAATGAAAAAAATATTCGAAGCATTCTCATTGGGGATATTCCAAATGATCTCATGGTTCAGTATTACTCATCGCGATCGACTGCGGGGCTTTTAATTACTGAAGGGACTTCTCCATCCTCCAATGGTTTGGGCTATGCTCGAATTCCTGGCTTGTTTAATTTTGATCATGTGAGTGGCTGGAAAAAAGTCACTGATGCTGTCCATAAAAATGGCGGCGCTATTTTTGTTCAACTGATGCACACAGGACGGGTCTCTCATCCGCTTAACTTACCCCAAGTTGCAAAGATATTGGCACCCTCTGCGATTCAGCTCAGTGGAACCATGTGGACAGACAGCAAAGAAATGCAAACGTAAACAAAAGAACAGATGCCTTTGGATCTGATTCCAGTGGGCGAATGAAATTTGTTTTGGAAATTGCAGAACAAACTGTGAAAAAAATCGGTGCATCTAAAGTTGGAATCCGAATATCACCTTACGGAGCATTCAACGACACGGGCGAATTTGATGGAATTCAAGAGTTCTATGTTCAGCTGACTCAAAAGTTATCAGCTCTGGGAATTGCCTATATTCATATCGTTGATCATAGCAGTATGGGTGCACCCGTCGTAAGCGCAGAGCTCAAGAATAAAATCAGAGATAATTTTGAAGGAGCTTTGATTTTATCTGGCGGTTACACCGCTGAAAAAGCAGAAGTCGACTTACTGGAAAATAAAGCAGATCTGATTGCTTTTGGAAGACCTTTTATTTCAAATCCAAATCTTGTTGAAAAATTTAAAACTGGGGCTGCTCTTAAAGAAGCAGATGCCACCACTTTTTACACCCCTGGTGCTGCAGGTTATACAGATTATTGATCTCAGAAATTAAGTTCAAGGCGTTTGAAGTCTTGATCAGTCATTAAACTGACTGTTTCAGAGGCTTGATCAAAAACAATTCTGATTTTTTTAGCCTTAAGTTGGTCTTTGATCTGTCGTGCTTTGGTTTCATAGCTGACTTCACTTAGACCGTAATCGGTCCCTTCACGAAGTACGAAATTTTCGATAATTCCGTCTAAAGCCTGTGTCGAAATCATATGTTCACTAATTTCCACGGGAATTTCAGGGTTTTTTTCGTCTGCCATAACAAACACTCTATGAAAACATTCCCTTCTTTGCAATTTAATGAGAAAATCAAAATTCTATGAGTATGGACAATGTGATTAAAAATGCAGTTTTAGTGGGAATTCAACTTCCTAAAATTTCTCAAGATGACCTGGAAAGCTCTCTTCAAGAACTGACCCGGCTTGTGACCACACTTGGCTACAATGTGGTGGGTCAGGTAACTCAGCGAAGGGGTTCTGATCGATCTGCTTCCGTTCTTGGCGAAGGAAAGCTCAAAGAGCTTGCCGAATGGACTGGTGGCAAAGGGTATATCTCTGCGATGGTGGAACACAAATTAAGCAAAGCAGCGTTGAAATGGAAAGCTGAAGAGCCTGAAGTCATTGAAGATGAAGATGCTGTTTCTGGACTTCTTTCTGAAGAACAAAAGGGTTCAGCTCAAATTGTGATTGTTGATACCGATTTATCCCCTTCACAATTAAGAAATCTAGAAAGTGTCACTGGTGTGACCGTTTTAGATCGGACCGGTGTTATTATTGAAATTTTCAGTCGGCATGCGCGTACTAAAGCAGCAAGACTACAAGTTGAAATTGCAAGGCTCACCTATGTGGCTCCAAGACTTCGTGAGACTGGCGGCAATGAAGATCGTGGCGGAGGTGGTGTTGGTGGAAAAGGCTCCGGAGAAAGCAGTCTTGAATTAGACAAAAGAAAAATCAGAGACCGAATTAAAGAATTAAAACAAGAACTAGGGGCCATCGGAAACGAACATCAAGTGCGAAGAGCTCGTCGCGAGCAAGAAATCAGCGTGGCCTTAGTCGGCTATACCAATGCTGGCAAATCCTCACTGATGCGAGCCATGACAGGAAGTGAAGTCTTAATTGCTGATAAACTTTTTGCCACTTTAGATACAACCATCAGGCCTATGCATCCGGAAACTCGACCCAAAGTTTTACTCTCTGATACAGTAGGCTTTATTAAAAAGTTACCCCATGATCTAGTGGCTTCGTTTAAATCCACACTGGATGAAGCCTTGCATGCCTCACTTCTACTTTTTGTTGTCGACTCATCTGATCCCTCATTTCGATCACAGCTAGAAGTCACTCGTAGTGTCTTATCTGAAGTGGGAGCCACTGAAACTCCAAGTCTTTTAGTATTAAATAAAAAAGACCGGCTCAATGAGAACGAGAAAATAGCATTGATGAATGAGTATCCTGAGGCCGTCATGATATCCACTCGTGATTCAGAGGATCTTAAAATGCTACGTGATAAAATCATGAGCTACTTTGAAAGCAGTATGCATGACGAGGACTTATTTATTCCCTATGCTGCAAAAGGAATCATCGGAGACATTCGGGCCCGCATGAGAGTGCTGGAAGAAAATTACAATGAACTTGGAGTGACCCTTAAAGTCAGATCCACTTCTGATAACCTGGATCAAATTAAAAAGAAAATTAAAGCCCAAGGATGAAATTTTCTTTAGAATCTGCAAAAAGACTTTTGCCTGTTCGCAAAAAAAAGGAAAATAAAACCCATGGTGGAAGAACTCTCATCATTGCTGGCCAAAAAGGATTTTTTGGAGCCGCCATCCTAGCTGCGACTGCATCAGCACGGGTTGGATCGGGATACACTACTTTAATGACCGCTCTTGATCACTTTCCAACTCATAAACATCCTGATTTTTTAACGATTCCTTTATCCCAAACAATTTCTGCTAACTTCGATGCTATCGCTATTGGTCCCGGTCTTGGTATAAACAGCAAGACTGAAAAATTACTGCGTTCTTTAATTAGGCAAAATTTTGAAAATGTTGTGATCGATGCCGACGCCATTACAATTTTAAGTCAGTTTAAAATAGTGAGTCTTCCAAAATCCTGGATACTGACACCACATGCAGGAGAGCTTGCAAGACTTCTTGGTGTGAGTAGCAAATTGATAGAAAAAAATAGAATGAAATATGCGTTGATGGCTCAGAAAAAATTCGGCTGTCATATTTTACTTAAAGGCCACAAAACAATCATTCTAAATTCTGATGTCTGCATTGAAATCACAAGTGGAAATTCAGGATTGGCCAAATCTGGTACCGGCGATGTTCTCACAGGAATGATTGCAGGATTTTTATCTCAAAATCTGAACACAATACAGGCTGCATCGTTAGCTTCTTATATCCACGGATCCTGTTCAAAAAAATGGGTCAAACAAAAGCGAGACTCACTTTCACTATTGGCCAGTGATTTGTTGAATCTTATTCCTGAAGTCATTTTTGATTTGAGAAATAAAAAAAGCCAACCTGTTTAGGGCTGGCTTTTTAATTAAACAATAATAATTAAATTATAATTTAGTAGCGGCTACCGAAACCACCACCGCGATTGTTATCACGTGGAGCTTGGGGCTTTGCTTCTGATACATTCATTGCACGACCGTCAAGTTGTGTACCATGAAAACGGCTGATTGCCTGAGTAGCTTCTGCGTCTGTTGACATTTCAACAAAACCGAAACCTTTTGAACGACCTGAATCGCGATCCATGATCACCTTTGCAGATTGAACAGAACCACACTCTGAAAATGTATCAGCTAATGACTGATCAGTTGCAGAATATGACAGATTACCAACGTATAATTTTTTACTCATAAAACCTCCTATAGGCTTGAGCGCTATTCCGGAGGACATGAACACTATGAACATAGACTCGAAAAGTAGCAATTGACTAGATCTTGATAGTATCAGCTTCAGTTATTTTTAGCTAATGATTAATCACTTAAATCACTGTTACTGCTTATGGACTCTGAGGATGATTTGGGCTTAGACCAACCGTGACCTCAAAGTAAAAGGTCCTCATAAAATGCACCCCGATTGTTTTTCTTATCAATCAAATGAATTTCTAGGACCCACAGATTCTGAGTTGGAACTCCATTCCATTCGAATAGTTTTTGAGAAGAAAAAATTTTGTGAGGGAAATCCCCAAGCCGATGACCGGCCATCATGGGATTGATATCAAAACCTCTGGACTCAGCAGCCGCTCTTGCAAACTCAAGGAGTTGAAGTCCTGAAAGCTGCTGAGTTTTCCAAGCCTGCGCTGTAAGTTCAAACACCTGATGGGAGGCTTGAATGAGTGCATTTTGGTGTTCAGCGATATCAATTGTAAATGTTCTTCCATAATCGGCCTCATGCCCTTCAATGATCGGGCCCACATCCAAGAAGCAAATATCTCCAGTCCTGCACTGCAAATGAGGGTCTGAAATTTCTCTGAAACTTTTGATTGTATCACTGGAAATTCTGACTTTCGTAGGATGCCAAAAGTGAGTCACCTTATGGGAATTAAATTCATCAACTATTAATTTTTCGATTTTTTTACAGTCATCACCTGGCTTTATTTTTTTAATAACGGATTCTGTCACTTGAATACAGAGCTCTCGGGCAACCATGAAGGTCTGTAAATTAAATTTCTCACCTGTTTTTTCTAAATCATCCATCTCTAACTCCCAAAACTTGCTAACCGGATAAAGTAAAAAACCCGTGATTTTTCAACCACGGGTTTTTTTAATTTTATAACTAATAAAAATTAAGCTTTAGCGGCACCTTTATTGTTCTTGGCTGCCTTTTCCTCAGGAGACATACCCCAAGGCGAGCTCTTAGGTCCGCCTTTGCCTTTTCCTTTGCCGCCGCGACCGCCTTTGCCATCTTTTGAATCAGCAGCCTTAGGAGCAGACATCACAAGAAATTCAGGAACGTAGTAATGTTCTTCAACTTTTACTGCTTTGGCGGGTGCAGTTTCATTTTCACCAATACTAACAACAAGAACACGTCGTAGATCTTTTGTGTTTTGAGCAGACACATCAATGGCTGCTAGAAAATGTTTTACTTTTTCAGCTTCAAATTTAAAAGACTCGCCGATTGAAGTTTGGATTTCTTCAGGTGTTTTACCTTCAGAAGCCAAAGCCGCTTTCGCAGTCAGACCTTTTGCTAATACAAAGTTAGGGAATTCAGTTACAGCTTTCATTGATTTTATCCTCTCGAAATTGGGAAAGTTGATATTGGAGATGGCACTTGAAAAGGTCAAGTTTTAAGCACGTGGGCTGCTCTTTTTGCTCTCTAAACGCTTGATTAAAGGCAGATCACGCTCTGTGACCAGGTTGATCACTGTCCCTTTGCGTCCTGCACGGGCGGTTCGTCCCGCTCTGTGGATGTAATTTTCCATATCCTTTGGAAGATGGTAGTTGATCACTCGATTGATGTGCTCCACATCTAAACCCCTCGAGGCAAGATCTGTCGAAATTAAGATCGTGGCTTTGCCGTCGCGAAAGGCTTTTAAGTTTGAGCGGCGCTCGACCTTGTCCATTTCCCCGCGATAGATCAAGCACTTATGGCCTTTGCCGTGAAGAAGTTCTGCTAAAGTATCACATTGCTCTCGGGTGTTTGTGAAAATCAAAGTTCCACCCTCGACAGGCTTTGCTAAAATTTTCTCTAAGACCGGCAAACGTTTACCATCGATCACAGTTTGATTCTGGGTGATAAGCTTTGAGACTGTTCTGTTGCTGCCTTCAATTTTAATGACCTCTGCCCCTTCGAAAAGTTCGGTCATCAGCTTTTGCATTTGAGCAGATACAGTTGCAGAAAAAAGTGCCAGCTGAAGATCGTTTGAGCAATTGGCTGCAATATTTTTAGCATCATTTAAGAAACCGGGATCGAGCATTTGATCAGCTTCATCAAAAATCAACATTTGCACGTCGATCAAATTGATCAATCCCCGATCCATTAATTGAACAAGTCTTCCTGGGGTTGCCACTAAAACTTCAAAATGTCCACTGATGTTTTTCTTAGCCACTTCTAGAGTTGTTCCACCCAATAAAGTTCGAACTCGAAGTCTTGTTGTGTGTGTGAAAGGCTTCAGAACTTTTGAGACTTGCTCGCCCAATTCTCGAGTGGGAACGATCACAGCAGCACGGGGCTGACTGGTTTCAGTGGTTTTCAATCCATCGTTTTCTAAAGATTTAATTTTATGTAAAACTGGCAAGGCATAAGCTAAAGTTTTCCCACTGCCTGTTTGGGAAATTCCAACCACCGAGCGACCTGCCAAAAGTGCAGGAACAGCACGGACTTGAATTTCAGTTGGCTTCGAGAGCTTTTTTTCTTTGAGAGTTTCTTTTATGGTTGGCAATAATTCAAATTGAGAAAATGAGTCCACAAATGGTATGTCCTTTTTTAAGATCTCGTAGCACAATTACTAGAATTTCGACATCACCAATTCAGGAGAGCTCATGAGAATTCGACAAATGGGATTTTCTTCACGGCTAAAGGCGCATAAAAACATCCTTACCCTAGAGACTTTGAAATTTATTTCTGAATTCTTAGTGGACGGAAATGCCAGCCAGGCAGCTCTTAGAGCTGGAATTCCTGCGACCTATGCTGCCAGGCAAGGGGCATGGCTCAAAAAACACCCTCTAGTGAAAGTAGCCCTCGAGCGAGACTTTGATGAGCGGGACCTGAAACAGCTTCAAAAGTTGATCAATGAAATTAATTCCAAAATGGAGACTTGCAAAGGGCTTTTAGGTTTAGAGGAAATTGAAAATGATTAAAATTTACATCGATGCCGATGGGTGTTTAGTCAAAGTAGAGACCTAAAAAAATTCATGGTTATTTTTTATTCCCCCAAGGAGAAATCAAATGGCTGACAAAACATCACATCTCAACCGAAGCATTGGACTTGTCGCCCTCGTTTTGTTTGGAGTCGGTGATATTTTAGGAGCCGGCATTTATGGTCTTGTCGGAAAGGCTGCCGGCCAGATGGGAAATGCTGTGTGGCTGGCTTTTCTTGCCAGTATGTTTGCGGCGGGACTTACAGGTCTTTCTTATGCTTCTTTAGGGTCAAGGTATCCAGTTGCAAGTGGAGCCTCCTATATTGCTCAAAGAGCCTATCAAAAAGTTTGGCTTTCCTACGGCGTGGGCCTTGTCATTCTAGCATCAGGTATGACATCCATGGCCACTGCCACTCGAGTCTTTTCAGGATATTTTCAAGGCCTATTAGGTTCTGAAATTCCCATTTCGTTTATCATTGTAGGGTTTGCTTTGCTACTTGCAGGCCTTGTTTTTTGGGGAATTAAAGAATCCATGTGGGCGAATGCAGTTTGCACAGTGATTGAGTTAGGCGGTCTTTTATTAATCATTATATTTGGATTTCGCTTCATTGGTTCGGTGGATTATTTAGACGCAACCACAGCTGCCAACCCCTCGGGTGATTTAGGATTCTCACTGATTCTGACTGGGGCCGTACTTACTTTTTATTCGTTTATTGGCTTTGAGGATATTTTGAATGTGGCCGAAGAAGTGAAAGATCCGAAACGAAATTTGCCATTGGGCCTTTTACTTGCTGTCTCAATTGCCTCTTTGATTTACATGTCTATTAGTGTGATTGCAGTTTCTGTCGTGCCTGCAAGTGAGCTTGCTAGCTCGAAGCAGCCCTTAGTGGATGTGATGAAAGTCTCGGCCCCTTGGTTTCCATCCTCTGTTTACTCGATTATTGCGATGTTTGCTGTGGCCAATACAGCATTACTGAATTTTGTTATGGGATCCAGGCTGATCTACGGGATGTCCAATCAAGGACTTCTTCCAAAAGTTTTATCAAAAGTTCATGCAAAAACTAAAACACCTTATATAGCAACCTTTGGAATTTTAATTGTTTTGCTTGCGCTCGCATTATCCGGTGAAGTTACATCACTTGCAAAATCCACAAGCTTGCTTCTTCTTCTTTGTTTTATGTTGGTGAATATTGCGTTGATTATTTTAAAAAGTAGAGCTGATGAGCCCACAGGTTCTTTTGAGGTGCCAACAATTGTTCCCGTCCTAGGAGCTTTGGTTTGTGCAGGAATGCTGTTTTATGTTCAAGGACCAGAAATTAAAACAGCTGGCATTATATTAAGCTCAATTACAGTGCTCTATTTCGTAGTCAAACCAAACGCCATCAGTGAATAAAAAATAGAGGGCCAAGCTGCAAGCCAAGCCCAAAAGAATCGATTCAAACCAAACGTTAAAAATACGGAAAAGTGAAAAACCAAGGCCATGATGAAATAGACGATGGCAAACCTCGGAAACAAGACGATCAGGAGCGCTGCAAGTTCAAATATAATAACAAGCCAGCAAGCCATTAGACTGATGTTTTTTTTATGATCTAACCAGACAGAAAGTTTTTTTATATCAGGATACAGACTGCGACTTAAAAATGCAGACAGAGCAAAGCCCGAACGCCAGTCTTTTTGCACCACTTTAGAAAGCCCTGCTTTTAAGTAAGAATAAAGTGTGTGGATAGCAATGTATAAAAAACCAAATTGTGCCAAATCTTGATTTTTAAAAGATGTTAAAACTAAAGCCCCCGTCAGAAGAACAAAGGCCATCATATCACTGCCACCATTGTAGGTACCTCGAAAACGAATGCAAATAAGAAGGTGTGAAATGATAAGACAACCTACGATCCAAGGACTTTTTATCAAAATTAAAAAAGCGGCAAGAATGAGCTGTAAATAAAGAACCCACTTAAAAGATGAGTTAGAGAACAGAATGGGCAGGAGTTTTTTAAAAAGGGGAAATGCTTTTTCCAGATCAATTTTAAGATAATCGTAGTTCCAAATTTTGATAAACTGAGGCTGCTTTAATAACCTTAAGAGCTCAATTGAAGAGAGCGCAAAAAATAAGGCAATTAGACTAAGAGTGAGCAATTCTAAGATTTGATAGCTCATGAATTCACCAAAGAAATCCATTCTGAGAAAAACAAATCGACTTCTTCTGAGTTTTTTAATGCTGTTACTTTAAATTGAAAAACCCCTTGATTGAGCCCGTAGCCGGTTAATTCTTGCTTAAGGATTTCGACAAGCATCAAATAAGTGACTTTTTTTTGAAGATCTTGCGATGAGACTTGAGCATTTTGAGCGATCAAAGTTTGGATCTCTTCTACAAAGTGTTCAAGAATATTGAATTTTGCCAATGCCATATTGCCATACGGATTTAAAAGCAGACCGAAAGTATTTCTTTCAATTTCAAATGAGAGGACCTCCCAATGTTTCTGATCTGGAACTTTAAAGGCAACTTGAAAAGTAAAACCGACAAAATCAAAAAAGTTCCATCTGGGAAACAAGGCACGAACGAGTCCTAATAAAAGTTTAAAATTAAATTGAGGCTGCACTGATGACTGCATGACCTTGTTAGAATGACATTACCGATCGCCGATAGGAAGGGGTAATTCAGCTAAACTCATTTCCTACTTGCGATTTCAGGTCTGCCGTGGCTTATTCGGGTCAATGAACATTGCACTTTTCAGACTCATTGCAGGCTTCAAACGATTTCGAGAAAAATACTTTCTCTCGAACGAAATTGAACAAACCTACTTTCAACGTTTAACAACGACAGGCCAAACCCCGAAAACTTTATTGATTGGCTGCAGCGACTCTCGGGTTGACCCCGCAATTATGACCGGTGCTTCTCCAGGCGAGTTGTTTGTTGTTCGAAATGTGGCTAATCTGATCCCCCCTTGTGAGCCCTCGACCATCGGTTTTCATGGAACAAGTTCGGCTTTAGAATTTGCCGTGGTGAATTTAAAAGTCGATAATGTTATTATTCTTGGTCACAGACAGTGCGGTGGAATTCGTGCTCTGATGAATGGTATTACAGCTAACAAAGAAAGCTTCATTGGTCAGTGGATGAAAATTGTCTCCTCTGTGCCTGAAAAGGTACGATGTGAGCACCCTCATGCTGACCAAGAGACTCAGTATAGGATTGCAGAAATGGAAGCTCTCAAAATTTCACTTCAAAATGTACAAAGCTTTCCCTTCGTCAAAGAAGCCATCGAAAACAGAAGCTTAAATGTGATTGCTGTGTACTTTGATCTGGAACAAGGTCAGCTTTGGGAATTTGACAATCAGACATCGCAATTTAAGCAATTAGAAATCTGAGCCATGCTCAAAAAATTTCATAAAGTTAATATCGAAATCAGCAACATCTGTAATCTTCAGTGCAGCTTCTGCCCCGAAGTCATTCGCTCAAAAAAGCTGATGGATCTTGAAATGTTTAAAAATATAATTCAACAGGTTGCCCCCCTAACAGATCAAGTCTGCTTTCATTTAATGGGTGATCCACTTGTTCATCCAAAATTAGACGAAATGGTGCAAATTTGCAGTGATTATCAAGTGCCCATTTTTTTTGTGACCAATGGGGTTTTACTGAAAGAAAAAACTGCAGAGCTGTTACTTCACCCCATCTTTCGACAAGTGAACTTTTCGATTCATAGTTTTCATGACAATTTTCCAAATAAAGATGCCACCGGATATCTCGAGAAGATATTTAACTTCACCGACAAAGCTTTCCTTCAAAGGCCTGACCTGTATATTAATTATCGCCTGTGGAATTTGAATGATGTTTTGGGTTCGACTACCAGTAATTTTGAAATGCTGGACAAAATCAGTCGATATTTCGGAGTTTCTTTAAGTCATGAAATCAACGTAAAGAAGCAAAAAAGTGTTCTGATTAAAAATCGCCTTTACCTTCATTTCGATACTGAGTTCACTTGGCCCTCGCTTGATATCCCAACATTGGGCACAAAAGGCACTTGCTACGGCCTGAAATCACACTTTGGAATTTTAGTGGACGGAACTGTCGTCCCCTGCTGCCTAGATAAAGAGGCCGCAATTTCTTTGGGAAATGTTCAAGAACAACCCATCCACCAAATATTAAGCAGCCAAAGGGCCATGGATATTTTAAATGGATTTAAAAATCACAAGTTGGTCGAAGAGCTTTGTCAAAAATGCCAGTACATCGAAAGATTCCAGTAGGACTGCTATCTATTTTAATAGTTCTCGTGTAATCAAAAGCGATGAAAAAAGTATTTCAGTTCAATGTTCCAAACAAAAAGCCTGACCGACAAATCGAAGCTGTTCGATATGAAATAAATAAGTACCTAGCCCGAGAGCGAAGAAAACCCAGACCAGAAGGTGTGGACTTTTGGGATTTTAATTGCCGCATCGGTGATTCAGAACAGTCCGCTACGCCAGTAAAGGTGCTTGATATTAAAAATGCGATTTCTCAAATAGTTGCTGACGGGAAATCCTCATTTTACATGGAGATTTTAGCAAAACCTGGCCGCAAGACTGCAACTAAGGACTAGCGATCAACCTTTTAAGTTGGTATTTTTGGTAACTGGCAAACTCACGCCCGTACAAGCATCGCAGCAGTGGATCCTGAATAGGATCTAAATCCAATTTTAATTCTTCGTGATCATTAATCCTTATGTAAATGGAATTGGTGGCCTGACCATTTTTCAGTGCTGCATAAATTTTTTCACTTGGAATCTCAGTGAGCCAATCAAAACGCTTTTGATTTTCTTCTAAAAGTTGAATCGATTGCCCTTGGATTTGATAATAATAATCAAAGCCAACACCTAGGTGACTAAAAATAGAAAGTTTCCATATCTTTGAATCTAAAAAATAGCTTTCTTCTAATACTTCTAAATTTGAGTAGATATTGAGTAAATCTTGCTTACAAAACTGATGAACAAAGTTGGATTCACCCTCAGTTAAAGGATTCAGCCTTTTGGCTATTTCTGAAGTTAATGGGGCTTTGAAGGATTCATCATAATTGTAGTCAAGATCTTGGCCGCCTATCGGTTGTATCCAACTGAGCGAAGGTCCCGGTTCAATAGAGTTATTCTTAAAATTAAAACTACAGGAAGGGTTCAACTTCATGACCTTAACGTTTGGAAGCTGGCTTGTTACATCCAATTTAAACTGCTTATAGGTTATAGGGAAATAGGCTTGATTCATCCAAGACCAATTTTCGAAAATAAACTGACATGCACTAGGTACGATACACCTTGGGTTTAAAAGTTGAATCTGATCAAGCCATTCCACTGGAAGTTTCCGGTCTGCTGACTTGGCTTGTCTTGGTGAAAGCACATCTATTTCTTTCATAGTTTGAAAAGGCCACAGCACCAAATCCCAGGGAGCAAATTTTGTAAGTAAAGTTAAACAATCGGGATCAATCCAGGAATCCACAACATTTAAGATATTTAAACCTTCGATTTGGATATGAAACATAGAGTCCACATCCCGATCTAAGGCCGCCCGGGGAATAATTGTAAAATTATCAATTTGGATTGGAATATTGAGGTCCAGCGAAACTACATTTTTAAATCCAAGATCCTTTAACAGCAAAAACATTTCATCAAACACACAGTACATGTAAATGGGAGTGTTTCGGTTGATCAAATTTAGACTTTCAAATGAGCAGTGATCATCATGATAATGGGAAATAAAAACAGCAGAAGGCGTCAGTTTTTTGATCGATTCCACATCAAATTTAACATTCGGAAAGGCATAACAATTATGACTGAAGGGATTTTCAAAGATGGGATCAAACAAAATTTGTGTCTTGTTTTGCTCAAATAAATAGCCAGCATGTAGGATTCTAGAGACTTTTAGGGACATGATAAAACTTTCATTTAATTATTCAAGTTGGCTTAAGTTTTTGATACTGTACTATAATCTGAAAATTGAAATCCAGAATATGTTCTAACTAACTGAGGTCACCATGTCTAAAAAAGAATTTCTCATTCACAGACCTCACCCCTGGCATGGCATTACCACTGGCGACTTATCCCCAAAGATAGTCACAGCCTACGTGGAAATCACAGCAAACGAAGTCATCAAGTACGAGATCTGCAAAAAGACCGGATACCTAAAGGTGGATCGCCCTCAAAGGTTTTCCTCTGTCCCTGGAACACTTTATGGTTTTATCCCTCAAACCTATTCTGCTGAAAAGACGGCATCTTTATCATCTGTCGCCTCCAAAGGTGACGGAGACCCTTTAGACATTTGCATCCTCTCGGAACTTCCCATCGAAAAATCAGATATTATTATGGATGTTCGAATTATTGGAGGCATTCGATTGATAGATTCTGATGAAGTGGATGATAAATTAATTGCTGTCTTAAACGGTGATCCTTACTTCAAGAAAGCTCAAGACATTCAAGATATTAACCCTGTGGTTATCGATCGAATGCAGCATTATTTTTTAACTTACAAAACTTTGCCCCATGAGCCTGCAAAAACAAAAATTGAAAATCTGTATGGTGCTGCAGAGGCCTATAAAGTGGTCATTGCTGGCCAAGAAGATTACAGGAACCATTTTCTATGACAAAAATTGTTGTGATCGGTGGTGGCGCCGCGGGATTTTTTGCAGCCATCAACGCAGCAGAATTTGCTGCCAAAAGTAAAAGCCAAGTTCAGGTGCAAATCTTTGAAGCCTCAAATTTAATCTTAAAAAAAGTCAGAATTTCCGGTGGTGGCCGGTGCAATGTGACCCATAACCTTTTTGATGTACGAGCCTTTTGCGAACGTTATCCCCGGGGGTCAAAAGAACTCAATTCACCCTTTCATTTTTTTCAAGCACAGGACACTGTTCAGTGGTTTAAAAATCGCGGAGTGAACTTGGTTGCAGAAGAAGATGGCCGCATGTTTCCAGATACCAATACTTCTGAAACCATCATTGATTGTTTTCTAGATTCAGCCCAAAAAGCAAATGTGGAAATTAAATTAAATCACAAAGTGGATTCGGTGCAAAAAACAGAAAACGGACCGTTTTTAATTCAGATTCGAAATTTAGAACCTGTCCTGGCAGATAAGGTGATGATCGCCACTGGTAGCAGCGCCTTTGGTTATCAATTGGCTGAAAGTTTAGGGCATTCGATCACAGAACTTGCTCCTTCACTTTTTAGTTTTAAAATTACAGATTCACTCATCAGTGATTTACCAGGTCTTAGCTTTGAAAATGTTGAAGTTAAACTACTCATTGAAAATGAAAAGCCCTTCAAAGAGCGGGGGCCATTACTGATCACCCATTGGGGACTCAGTGGACCAGCGGTTTTAAAAATTTCAGCTTGGGCTGCCAGGGAAATGCTTCACTCAAATTATTTAGGAAAATTACGAGTCAATTGGACCGGCTATGAGCGAATCGAAGCTGTGGTCGATTTACTAAAGAAGCTGAAACTTGAAGGGCAAAAATCTCAGATTCAAAATATTTACCCCGAATTTTTAGCGAAACGTTTTTGGCTGAAAATATTAGAGAAATCAAATATCCCAATGGAAAAAAGATGGGCTGATACATCAAACAAAGAGCTTCAGGCTTTATCAGAATCTTTGTTTTCAACTGAATTAGAAATATTAGGAAAGAATCGCTACAAGGACGAATTTGTTGAATGCGGTGGAATTGCTTTAAATGAAATTAATTTTAAAAAAATGGAAAGCAAAATTTGTCCAGGCCTATACTTTGCGGGTGAAGTCTTAGATATCGACGGAATTACTGGCGGCTTTAACTTTCAAAACGCCTGGACCGGGGCCTGGATTGCCGCCAACAGTATGGTTGGTTAAGTTAAACTGCTCATTAATTGTTGCAGGGATTGCGACTGCGCTATTTTTCTCACTTTTCAGTTCGTCGTGGCCGAATGTTTCGAATAATGATAACCGGTTCTGCGGAAAGAAAAATCTCATAAATTATAAGGTTTCCTAAGACTACAAGGACCCGCTTATCGGCTTGACCAGAGATTTTTGTGCCCAAGTCAGGAAATTTGCTAAGTTTTATGATCGAAGCAACGAGCTGGTCTCTGACGACTTGACCTTGATTGTGACTGAAATTCTTGACGACGTGAGCGTATATTTTCTCTAAGCCCTTCTCAGCGCGCTTCGAAAACAAGACCTTCACTTTTTAAAACCAAATTTCTTATCGAGTTTAGTTATGATTTTCTCTGCTTCTGTTAATTCACTGAGCTTAATCGGTTCTTGGAACTCTTGAAGAAGTTCTTTTTCAAACAGAATTTCATCGTATTCTTTACGCGAGAGAATCACGACGTCACCATTTTTTGTTGGTATGAGATGAGGACTTCCGCCAGTGGCGATCTCTTCCAAGGTTTTATAGAGGTTTTCACGCAAATCAGTCTGCTTAGTAATTTTTGGTAGACCCATATCTTGTATAGTACGCATTAACGTACGCCCTGTCAAGCCAAAGTTGGTAATCTACTTTCCAAAACCTAAAATATCAACATAGGTGATACCTTTGGCTAAACTTGATGAGGGATTGGCACGCTGGCCTTTAATCAAAATCTTACCCTCGCTGAAGAGCTCTTTCAGCTTTGATCGGCTGACCTCTTTCAGTTTCGGATCATCATTTTGAATTTTAAATTCTTGAAGAAGAATTGTATCAAGTCTCTTCTGTGGCTGATGAAGATCAAGTACAATTCTGTAAGAATTAGCAGGCTTGGGAGGGACGAAGTTTTCCATGAAGTTCCTTTACGAGTGGTCAATGACCTATGGGATGGCCCTATCACAGTCAAGTTAATCTGCGCCTTGATGCAAATACTTGTAGACCTGGGCGAATGAAATACTAAAATACCCTGAATGTACAAGCTTCGGGAATATCAACAACAGGCCGTCAATTGCACCATTCAGTTTTTTAAAAAAAGACGAGATCCTGCTTTGATTGTTCTTCCCACCGGTGCAGGGAAAAGTTTGGTGATCGCAGAACTTGCGCGAATTGCTCGTGGACGGGTTCTTGTCCTGGCTCACGTGAAAGAATTAGTCGAGCAAAATTATGAAAAATATAAAAGCTACGGCTTAGAGGCAGGAATTTTTTCTGCAAGTCTTGGAAAAAAAGAACGTGATCAAAAAGCCATTTTTGGAAGTGTACAATCTGTTGCCAGGGCCTCAGATGATTTCTTTAAAGATTTTTCTTTGCTTGTGATTGATGAGTGCCACCGTGTCGCCGAAGAGGGAGCCACTCAATATCAAGATGTGATCAGAAAACTTCGCGCACTGAACCCCGAGCTTTGTATTTTGGGTTTGACTGCTACGCCCTACCGTTTAGGACTTGGCTGGATTTATGAGTATTCTCACACGGGTGAAATTAAAACCGAGCAAAGTCGATTTTTTAAGCGCTGTGTTTATGAGCTACCCCTGGCTTACATGATCAAAAATAAATTTCTCACCACACCTGTGAAGGTTGATATTCCAGTGACCTGCTATGATTTCTCTGAGCTTATTGAAAAAGGATCAAGCTATACGACTGCAGACGTTGAAGAAATTTTAAAAAGCCAAAAAAGACTGACACCTTTAATTATCAAAAATATTATTGATATCACTGATCGCTACAACCGCAAAGGCGTGATGATTTTTAGCAGTTCCGTTAAACATGCAGAGGAAATCCTAGGTTACTTACCTGCTCAAGATTCCCGAATCGTCTTGGGTGATACAGAAATGTCAGAGAGAAATGAAATCATCGAGGATTTTAAAAAGAAAAAATTTAAATATTTAGTGAATGTCTCGGTGCTAACGACGGGATTTGATGCCCCCCACGTAGATGTCATTGCGATTTTACGCCCCACGGAATCCAACAGTCTTTACCAACAAATCATCGGCCGGGGTTTACGATTATCCGAGAGTAAAAAAGACTGCTACGTTCTGGATTACACAGGTATCGGCCATGATATTTTCAAACCCGAGATCAATGATAAAAAACCACGTAAAGACACTGTTCCCGTTATCGTTACTTGCCCCGTGTGTGAATTTCAAAATAACTTTTGGGGTTATGCAGATGATGATGGTGTGGTTTACGAGCACTATGGCCGAAAATGTAAAGGGGCCGCTCAAGATCCTGATACCTTTGAATTTAAGCCTTGCGGCTACCGCTTTAGATCCAAAATATGCCACAGCTGTGGACGTGAGAACGATATCACGGCTCGTGAGTGTGAAAATTGCAAAGCCACTTTAATAGATGCTGACGCTAAACTCAAACAAGCCAGACTTTCCAAAAACGCTCACGTGCTAACGCCTGAAAAAATCACATTCGAAGAGCGAGTGGATAGAAATTCAAATCCTTATTTAGAAATTCGCTATTACGATCTTGATGCTCAGTACGTTAGTGAAGCTCATTTTTTTAATAATCCCTCTGCAATCAAAAAGTTTAACGTTAATTTTTTGAGATCACACTTAAGGCGACCTGAACTTGCAGTGGAATTCCAATCACCCCGAGATGTGGTAAAGTATCAGGTTTTGTTTCGCCTGCCTGCTTTTGTGATCGCCAGAAAACAAGATAAGTATTGGCGAATCACTGAAAAAGTTTTTGCTGAAGAGCTTTAAGTGTGGTGCGCCCCAGGGGGGGGGGGGGGGAAAATTTTTTAATGCCATTTTTCCGTTTCAAAAAAAAAAAAATTGGCCACAAAAAACAATTAAAGAATC
>Ga0164293_10001074_pt1 | contig 22860 bp, 22 predicted proteins | sample GEODES118metaG_FD_111487 | JGI IMG/M metagenome (GOLD analysis project Ga0164293, IMG submission 111487) | Eutrophic lake water microbial communities from Lake Mendota, Wisconsin, USA - GEODES118 metaG | ecosystem: Environmental > Aquatic > Freshwater > Lake | place: USA: Lake Mendota...
AGGTGCACAACTCCTCCTTCGGGGTCCAGGGCGCCGGCGCGAGCGGCACCAGCTTCCCGGGCATGGGCGAGCCGGGGCGTTACATCACTGCATCGTCTGGCACGGCAGTGATGTTCGTCGAGGTGTCGTATGACTTTGACGCGCCCACGCCGCTAAGCCTGTTCGACGGGACCGAGATCAGCTAGACTACCGCGTTCAAGATCCGCGACAGTCGCGATCTGACCCAGCTTTACTCCGGTGGCCAGGTGGCAAGCTGCGCAACCTATTCGGCCGCCCGCCCGACCTGATCGCGCCCCGATCTGAGTACGGCCCAGCGGACGTCGCCGCCTAATTGTAGCACACTTTGCGCGCCACCTCGGCGATGCGCCCGGCGTCGATCAGCGCGAGCTTTTCGAGGTTGGCCGCATAGGGCAGCGGCACATCCTCGTTGCACACCCGCATCACGGGTGCATCGAGGTGATCAAAGCCTTCCTCCATGCAGATCGCGATGATCTCGCTGGCGATCGAGCAGGTCGGCCAGCCTTCCTCGGCCACGACAAGCCGGTTGGTCTTGGCGAGGCTGGTGAGCACCGCCTGCTTGTCGAGCGGACGCAGGGTGCGAAGGTCGATCACCTCGGCCTCGATCCCCTCGCCCGCCAGCGTGGCCGCCGCCTCGAGCGCGAGGCCGACGCCGATCGAATAGGATACGATCGTCACGTGCTTGCCTTCGCGCATGATCCGCGCCTTGCCGATCGGCAGGACATAGTCATCCATGGCAGGCACATCGTAGCTGCGACCATAGACCATCTCGTTTTCAAGGAAGACCACCGGATCGTCCGAGCGGATCGCCGCCTTCATCAGCCCCTTGGCATCGGCCGCATCATAGGGCGCGATCACGATCAGGCCGGGCACGCTCGCATACCACGGGCCGTAGTTCTGCGAGTGCTGCGCGCCGACGCGTGAGGCTGCGCCGTTGGGACCACGGAACACGATCGGACAGCGCATCTGGCCGCCGCTCATATAGTTGGTTTTCGCGGCCGAGTTGATGATGTGGTCAATCGCCTGCATCGCAAAGTTGAAGGTCATGAACTCGACGATGGGCCTGAGGCCGCCCATCGCGGCGCCCGCACCGATCCCGGCAAAGCCATATTCGGTGATGGGCGTGTCGATCACCCGCTTCGGGCCGAACTCTGCCAGAAGGCCTTGGGTGACCTTGTAGGCACCTTGATATTCGGCGACTTCCTCGCCCATCACGAAGACGCGGCTGTCGCGGCGCATTTCCTCGGCCATCGCATCGCGCAAGGCTTCACGCACGGTGGTGCTGGTGAGGTTGGTACCGGCGGGAATGGCGGGGTCGGCGGCAGCAGCCACGACTGCGGGTTTTTCCGCCTTCGGAGCAGGTGCTGGTGCTGGTTCAGGTGCCGGTTCAGGGGCGGCGGTGGGAGCGGGCGCTGGTGCAGCGGCCTCCCCTTCGCCCGCGATCAGCGCGATCACCGCACCCACTGAGACATCCTCGGTCCCGGCAGGAACAAGGATCTTCTCCAGCACGCCTTCGTCGATGGCTTCGAATTCCATCGTCGCCTTGTCGGTCTCGATCTCGGCGATGATGTCGCCCGGCTCGATCCGGTCGCCTTCGGCCTTAAGCCACTTGGCCAGCGTGCCCTGCTCCATCGTCGGCGAGAGCGCCGGCATCTTGAGTTCGATCGCCATCGTTCAATACTCCCCGACCAGCACATCGGTGTAGAGTTCGCTCGGCGCGGGCTCGGGCGAGGTTTCGGCAAAATCGGCCGCTGTGGCCACGTCGGCGCGGATCGCCTTGTCGATCGCTTTCAATTGATCCTCGGTTTTGCCGGCCTCGATCAGGGTCTTCTTGAGACCCTCGATCGGATCGTGATGTTCGCGCTGTTCCTGCACTTCCTCGCGGGTGCGATACTTGGCCGGATCGGACATCGAGTGCCCGCGATAGCGATAGGTGTTGCACTCCATCAGCACCGGACCAAGCCCCGCGCGCGCATGGGCGAAAGCGACCTCGGCGGCGGCCCGCACTTCGAGCACGTCCATCCCGTTAACCTTCATGCCGGGAATGCGGAACGCGGTGCCGCGGCGATAGAACTCGGTCTCGGCCGAGCCGCGCTTAACCGCAGTGCCCATCGCATAGCCGTTGTTCTCGATCACGAAGACGATCGGCAGCTTCCACAAGGCGGCCATGTTGAAGGTCTCGTAAACCTGCCCCTGGTTGGCCGCACCGTCACCGAAATAGGCAAGGCAGATGCCGCCATCGCCATTGTACTGGTGCGCGAGCGCGAGGCCCCCGCCCAGCGCCACTTGCGCGCCGACGATGCCGTGCCCGCCATAGAACTTATGCTCGGTCGAGAACATGTGCATCGACCCGCCCTTGCCCTTGGAAATCCCTGCCTCACGCCCGGTCAGTTCCGCCATGATCACCTTGGGATCGATGCCGTAGGCCAGCATATGGCCGTGATCGCGGTAGCCGGTGATCACGCTGTCGCGCTCATTGTCGAGCGCGGACTGCAAGCCGATCGCGACCGCTTCCTGCCCGATATAGAGGTGGCAGAAGCCGCCGATCAGCCCCAGCCCGTAAAGCTGGCCGGCCTTCTCTTCGAACCGCCGGATCAGCAGCATCTGGCGGTAGAATTCCATCATCTCGGCATCTGACGCGGCGTAGCGCTTCTTCGCTTCGAAGGCCGCCTGCAGCGAATGCAGGATGAAGTCAGTGTCGTCCGCCGCAGAAGCGGATTTCTTCGCCGCGACAGGCGGCTTTGAAGGCTGCTTTGCCAAGATCTACGTCCTCTCCCAGGCGCGCGTCAGGGGAGGAGATGCGCGCATTATTCCTATAGGCGGCGATTTGCCTGTGACGCAACGTCAAGCGGCGGTTCAGGGCGTGCCCGCATACGAAATCAGCGCCAGGCGAAGGCGCGCCGCGTGGCTACTCGTCTTCGAGCGTGATCACGACGTCATCCTCGTGGATCACGCCCAGCTGCTCGCGCACCAGTTCGCTGGCAAGATCGGGATCTGCGGCTTCGGGATCGAGCAGCTGCACCCGGTTGCGCAGCGCATCGCGCTCTGCCGAAAGGCGCGCGATCTCGGCCTCGCGCTGGCCCAACGCGGTGACATTCTCGCTCCATGCCAGAAGCCCCGTCGGCCCGGCGACCGCGATGCCGGCAAGCGCCAGCAGCGCCACCAGCGCCAGCATCGGCTTCATCCTGTCGCCTGATCCCGCCCTGCGCATGTCCGCCCGATATCCCCTTCTCACTATGGTGAATAGAATCACACTTGGGCCTGCACCGCAAGCACCATCATGGGTGCAGCGCAATAATCCTTGCGGATAGAGGATCAATAGCTGCGCGGCAGGCCGAGCACGTGTTCGGCCAGATAGGACAGGATGAGGTTGGTCGAGATCGGCGCGACGGTGTAGAGCCGCGCCTCGCGAAACTTGCGCTCGACATCATATTCCTCGGCAAAGCCGAAGCCGCCGAATGTCTGCACGCACATGTCAGCCGCCGCCCAACTGGCTTCAGACGCGAGCAGCTTTGCCATATTCGCCTCTTCGCCCGGATTGCCGCCCTCGTCGTAAACCCGCGCCGCATGCTGCACCATCAGCTCGGCCGCGCGCATCTGGGCATAGCAGCGCGCGATCGGGAACTGCACGCCCTGGTTCTGGCCGATGGGCCGGGCGAAGACAGAACGATCCTTGGCGTAGGCGGTGGCCTTGGCGATAAACCACTTGGCATCGCCGATGCATTCCGCCGCGATCAGGATGCGCTCGGCGTTCATGCCCGACAGGATGTAGCGGAAGCCCTTGCCTTCCTCGCCGACGAGGCTGCTGGCAGGAATGCGCAGATCATCGAAGAACACTTCGCAACTGGAGTGGTTCATCATCGTGCGGATCGGCTTGATCGTCATGCCGTTCTTGAGCGCGGCTTCCATATCGACGAGGAAGATCGAGAGTCCTTCGGTCTTGCTCGCAGCTTCCTCGCGCGGAGTGGTGCGGGCGAGCAGCAGCATCAAGTCGGAATGTTCGGCGCGGCTGGTCCAGATCTTCTGGCCAGAGATGACATATTCGTCGCCATCGCGGACCGCGCGGGTCTTGAGGCTGAGCGTATCGGTGCCGCTGGTCGGTTCGGACACGCCGAAAGCCTGCAAGCGCAATTCTCCGCTGGCGATCCGGGGGAGATAGTCCGCCTTCTGCGCCGCGCTCCCGTACCGCAGCAGCGTGTTCATGATATACATCTGGGCATGGGCCGAGGACCCATTGCAGCCGCTCGCCTGGATCTCCTCCATAATGACGCAGGCCGCCTCGAGGCTCAGCCCGCTGCCACCATGTTCGGCCGGGATCAGTGCGGCGAGGAAACCCGCCTTGGTCAGCGCATCGACGAACTCGCCGGGATATTCGCGCACCCCATCCTTGGCTCGCCAGTATTCGCCCGGAAACCCCTCGCACAGGCTGGCGACCGCGCGGCGGATTTCGGCGAGTTCCTCGGGCTCTTGGGCAGGCATGGCTGGCGATCTCTCCTCGAATGCGCTCCGGCTGCTAGCCCGCACCGCTTGCGCTTGTCCACCTGCCCAACATGCCAGCCTCTGAGAAACTTGCGCGCTGACAGGCGGCAAGCGATCCGATAGGGCGCGGTGGCAAAGCGAAAAGAACAAGCCGCAATATGAACACGCCCTCCCCCGCTACCCTCACCCGCACGCAGGAACGCGCGCTGGCGGTGACAGTCGCAGTGGTGACCGCCAATGCCTATTACATCCACCCGATCATCGGCGAGGTCGCGCTCGGGTTCGGTGTGGGAGAAGCCGAGATCGGGCTGGTGCCTGCGCTCAACCAGCTGGCGCTGGCGCTGGGCATCCTGCTGCTGTTGCCGCTGGGGGACTTCTACTCCAACCGGCGGCTGTGTCTGATTTTTGTGGTGGGTCAGGCTTTGTGCCTTGGCGGCATGGTGCTGGCGCGCGACTTCGCGCTGTTCACCGCGGCCTCCACATTGCTCGGCTTCTTCACCATCGCGCCCTATCTGATCCCGGCCTTTGCCTCCAAACGGGTCGTGCCCGAGCGATTGGGGCAAGTCACCGCGCAGCTCACCGCAGGCGTGATCTTCGGCATTCTGGTGGCCCGCATGGGCGCAGGGGTCATCGCCGCGCATACCGATTGGCACACGGTCTATGTCTGCGCCTTCGTGGTGATGGCTGGGGTGAGCCTGTTCCTGCCCTTCGCGATGCGCAGCGAGGTCGCCCCGGCCAAGCAGCCGCAAGCCCGCTACGGCGCGCTGATCGCTTCGGTTTTCACCCTCGCCGCCAAGCATCCCGACATGCGGCTGTCGGCGGCAATGCAGGGGCTGAACTTTGCGATCTTCACCGCGAGCTGGCTGGCGCTGGCGCTCCACCTCACCAGCCCCGCGATGGGTTATGGCACCGATGATGTCGGCTATCTGGCAGGCGTCGCCGCGATCAGCATTTTCACCACCCCGCGGCTCGGGCGCTGGGCAGACCAGGTCGGCCCGCGCAAGGCCCGGCGCGCGGCGGCGGTGGTGCAGCTGACGGGGATCGCGCTGTTCTACCCACTCGGTTTCAGCATCTGGGCGATGCTTGTGCCGCTCCTGCTGGTCAACATGGTCGGGCCGACGGTGGATGTGACCGGCCGGATGACGCTGTTCGCGCTCGCCCCGGAAATCCGCACGCGGCTCACTACCTCCTATATCGTGACCATGTTCGTCGGCGGCGCGCTCGGCAGCGCGCTGGGCACCGCGGTCTATGATGCGGGCGGCTGGGCCGCGACCTGCGCGCTGCTGCTGACGATATCGTGCGGGGTGCTGCTCCTTGCCATCTATGCCGAAAGGCGTTGGGAGCGACACGCGTAGAGCGGGTTGGTGACCCCGGCGCGATTCGAACGCGCGGCCCCCAGATTAGGAATCTGGTGCTCTATCCGGCTGAGCTACGGGGTCCCGCAGCCCACATAGCATTACCACTGCATGGCGCAATATCGGCCCGCAGGGCCGCAAGGCCGACTGGCCGCCCGCAGCGACGCGACCTTCAGGTCGCATGAGCGAGGATTTCGCGCGCCGGATGGCGTGCGGAACCGCAAATGCTTACCATTCAATTCAACTTTTCGGGCGGCGCGACCGGGAACGGCAGCGGGGCGACCGGCACGCCCTCCTCGATCAAGGCCTTGGCCTCGGCGAGCGTCGCCTGCCCGTGGATCAGTGCCACGTCGCGCTCGCCATAATGCATCTTACGGGTTTCATCGGCGAACTTGTCACCCACCCAGGTGCTGTTCTTAAGCGCTTCGGCCTGCGCCTTGGCGAGGCCTGCGAGCGCCTTTTGCACCTGCGGCGGCATCGGCGTGTTGGCGAGCTGCCTGGGCGCTTCGGGCGGGAGCACCTCTTGCCGTGTGTTGCCCTTGGCCGGAACCGCGGGCGCCATCGGCGCCTTGCTCACAGCCGCCGAGCCGCACACCGGACAGGCCAGCAGGCCGCGCGCTTGTTGATCGGCATAGTCGGCCGAGGAGCCGAACCAGCCCTCGAAGCGGTGGCCATCGGGGCAGGAAAGGTCGAAGACGATCATGTTACATCACGATGTGGGAATCGAACGGCGGTTGGCAAGGGCCGGAACCTGCGCGCGCACCTCGGCGATGCGCGCCAGTTCGATGTCGCAGAACGCCAGCCCCGGCGCCTCTCCGCCCATATCGAGCAGCACTTCGCCCCACGGATCGACCACGAGGCTGTGGCCGTAAGTCTCGCGCCCATCCTCGTGGCGGCCGACCTGCGCCGCGGCGACGATGAAAGCGCTCGCCTCGATCGCGCGGGCGCGCAGCATGACGTGCCAATGCGCCGCACCGGTCGGCCGGGTGAAGGCCGCAGGCACCGCGATGACATCGCAGCGCCGGTTGCCGAGTTCGCCGAACAGCGCGGGAAAGCGCAGATCGTAGCAGATCGTCAGGCCGAGGCGGCCGAGCGGCGTATCCTCGACCGTCACGACCTCCCGCCCCGCCTCATAGGCGTTGCTCTCGCGCCAGCTTTCACCGCTTGCCAGATCGACGTCGAACATGTGCATCTTGTCGTAGGTGACAGGCGGCGCGAGATCGGGCCGGAAGTAGTGCGAGCGATTGGCCCACTTGCCGCTTTGGGTCATCACCGGCATCGATCCGACCGCAATGTCGAGGTGCTGCTTGGCGGCGATGACCGACAATTCCTCGCACACGCTCGCCGCGCCGTCCGACGACATCCACTCCCCGGCCCGCGCACGGTTGCGATCGAGCAGCAGCGACATCTCGGGTGTGAACAGGATCAGCGCGCCATCCTTGGCCGCGCGCTTGGCCGCGCCCTCGATCACCGCAAGGTTAGCGTCGGGATCGATCCCCGAACACATCTGCAAGATGGCGATCCTCGGCATCAGCCGGCCAGCCCCTATCCAGCCAACAAATCGTCGAGCTTGCCCTCACGTTCGAGCGCAGCCAGATCATCCGATCCGCCGACATAGGTCTCGCCGATAAAGATCTGCGGCACGGTCATCGCGTTCGGCGCGCGCGCCAGCATCTCGTCGCGCTTTTCCCCGCCCATGGTGATGTCATATTCGGTGAAGGCCGCGCCCTTTTCCGTCAGCAGCCGCTTGGCGCGCACGCAGAACGGGCAGGCAAACTTGGTATAAATATCGATCTGCGGTTGAGCCATTGTGATCCCCGTGCTGATCCTCTTGAAACCGTGGTGACACAAACCAGATAAAGCCTGTGGCCGCGTTCCGCCAGTCTCGGGGAGCGCTGTGGCAACAGGCAGGTGCTGCATCCGGCAGGCCTGCGTCCGAACCAGATTGCTCTAATGTGAGGATTTGCGACTATGTCACGTTTCGATTTCACTCCCTATCGCCGCAGCACCGTGGGTTTTGACCGCCTGTTCGACCTGCTCGAAAACCAGGCGCGCCTCAACGCTGGCGACAATTATCCCCCTTTCAACATCTCGCGCAGCGGTGAAGACAATTACCGCATCACCCTCGCGGTGGCCGGTTTCCGTCCGCAGGATATCGACATCACCGCTCAGCAGAACCTGCTGATGGTGCAGGGCCGCAAGCGCGAGGAATTCGCCGATGGTTCGGAGCTGATCCATGTCGGCATCGCCAATCGCGGGTTCGAACGCCGCTTCGAGCTGGCCGATTTCGTGCGCGTTGAAAACGCCGACCTGGCCGATGGGCTGCTGACCATCGATCTGGTGCGCGAAGTGCCCGAAGCGATGAAGCCCAAGAAAATTGCCATCAATGGCGCAGCGCGGCTCACCGCCGTGCCGGTCGAAGGCGACAGCACCGGCAAGGGTGACGACAAGGCTTCCAGCGCGGCCTGATTCTCACTGATGTGAGGCAAGAAAACTAGTGGGGGCGGATTTTGCAATCCGCCCCCGCGGCTTGCGCCGCCTTGCTTTATCCTGTCAGTCCGGGTCGCAGAAGACGGACAAAACGAAGCAAGCTCGTGATCACAAAGGACCTTCAGACCGGCCAGCTTTCGTGACGACATTCCGGCGAGCCGACTGTTACGCCCTGCCTGCCTTCCTAAGTCCTCTCTTCGCTCTTGGGTCTAATGCCGAACCGCAATTGCACGCAAGCGCAAACTCATAAACTTGTAAAGAACCGACAGAGCCTAGCGAATCATTGTAACAAAATGGTGCAAATCGCTGAGATGGCGACAGCAAGCCCGCATCCCACCCGCGCGTGACACCCAATTGCGAGCGGCAAAAAGCGCTAGACGAGTCGCGACTGTTCGAGCGCTGCGGCGATAAAACCGGCGAACAGCGGGTGCGGATCGAAGGGCCGCGATTTCAGCTCCGGGTGGAACTGCACGCCCACAAACCACGGGTGGTCAGGCCGCTCGACAATTTCGGGCAGCAGCCCGTCGGGCGACATCCCGGCAAAGATCAGCCCCCGCTTCTCGAGCGGTTCGATAAAGGCGCTGTTGACCTCGTAGCGGTGGCGGTGGCGTTCCGAGATCAGCTCGGCCCCGCCATAGATGCGCGAGGTGTGGCTATTGGCGCTGAGCTTAGCCGGATAGGCACCCAGACGCATGGTGCCGCCCAGATCTCCGCCCGCCTCGCGCTGCTGGATGCCTTCCTGGCTCATCCATTCGGTGATGATCCCCACCACCGGCGTATCGGTCTCGCCGAACTCGGTCGAAGAGGCGTCGGCAAAGCCCGCCGCGCGCGCTCCTTCGATACAGGCCATCTGCATGCCCAGACAAATGCCGAAGAACGGCACATTGCGGGTGCGCGCGAAGGTGACCGCGGAAATCTTGCCCTCGCTGCCACGCTCGCCGAATCCGCCGGGCACGAGAATGCCATGCATCGGCTCGAGCGCGGCGACGATCTGCGAGGGATCATCGCCCTCGAAAATCTCGGCATCGATCCATTTGATGTTGACCTTGACCCGGTTGGCGAGGCCGCCGTGGACCAGCGCCTCGTTGAGGCTCTTGTAGGCATCGGGCAGGCCGACATACTTGCCCACCACCGCGATGGTTACTTCGCCTTCGGGGTTGAAATAGCGATCGGTGACGTCGAGCCAGGACGACAGATCGGGTTCGGGAGCATCGGTGATGCCGAGGCCGCGAAGCACTTCGCGGTCGAGTCCTTCCTCATGGTATTGGAGCGGCACCGAATAGATCGAGGGCGCATCCAATGCCGGGATAACCGCTTCGGGCCGCACGTTGCAGAACTGCGCGATCTTGCGGCGTTCGGTATCGGGGATCGGATGCTCGGCGCGGCACAGCAGCAGATCGGGCTTGATCCCTAGGCTGGCAAGCTCGCGCACCGAGTGCTGGGTCGGCTTGGTCTTCAGCTCGCCTGCGGCCTTGATGTAAGGCACCAGCGTCACGTGGACGCTGAGGGTTTGCATCGGTTCGAGCTCGTTCCGGAGCTGGCGGATCGCTTCCATGAAGGGCAGCGATTCGATGTCGCCAACGGTGCCGCCGATCTCGCACAGGATGAAATCGTGGCCCTCCGAATCGGTGAGCGCGAATTCCTTGATCGCGTCGGTGACGTGCGGGATCACCTGCACCGTCGCGCCGAGATAGTCACCGCGGCGTTCGCGGGTGATGATGTCACGGTAAACCCGGCCCGAGGTGATATTGTCACTCTGTCGCGCCGAAACGCCGGTGAAGCGTTCGTAATGCCCGAGATCGAGATCGGTCTCGGCCCCGTCGTCGGTCACATAGACCTCGCCGTGCTGATAGGGGCTCATCGTGCCCGGATCGACGTTGAGATAGGGGTCAAACTTGCGGATGCGGACCTTGAAGCCACGCGCCTGCAGCAGGCTCGCCAAGGAGGCTGCCATGAGACCTTTGCCGAGCGAGGAGACCACGCCGCCGGTGATGAAAATGAACCGCGCCATGGGAGTCGGGCCTTAAGCAGCGAGAGGGATTCGGGGCAAGCGAATTGCGCGCGCGCATGCGCTGCCATCCACAGACCTTTGGCAAAATGGTCCGCGCAGCCGACGAGCCTCCGCGACAGGCTTACTCGGCGGGAGCCTCTTGCGCAGGCGCAGGCGCAGGCGCTGCGGGTGCGGCTTCAGCCGGTGCGGAAGGCGCCGCCGGATCGGCCAGCAAATCAGGCGCAGGCTCCGTCGCAGGCGCGCCGTTGGCGCGTTCGAGCGTCGAGGTCACATTGCCCACCCGGCTTTCCCGCACCGCGAGAGCGGCGAGCACGATCGAGAGCGAGACGAAGGCCACCGCCAGCCACTTGGTCGCGCGGGTCAGAAAATCCGCCGCGCCGCGGGCACCAATGCCACCCGAACTATTGCCGCCAATGCCCAAGCCGCCGCCTTCGGAGCGCTGCATCAGCACCACGCCGACCAATGCTGCGGCGACGAGTGCCTGAATAACGGAAAGGAAAATGAACAGCGACATGAACGAATCTCTTGCGATGGGCGCGCATGGCCCGGGCTTGTAACGTGGGCGCCATGTAGGCTTCCCAATGAAACTCGGCAAGGGTCAGCCCCGAGACACACCTGCCCCTAAGCGGGATCAGAGGTCGGAGGGCTCGCCGGCTGCCAGCGCGATGCCCATGAAGCTGTCGGCCGTCAGGCTCGCCCCCCCGACCAGCGCCCCGCCCACTTCGGGCACGGCGAAGATCTCGGCGGCGTTCTCGGGCTTAACCGAACCGCCATAGATGATGCGCACTTCGCGGCCCTGCTCCTCGCCGTAGAGATCGACCAGCAGGTGGCGGATCACCCCGTGCATTTCGCCGATGTCGTCGGTGGTGGCAGCTGTGCCGGTGCCGATCGCCCAGATCGGCTCATAGGCGACCGTAACGCGCTCGGCGAGATCGGCCGGCGCATCAGCAGGCGCAGGCAGCGAGGCCTTGAGCTGCTTCTTGATGAAAGCGACCGCGCGGCCCGATTCGCGGGTCTCGTGGATTTCACCACAGCACATGATAATCCTGAGGCCGGCCGCCAGCGCCGCAGCAGCTTTGGCGCGCACCAGCGCATCGCTTTCGCCGTGGCCAGTGCGGCGTTCCGAATGGCCGAGGATCACGAACTTGGCCCCGGCGTCGGCGATCATCGCGGCGGAAATATCGCCGGTATGCGCGCCGCCATCGGCATGATGGCAATCCTGCGCGCCGACCGAGATCTGCTCGGCCTCGCGGTGGATCGGGTGGATCAGCGTGAACGGAGGCGCGAGCGCGACCTCGACTTTCATGTGGCGCTGGGCGGCCCGGTCGATCGCGCGCGCTTCGGACAGCATCGCGCGGGTGCCGTGCATCTTCCAGTTTCCGACGATGTAGGGCCGGCGAGCCATGGGTATGTCCTGCACCTTGAAAGAGGGAAAGGCGATTCCCCGACGGCTTTAGGGCCGTGGGGCCGCGTCCGCTAGCCGAGGATGTCCCCGCAGTCAAAAGCGCGTCGCAACAATCAACAAAAGCCCTGCACACCTGTTGCCGCGCGGTCTCAGGGCCGATAAAGCGCGCTCGCGCCGGATTTGATAGCGGCGCGGCAGGGGCATGTCATGCCTGTGCCACCAGCCAGATTTAGTCGCCGGGGTTCCGCCAGCAATGCTCACCTTCTTCCGTCGCTTCTTCCAGTCCAAAATCGGCCTGCCGATTTTCCTCGGCTTTCTGGTGCTGATGGCGCTGGCCTTTGTCGCGGCTGACATTTCGGGCACCAGCATCGGCGGGGTCTCGGGCACCGATAATGTCGCGGTGGTGGGCGACGAACCGATCCCCAATTCCGAACTGGTGACGGCGGCCAACACCGCGCTCGATCAGGTACGCCAGCAGAACCCGACGCTGACCATGCCCGAGTTCATGGAGGCCGGCGCGCTTGACGAAGTCGTGCGCCAGCTGATCGATCGCTATGCGGTGGGCAGTTACGCCAGCAAATATGGCCTGCGCGCCGGCAACAACCTGATCAACAGCGAAATCCTGCAGATCCAGGCGTTCCGCTCGCTGGCTGGCGAGTTCGACGAGAAGACCTATCTCGCCGCGCTGCGCCAGCGCGGGCTGACCGATGCGGTGTTCCGCAAGGATCTCGCCAACGGCTTGCTCGAAGACCAGTTGCTGCGCCCCGCCCTGCTTTCCCCGCAGATGCCGGAGAAGATCGCGCGCCAATATGCCTCGCTCGTGCTCGAGCGGCGGCGCGGCGAAATCGCGCTGATCCCCAGCGCCGCCTATGCGCCCGCCGCCGGGCCGACGGCAGCCCAGCTGATCGAATGGTACGGCGCCAACCGCGCGCAGTTCATCCGCCCCGAACGCCGCACCTTGCGCTTTGCGGTGTTCGGTGACGACACGCTCAAGGTCAACGCGGTCCCGACCGAGGCCGAAATCGCAGCCCGCTACAAGCGCGATGCTGCGCAATATCAGGCCAGCGAGCGCCGCTCGGTGTCGGCCTTTGTCGTCCCGACCGAAGATGCCGCCAAGGCGCTGGTCGCCAAGGTGCGCGGCGGAACCGCGCTCGAAGCCGCCGCCCGCGAGGCCGGGTTCAGCGCGTCGCAGACGCCGCTACGCACGCGCGAGGAAATGTCGGGCGCGACCAGCTTTGCCTTTGCCGAAAAGGCGTTCAAGGCGAGCCAGGGCAGTATCGTCGATCCGGCCAAGGGCACGCTTGGCTGGTATGTCGCGCGGGTCGACGTGATCGAGCGCATTCCGGCGCGCAGTCTCGCCGATGCGCGCGGTAGCATTGCCGAGCAGCTCACCGGCGAAAAGCGCAGCGCCGCCACCGCCGATCTGATCGCCGAAATCGAAGGCGAGATCGACAGCGGCACAGCGATGGCCGAAGTCGCCAAGGCTTACGGGCTCAAGGTCGAAACCACGCCGGCGCTGCTCGCCAATGGTCAGGCCTTCGGGCGTCCCGATGTGCAGATCGTGCCGCAGCTGCTGCCGGTGCTGACCACCGCCTTCCAGATGGAGGAAAGCGAACCGCAGCTGGCTGAAGTCGTGCCCGGGCGCCAGTTCGTGATCTTCGAGGTCGCTCGGACCGAAGAGGCTTCGGCCCCGCCGCTCGCCGAGGTCAAGGAACAGGCCGAAGCCGCATGGAAGCGTGAGCAGGGGGCCAAGCTCGCCCGCGCCGCTGCCGACCGGATAGTGGCCAAGGCGCGCGGCAAGACCGCGCTTGGTGCCGTGCTGCGCGCCGAGGGCAAGCCCTTCGAGCTCGAGCCGATCAACCTTGAACGCCGCGCGCTTCTGGCGCAGCGCGGCGCCAATATCCCGCCGCCGTTGGTGTTGATGTTCAGCATGGCGGAAGGCTCGGTCAAGGTGCTCGAAGGGCCGCGCGACATCGGCTGGTATGTCATTCGCCTCGACGAGATCGCGACCGATCCGGTCGACAAGGAGCCGGGTCTGCTGCAGCAAACCCGCGCCCAGCTCGCCCCGACCCTTACAGAGGAATATCGCCGCATGGCCGCCGCCGCGATGCGCAAGGAACTGGGCACGACCCGCAATGATGCGGCGATCACCGCCGTGCGCAAGCAGCTCTCGGGCGAACAATAGGTTCAGGTGTGATTGCCCCGTGACCTTGTCCGCGACCGGCCTGCCCGAAAACGCCGCGGCTTCAACCGCTATGCTGGCCCAAGGCCGGCCTGCGCTGGTGTGGCGGCGGATTATCGCCGACAGCGACACGCCGGTGGGCGCGGCGCGGCGGCTGATCGTGCCCGGGCGCGGCGATTTCCTGCTCGAATCGGTCGAGGGCGGCGAGGTGCGCGGGCGTTACAGCCTGCTCGGGCTCGATCCCGATCTGGTGTTCCGGGCCTCGGGCGCCGCGGCCGAGATCAACCGCGACTGGCGGCACGACCGCGCGGCTTTTGCGCCATGCGACAGCGATGCGCTCGCCGCGCTGCGCGATCTGGCGGCGGCCTGCCGGATCGACCCGATGCCCGAAGGCCTGCCGCCGGCGCTGGCCTGTCTCGTGGGCTATCTCGGCTACGAGACCATCGGATTGGTCGAAACCCTGCCGCGCGCGGCGGACAGCCCGCTCGAACTGCCTGACATGCTGTTCGTGCGGCCCACGGTGATTCTCGTGTTCGACGGGCTCACCAATGCGCTGTTCGCGATCGCGCCGATCTGGGAAGCGGCTGACCCTGCCGCCGCCGTCGAGCGCGCGGGCGAACGGATTGATGCGACGCTCAGCCAGCTCGGCCAGCCTGCGCCTGCCGCCGATCACGCCGCGCTGCCCGACATCCTGCCCGATCTTGCACCGGTGATCGCGGCAGAGGACTACAAGGCGATGGCATTGAAGGCGAAAGACTACATCCTTGCCGGAGACATCTTCCAGGTGGTGCTCGCCCAGCGCTTCACCTGTCCCTTCCCGCTCCCCCCGCTCTCGCTTTACCGCGCATTGCGGCGGGTGAACCCCTCGCCGTTCCTCTATTTTCTCGATCTGCCGGGCTTTGCGCTTGTTGGATCGAGCCCCGAGATTCTGGTGCGCGTGCGTGAAGGTGAAGTCACCATCCGCCCAATCGCCGGCACGCGCCCCCGCGGCGCCACCCGCGAGGAGGATATTGCCAACGAAGCCAGCCTGCTCGCTGATCCCAAGGAGCGCGCCGAGCATCTGATGCTGCTCGATCTCGGGCGCAATGATGTCGGCCGGGTTGCGGCAGCAGGGACGGTCGAGGTCACCGACAGCTTCACCATCGAGCGTTACAGCCATGTGATGCACATCGTCAGCAATGTGGTCGGCGCGCTTGCACCCGACAAGGACGCGCTCGATGCGCTGTTTGCAGGCTTTCCGGCCGGCACCGTCTCGGGCGCGCCCAAGATCCGGGCGTGCGAGATTATCGCGCAACTCGAACCCGAAACGCGCGGCGCCTATGCTGGCGGGGTCGGTTACTTCGCGCCCGATGGCAGCCTCGATTCTTGCATAGTTTTGCGCACCGCGGTGGTGAAGGACGGGGTGATGCACGTGCAGGCAGGTGCCGGGATCGTGGCTGATTCCGAGCCCGATTACGAATTGGCCGAATGCCGCGCCAAGGCCGGCGCATTGATCGCCGCCGCGCGCGAGGCTATGCGCGTCGCTGGCGAGCCGGGATACGGGCAATGAGGCGCCTTATCTCTCTTTGTGCAGGCCTTATTCTGGCGATGACCGCCTGTTCCGAGCGGCCTGCAGGCGAACCGCTGGTCCGCGCGGCGCTCGATGACTCGAACCCGCCCGAAGCCAAGGCGAGCCCCTCGCCCACCACCACCATCGCCGCGGATTCCGCCTGCCGCGTAGTGAGTTTTGAGCAGGTGCCGCTGACGGTCTGCACCGCCGATCCGGCCAAACACCGGATTTCCATGGCGAACCTTGGCGCGGACAAGCTGCCCTTCGGCTCGCTCAGCGCCTTAGCCGCCAGCACCGATCCCGCCACCATCGCCTTTGCGATCAATGGCGGGATGTATGGCGATGATCTCAATCCCGTCGGCTATTACGTCGAGAACGGCGAGCGCCTCAAGGAGCTCGATCGCGGCGACGGGCCAAAAGGAGCGGGCGGCAATTTCTACATGAAACCCAACGGGGTATTCTTCGGCAGCGATGGCGGGTGGCGCGTGCTGGGGAGCAATACCTTTTTCGAGACCGTGGGCGACCGCCCGCAATTCGGCACCCAGTCGGGCCCGCTGCTGCTGGTCGACGGCAAGCTTCACCCCGAGATCCAGGACGACGGCCCCTCCAAGGCGATCCGCAACGCGGTCGGTGTCGACACGGCGGGCAAGGCGCATTTCGTGATCTCCGACGCACCTGTCAGCTTCGGACAGCTCGCGCGCTTTTACCGCGACGAGCTCAAGGTAGCGACCGCGCTCTACCTCGACGGGCAGGTGTCCTCGCTGTGGGATCCGGCCAGCGAGCGACAGGATAAGGGCCGCGTCGGACCGATCATCGTGGTGACGAAACGCGAAGAGGCACAAGCGCAATGATCCTCGTCATCGACAATTACGACAGCTTCACCTTCAACCTCGTCCATTATCTGATGGAATTGGGGGCGGAGGTGCGCGTCGAGCGCAATGACGCGCTGACCGCGGCTGACGCGCTGCGCACCAATGCGGCGGGCTTCCTTATCTCCCCCGGCCCCTGCACACCCAACGAGGCCGGGATCAGCCTCGATCTGGTTGCGGCTTGCGCTGATGCGGGCAAGCCGCTGATCGGCGTGTGTCTCGGCCATCAGGCGATCGGCCAGCATTTCGGCGGCACCGTCCAGCGCGGCGGGCTGATGCATGGCAAGACCTCGCCGGTCACCCATGATGGCACGGGGGTGTTCGCAGGCCTGCCCTCGCCCTTTATCGCCACGCGCTATCATAGCCTTGAGGTGATCGATGTGCCCGCCGAACTTGTCGCCAATGCCCATGCTGAGACCCCGGGCGCAGATCACCTCAGCGTGATGGGTTTCCGCCATGCCGAACTGCCGATCCACTCGGTGCAGTTCCACCCCGAAAGCATCGCCACCGAGCATGGCCATGCGCTGCTCGCCAACTTCGTGCGCCTGTGCGGGATGGAGCCGGTGCTGCCGGCAAGGCTCGCCTCGTGAGCCAGCTCCCCGAGATCACCACGCCGCTCTCCGAAGCCGAGGCCGAGGCAGCCTTCGGCGTGCTGCTCGACGGCGCGCCTTCGGAACAGGACATCGCCGCCTTCCTCGTCGCCCTGTCAGCACGCGGCGAGGCCGCAGACGAAATCGCGGGCGCCGCGCGGGCCTTGCGGGCGCGGCTCATCCCGATTGAAGCCCCCGAAGGCGCGATCGACGTCTGCGGCACGGGCGGCGACGGGCACCACACGCTCAACGTCTCGACCGCCGTGAGCCTCGTGGTCGCGGCCTGCGGCGTGCCGGTCGCCAAGCACGGCAACCGCGCCGCTTCGTCCAAGGCGGGGGCGGCAGACACGCTCGAAGCGCTCGGCCTCGATTTGGACGCCGCCGGACACACCGCTGAAAAGACCCTCGCCGAGATCGGCATCTGCTTTCTCTTCGCCAAGAACCACCACCCGGCGATGGCGCGCATCCAGCCCATCCGCGTGCGGATCGGTCAGCGCACGATCTTCAACCTGATGGGCCCGCTGTCGAACCCGGCCAAGGTCGCCAGCCAGCTGATCGGCATCGCGCGTCCCGCCTATGTGCCGATCTATGCCGGAGCGATGGCGCGGCTCGGCACCGGGCGCTCGCTGATTGTCTCGGGCGACGAAGGCCTTGACGAGCTGAGCCTTGCGGGCGGCAACGAAGTCGCGGCGGTGACCGGCAATGCCTTCACCATGGAACGCGTCGATGCGAGCGCGGCGGGCCTCGCCCACGCCCCGATCGAGGCAATTCGCGGCGATGATGCCGTGCACAATGCCGCCGCATTGAAGGCGCTGTTGATGGGCGCGCCCGGCCCCTATCGCGATGCGGTGCTGTTCAATGCCGCCGGCGCGCTGCTGGTCGCGGATCGCGGCACAGGCTGGCGCGACCGGGCCGCGATGGCCGCCGAAGCGCTGGATTCCGGGCGGGCCAAGGCGCTGCTCGAACGCTGGATCGAAATGGCAAAGTAAGATGATGAACAAGCTCGAGGAAATCTGCGCGACCAAGCGCGAGGAAGTCGTGGCGCGCAAGCAGGCGGTAACGCGCGCGCAGCTCGCCGAAGCCGCCGCCGCCCAGACCGTGCCGCGTGGCTTCGAGGGCGCCCTGAGGGCGCGTGCCGCCACCGGCTATGCGCTGATCGCCGAGATCAAGAAGGCGAGCCCCTCCAAAGGCCTGATCCGCGCCGACTTCCACCCGGCGCAGCACGCCGCCGCCTATGCAGCGGGCGGCGCAGCCTGCCTTTCGGTCCTCACCGACGTGCCCTATTTCCAGGGCCACGAGGATTATCTCGTGCAGGCCCGCGCCGCCTGCGCTCTGCCGGTGCTGCGCAAGGACTTCATGGTCGATCCGTGGCAATGTCTCGAAGCCCGCGCCATCGGGGCCGATGCGATCCTGATCATCGTTGCCGCACTGGAAGACACAGCGATGGCCGAGATCGAAGCCGCCGCGCGCGACCACGGCATGGACGTGCTGGTGGAAGTGCATGACGAAGCCGAGATGGAGCGCGCCGCACGCGTCCTGCAGTCACGCCTGATCGGGGTCAATAACCGCGACCTCAAGACCTTTACTACATCGCTCGCGGTCACCGAACGCCTCGCGTCGCTCGCGCCCGAAGCCACGCTGCTGGTCGGCGAGAGCGGGATCAACAGCCTCGCGGATTGCCAGCGGCTGGAAGCATCGGGGGTGCGCACCTTCCTCGTCGGGGAAAGCCTGATGCGGCAGGAGGATATCGCCGCAGCCACGCGCGCCCTGCTTACTGGCGCGGCCTGACAAAAGCGCGCTCTGTCCTACCGGTAAGAATTCGGGCAAGACCCTTGGCATGACCTACTCCATCTGCCTTCCCGCCCCGCGCCCGACGACGCTCCGCGCCGGCCGGGGTTTTCGTCTTCTGGACACTGTCTCATGTGACTCCAACAAGGGCGTGCGGACAGCTTCGGAGGCCCTGCGATGAACGGCGAGAGCGCGCGTCTCACCCACCTCGATGACGCTGGCGCCGCACACATGGTCGATGTCGGCGGCAAGCCCGCCACGGCGCGGCGCGCGGTCGCCTCGGGGGTGATCACCATGTCGGCGGACGCGCTGGCGGCGATCCGCGCCGGTAACGCGCCCAAGGGCGACGTGCTCGGCACGGCCCGTATCGCCGGGATCATGGCCGCCAAGCGCACCGGCGAGCTGATCCCGCTGTGCCACCCGCTCGGGCTCGAAGCGGTGACGATCGACTTCACCTACGAGGAAGCCGCCATCCGCGCCACCGCTACCGCCTCGCTCACCGGCAAGACGGGCGTGGAAATAGAGGCGATGACAGCAACTTCCATCGCGCTCCTCACAATCTACGACATGGCCAAAGCGATCGACAAGGGCATGGTGATCGGCGAAGTCCGCCTGATCGCAAAGACCGGCGGCAAGTCGGGCGACTGGAAAGCCGCCCTTTGAGCGAGCCGCTGGCACTGGAGGAGGCGCAGGCCCGGCTACTGGCGCTGGCTCCGGTGTTGCCGCCCGAGCAGTTGCCGCTCGAAGCGATGCTGGGCCGCTACTTGGCCGAGGGTCTCCGCGCCGTCCGCACCCAGCCCGCCGCCGATCTTTCCGCGATGGACGGCTATGCGCTCAGCCCGGGGGAAGGCGCCTGGACGCTGGTGGGCGAAAGCCGCGCCGGCGCGCCCTTTGCCGGCGAAATTGCCGCAGGCCAATGCGTGCGCATTTCAACCGGCGCGGTCGTGCCAAAGGGGGCGGACCGCGTGCTGCTGCAAGAGGACGCCGCGGCGTCAGGCGGCATCGTCACCGCCACCCAACTGCCCCCGCCCGGCCGCCATATCCGCGCGCGCGGTTTCGACTTTCACGCGGGCGATCTGCTGCTGGCGCGGGGCACAAGGATGACAGCGGGGCGCATCGCGCTGGCGCTCACCGGCGGGCACGCCCTGACCATTGCCGCGCGCGCTTTGCGGGTGGCGGTGATGGATAGCGGCGACGAGTTGGCGCGCGATCCGGCGGCCTGTTCCGAACATCAGGTGCCCGCCAGCAATGGCGCGATGATCGCCGCGATGCTGGCCCCGCTCGGATGCGAGGTGCTGCGGCTTGGCCCAGTGGGTGACGATATGGCAGCGCTCGAGGCTGCGCTGGCCGCCGCCGAGGGGGCGGACATCCTCATTACCTCGGGCGGGGCCTCGGTCGGCGATCACGATCTGATCAAGCCGGCGCTCGCCGGATGGGGCGCGCAGACGGCATTCTGGAAGGTCGCGATCAAGCCGGGAAAGCCGCTGCTGGTCGCCACCAGAGGCGCTGCTGTGATCCTCGGCCTGCCCGGCAATCCGGTGTCGAGCTTTGTCACAGCCTTCCTGTTCGCCCTGCCGCTGGTGCGTGCCAGCATGGGCGATCCCGATCCCTTGCCGCGCAGCCTCACGCTGCTGGCGGGAGAAGCCTTGCCCGCCATCGGACCGCGCCGCGAGTTTCTGCGCGCGGTCAGCGATGGCGGCGCGGTGCGGCTGGCAGGCTCGCAGGATTCGTCCGCACTCTCGGCGCTCGCCGCGGCCGACTGCTTGATTGACCGACCTGCCCATGCGCCTGCTGTGGCTGCGGGCGAGCCCGTGCGCGTGTTCCCGCTCCAAAATGGCTGAACTGCGCGGGTTTGCTGCGCAGCGCGCTTGACTCAGTGATTCGGGTTGCCTAAATGTTCCTTGTTCGTTCGCCTTAATGACGAATGGAACGTGCAGGCAACGCACCCTCGCCCCCGGGCCGGTGCCTCTTGGCGCACGCAAGGGATTGGCATGCCTGGTCCGTCAGGGTGGGCATGGGTGCGACCACAGGAGTTTTGATCAATGCTGACAGCCAAGCAGCACGAGCTGATCCGTTTCATCCAGCAGCGGCTGGAAGAAACCGGGATCTCGCCGAGTTTCGAGGAAATGAAGGAAGCGCTCGATCTCAAGAGCAAGTCGGGCGTGCATCGCCTGATTTCCGCGCTGGAGGAGCGCGGGTTTCTGCGCCGCCTGCCCAACCGTGCGCGGGCGCTTGAGGTGGTTCGCCAGCCCGAGGATGTGACACCTTCGCGCGGCTCGGGCAACGTGGTGGCGATGCCCTCGCCCGCCGCACGTGCGCCTGCAACCAAGCCTGCCAATGACGTGATCGAACTGCCGCTCCACGGCCGGATTGCCGCCGGTGCGCCGATAGAAGCGCTTGAAGGCCAGAGCACTCTGCCTGTCCCGGCCGCGCTGCTCGGCCCGGGCGAGCATTATGCGCTCGAAGTGTCGGGCGATTCGATGATCGAGGCCGGCATTTTCGACGGCGACTTCGCGCTCGTTCGCCGCACCGATACCGCCCGCGATGGCGAGATCGTGGTGGCGCTGGTGCGCGGCGAGGAAGCGACGCTCAAGTTCCTGCGCAAGGATGGCGCGCTGGTGCGGCTCGATCCGGCCAACGCGGCTTACGAGCCGCAGATCTACCGGCCCGATGAAGTCCAGGTGCAGGGCAAGCTTGCAGGCCTGCTGCGGCGCTATCACTGATACCTAAGGCTGGCGCGGGGATCGGGGTGATTTGCCCTCCCCGCGCCACCAGCCATGACGTCCCTCGCGCGGGGCGACAGTGTCGATCCGCTGGGCGGCAAGGTTGATCGACAGGCTGCAGGGGCGGTCGAGCATCTTGCGGTCGGCCTAGAGCCAGCGCGGACGGCACGAGAACGGCAGATAGCGATCAGCGATGACAGTATTGGCTCGCGCGCAGGCACTGGCGAGCGCGCGCTCCTCGACCCGGTCGCGGGTGCGCGCCATCAGGATCGCCCAGTCACGTCCGCCGCGCTGGATCACCAAGGTCCAGAACGCCTCGGAGCAGTCCGAGCCGGGCCATTGGGCCAGCGGCACCGGCTCTGCCTTGACCCCTGCCAGTTCGATCAGATTGTCACGCGCGTAGGTTGAACGGCCGTCGCGCAAGGACAGCAGCCGCCGCTTGCCGTCGGCACCCGTTACAGTGATCCCCACCTGCCGCCCGTCACCCGACACCAGCAGATCGGGCACCGGGGTCAGCAGGGTCAGCAGGCTCGCCAGCGCCACGGGGACAAAGCCCCGCAACCGCGCGTGCCCGCTCCACAGCGCCAGCCATAGTCCGCCGCTAACAAACAGAGCGATCGCACTGCCGCTGATTTGCGGCATCAACCTCACCGCGCCGGGCTGGCTTGCGGTCACATGCGCGATCGCCAGCAGCAGTTCGAGCGAGCGTTCCACCGCCTACCAGAACGGCGCGCCTGCTCCGACAAGATCGAACACCAGCCCGAGCGCGATCAGCGGCATCGACACAAAGGTCACCAGTGGGATCGAAACGACATTGGCGAGCGCGCCGCAGAGTCCGGCGCGGTGGAAGTGAAACAGCACGATCGGCATCAGCGCCATCTCGATCACCACGCCGGTGACAAACAGCATCGCCAGCCGCCGCGCGGTCGGCGTTCACCAGGGCTCCTCGCGCGCGACGAGGAAGGCGCGCACCGGCGCGCTGGTGGAGAGCGCAATGATCGCCAGCACCGCGGCAAAACTCATCTGGAAACTGGGGCCGATCGCGCTTTCGGGCCAGAACAGTAGCACAAAGTCGCCGGCCACCGCAATCATCCGGAGCGACAGCGCGCCGAGCACCAGCAGCGCGGCATCACAGCTGCGCACGGTCGGAACTTCGGCGCCGATCCGCAAGGTGCAGCCGATCCCTGCCAGCGCCCTGGCACTCGCCGCCACCACCGGCAGGCGCACGCGCAAGGCCAGCGCGGGCCAAAGGGCGAGGAGCTTGAGCACCGCGAAATAGGCCGCTGCGATCAACGCGCTCACATGCAACCCGCTGATCGAGAGCAGATGGGCGAGGCCCGAATCGCGCATCGCGATCTCGTCGGCCTCGCTGATGCTGCCGCGGTCACCGCTGGCAAAGGC
>Ga0164293_10001075_pt1 | contig 22848 bp, 19 predicted proteins | sample GEODES118metaG_FD_111487 | JGI IMG/M metagenome (GOLD analysis project Ga0164293, IMG submission 111487) | Eutrophic lake water microbial communities from Lake Mendota, Wisconsin, USA - GEODES118 metaG | ecosystem: Environmental > Aquatic > Freshwater > Lake | place: USA: Lake Mendota...
AGTCACTGGGTGGGCGGAGATAATCTCCTCTTCATCTGCTGCCCAGCCAGTTTTCATAAACTCACTCATCGCATCTTGTGTTGGCAGATCATGTGTGCGCAATGGATCTATCTGTTGACTTGTCTTATCTTGTGAGTTATTCGCCAAATTCATACCGATAGCCTACTTATTAAGCCCAAATTGGCTACCGATAAGATGGGCGGTAACCTTACTTCTTGTTGGAGGCGTCACATAGCCCGGTCTAGTGCGATACTTAAAGTGCCATTTCTGCTTCCGTCGTTGGCAAGTATTATCCTGACTTTTAAAATAAAATTGTGGTCTAAAGAAATTACCTCTTCAAAAATCGCGCGAATTGTTTTCTCAGAGTTAAAGACAGGAATTACGATATCCAGCGATTGCACTTAATTCCTCCATGGCTCAATAAGGATCAATAGGAAGTCTAACTATGAGAAAGGTTGTTAAGGAATATACATTTAATCTATTGGCATGATTTCTTAGATATTGTCTCCACATAGACTAAACTTTCGGAGGAATAGTCTTAGGAGGTAAAAATGCAAAATACGTCTAAAGTCTTTCTAGTACCTGAAACAGCCCAAATTGATCCGTCTGTGAAGTTCGGTCCGAATTGCAAGAATATCTCAATTGGTCATGGGGTGATTTTACAAAGAGACATTTATATAGATGTTGAGACGCTGAGTATTGGTGACTATGTCACTATTCATCACGGTACCGTAATCCACGGCTTAAAGGTTTCCATTGGTCATAATTGTTGGATTGGGCACTACTCCATATTAGATGGGCATGGAGGAGAGCTTAGAATCGGGAACAATGTTGGGGTTGGCGCACAGTCGCAACTTTGGTCGCACATGAAATTTGGAGACACTCTTGCGGGTTGCGACTGGAAAAATGAAGATAATTTAATTATTGGCGATGATGCTTGGTTGGTAGGTCATTGTATTGTTTCACCAATTATAATTCAGCCGCGCGCAATGCTCTTGGTAGGTAGCGTCGCCACGAAAGATTTAATAGAAAATCATATTTATGCTGGCACGCCAGCCAGAGACGTTTCTGAAGCATTGGGGCTGCAGTTTTCAGAGCGATCGAATAAGGAAATAGAACTAAATTGGATTCGCCTTGTTTCTGAATATGCTGACATGGGAAATAATGTGGCTTTTATACGCACTGTTGAAACAGTCGAAGGTCTAATGAGAGATGATTCATACACCAGCTTTTCACCTTATGAGCGGCGGTATATTCCAAATTACAGTAATGAGGAAACGCAATTTATTAGATTTCTATTGTACGATAAGGCGAAATTCTTACCTTTTTGCGGTAATAATCAGGTTTAAGTCTAATTACACACTTTTTATCGTATTTTAGGTAGAGTTAAATTATGAGGCTATACAATCGACTAGATTTACATAAGAGAGCAAAAATCTCCAGCCATTTATCTTTAGATGTCGCTTCAAAAGTCGAGAATATTTTTTTGAACCGATTGCAGTCTAAGAGAATTTTAGTTCTCACTGCTCATACTAATGACCCACAAATGCTTGAAATCCAAGCAAAATCTCTCAATAAATATCTTGAATTTGACTTCGACTTTGTGGCTGGAATTGATCTACCTCCGAAAGATTCGAGGTGGAATTTAGCCAAAGGAGTCAATTTTGACCAATTTCAGAGGGTTGCTGATGGCAACAAAATTAAATTGATAGAAGTTCCTAGTTTAATTCACGATAATCGTTCAATAATATTCCCAAAAGGTAAATCTGCAATAAATGTACCAGATTTTGCGATGAGATGTGCTGACTCATTTCAATTTATGATGGGAGTTATTCCATGGACCCCATACTCAACTGTTTTGTACTTAGACGCTGATATGTTCCCTGTTGTACCAATTCAAGAAATCCCCACGACATATACAATTAGTGTGGCTGGTATAAAGCAAACAAGAAAAAAATTATTTAAAGAATTCATCTATTTTTGGCCAGGCCTAGTTTGGTTTGATACAAGTGCACCAATGCGTAATTTACTTTCTTTTGATTTAATTTCAAGATTTAATTTAAAGACAGATGTCGGTGGCGAGAGCAATTCATGGATTAAAGCTTTAACTACGTTTGGGTATGGCGTAAAGTATCTGGAACATTTACAAAGTGGCAAGTGGGACGAAACCAAAGTCCCAGGTTCTGTTGCAACTAATGTCAACTTGGTGAATTGGCTCAAGAATGATTATCGAAATTTTCAAGGACAATTTTTTTCTGAAATATACGATGGCAAATTCCTACATTATCGTGGCGGTGGAAATTGGATGTTTAGGGATCCATATAGAGAATTAGTCAATCGCCGCTTGTTATTTGAGGCATTAGAGTTATAATTAAATATGGTGATTGGGTTACTTCCCGCATCTGGAAGCGCAAAACGACTTGGTGGCTTGCCCAAATTTGGTCTTCCGTTCAATGAAACTATGTCCCTTATAGAGCAACACGTTTTGATGATGCGAGATTTTTGTGATGAAATAAGGATTTCAACACGCCTAGAGTGGATTCCTATTTTAAGGAATATGAATTTGTATCATGCGGAAATATACGAATATGAACCTTCAACGATGCTTGATGCCGTAAACAAACTGGCGAGTCTAGGTGGAGATGATTTTGTTGTCGGCATGCCAGATACATTTTTTTTGAATTATGACAAAAATCCATATAAAGAATTAATTGATATGGAAAGTGAAATAGGTCTTGGTCTTTGGGAATGCACAGAAGACTTGCGAGGAAAAGTTGGCCAAGTGCGTACAGAAATTTCAGGACGGGTAGTTGAAGTAATTGATAAGGATTTATTGTGTAGTTTTCCTAATATGTGGGGAATATTCAAATTTAACTCTAAGCATTTTATAAATCCTTTACTTGATAATCCTAGTTTACAGTTTCAGGATTGGATCCATGAAGGGTACTTGGTAGGTTCCTGTAAAATACAAGGCAGTTACATTGATGCTGGCTCGTTATCAGGTGTTAAAAAACTTTACAGATCTATAGGGTCTTAGTTTTTTGCCAATTTCTTTCAGGTTATCATCAACCATCAGCTCGGCTAGTTCTTTCCATTTTGTTTTTGCACTCCAGCCTAATTCCAATTTCGTTTTTGACGGGCCCCCAATCAAATCATCAACTTCTGTGGGCCGAAGAAATCCTTGTCTGCTCGCATTAGGGGCATTGTGGCATTCGTAGCACGCATGGCCACAAGGGAATCTTTATGGAGTAGCAGTTTCAAAAGTTTAAGATAATACTTTGGGTCTGACTCGACTATCTTCACAATCTTGAGAGTGTTGCCTAGTTAGTTAGGTTTTCCCACGGCCAACTCAGAAGCGAAGTTCATTCTTGCTTTATCACTTACTATATTGAAATTATACAAAAAGCAGAGTCGCCCATATCTGACCTAAACCCGTTCAATATATAGAAAATTTCAGACAATTGACTAATATGGGCGCTAAGTCAATAAAAAGTAAATATATTAAATGGTTGAATGAGGAAAATTAGTCGAATCCTTCACAACCCACTTATGCGTTTAATTGGTGATATATTTGCCGATAGTCGGCGGTATGTCCGCATGAACTGAAATAGATATATGCCCATTGTGAGTGGAATCCAGGCTTAGCTCACACTTAAATCCAGTCATCAAAAATAGTCTTTTCGTCTAATCTACTTTTAAATTATAAACATAATTTCTGCAGCTAAAACTTTAATAAACTTTCTATAAAAGTTATGATTCTGATCAAAGAACATGGATTTGCCCAGTAACAATTAAAACGAGTGACTTACTTTTTGATACATTCTGAATTTTATATTTTGTCCAGTGAATAGACATCAAAATTTGCGGAGGTATTCGCTGATTTAGCTTATTTTTCGTGATGTTCAATTAAAGGTTTCCTTGCGAAAACCCAAGATTCAGTCGAGAATGCGTCATTCGATATAATTTTGTTTGAAAACAAAAAAAGCTCTAAATTCCGAAAAAAATACCTTACAACCAATGCGATACGAGTACCTTTTTTGTACCCAGAAAAAGGATGCAAAATTGGAATCATGTGCGATTTTACGGTCAACCAAACTGGCATCGTATGGGTCGCTCGGTAACACCGAGCCGTACCTAATTGACCGCTTGCTATTACAGATAAGCCGAGGTACTCCAAATTCTTGACGAGATAAGTACGAGTGAATCCCGCACTGAAATAATCAGGACTTGCATGCGCTCGATTTGAGGTAGGGCAAGCAAGCCAGACGTGGCAACCCGCAGGCATTATATGAAAAATGTTTCTAAAGGCATTCTCGTGGCACCAGATGTGCTCTAGAACTTGGGAGCATAAAATAAGATCGAAATTAAAATTAAATTTTTCCTCGGAATTTTGATTCAAATCTAGGTACTCATTTTCATCGATTCCAAATACTCTGACGTCAGTAGAGAAACCCAGCCGCTCTAATGCAAGAATCTCTGGCTCATTTACGCTCCCTCCTATAATCGCCACATTTAGCTTTGAACCAAATTCAAAGTTCATTAAGATTTGCGACATGAATTCCGTTAGGACGCAAGCCCTACCAAAGTTACCTGGATTAATTCTATTTGCCAATTTCTTCAAATTAGGGTCAAGAGGGTAAGGAGTCATAAACCAGGTCGGTGCTAATTGTTTGCACAGGCTCGCTAAATATTGTTTAAAGTTCACCTCGATACCATAACACGCTGGTTTGGCACTTGTTCTGAGTAATACATTAATAAACTTGAAATCTGGCTTTTCCCATTTAAAATATGATTGGGATCAAGATAAATCTAATCCATATGTGGCCAATGTGTGCCAAGTTATTCGGGGCTTCCGGGCTAGAAGAGACCATGGGAGTCGGGGTGTACATGAGCCCTAAAAAAGTACCCATGTATTTGTCTAACACTTGTCTAACATGCGCCATAGTTCGCCATAGTTCGCCATAGTTCGCCATAGTTCGCCATAGTTCGCCATAGTTCGCCATAGTTCGCCATAGTTCGCCATAGTTCGCCATAGTTCGCTACGCATAATTACAACATGAGCGATCAATAAAGTACGCCTACGACCAAATTATCTAGGCCTCTTAATCACCGGGTCGGGGGTTCGAAATTCTTACCTTCTTGCGGTAATAGTTAGGTTTAAGTCTAATTACGCATCAATCGTGAACGCCGATTTTGTGATCCAGATAAGTTCTGTAGCCATAGATATCACTTTCCCTATATTTCTCTAGCGTGTGAGTGTTCGAGAAATGAAAAGTCCCCGGTGTTGCGGCAGTGAAATTGGGTTGTCACAAAACGAATTGAAATTAAGGCGTGGCTCTATCTACTGATCTGTCTTATCTTGTGAGCTATTCGCCAAATCTATACCAATAGCCTACTTATTAAGCCTAAATTGGCCTCCGATAAGATGAGCGGTAACCTTACTTCTTGTTGGAGACGTCGCATAGCCTGGTCTAGTGCGCCTCACTGCTAATGAGGTTAACCCCTAAAGGGTTTCGGAGGTTCAAATCCTCTCGTCTCCGCTCTTAGTTCCGACTCGCATTGAAGAAAGTTCAAATAGGTTCGCACATTTGATTTCCAGCACTAGAATTTTAAATTTTGAGATACACTCACGGATGGTAAATGAGGAGCTCTCAATGAAAAACATTCTCACAATCATCTTGGAACTAACACGCGAGATAAATTTTACTTACTCTTCGTTATTTTCAAAAGCACTAATCCCACTAGAAATTGACTTAGTATTCTGTGTGAGTGCTAATAGTGATGAGCTGGATCTTTTTTTCTAGATTTTTACAAAACAAAATGAAACAACTAGATCCAGTTAACATCGGTATTAGATTCCAAGTTATAGGTATTTCTCCTTTTCTGATTAGCGGCGCACCAGGCCACTATGAGAGTTTTCATAAAGCTCTTTTTCAGGGGCTGCAAACACACAGTAGGGTTGAAAAGTCATCCTATCTGGGGAGCCGCCAAAATCAAGGGAAAGATGGTATTTGGTACATGCCTTTGGTCCCATCCAGTCTCACTAGGAAGTTCAAAGTGGCCGATTTGAAGTATTTCAAAACCCTCCTAGATTTAGCTAAAACTAACTCATCTAATTCACCGAAAGTTTTTGTTGCTTATGAAGGAGGTTTATACACAGTCTATCTATTTTCAGCGTTGTTGAGATTTAGGCCAAACGCCATAGCGATAGTTAACATCTTCGATAATCAGCAACATGCCGGTCTACTTGAATCCAAACTTAAGTCAGGAATTTTTAGAGCGTTTCTAAAAATTGCAATGAGAGGGGTAGAAAACCAACTTGCTCTGACTGGTGATACGTTTCGATTTGCTTCAAAAATGCAAAATTTTACCAAAACGTCAATTGATGTATTTCCAATGTTTTCTATTCTGCAGCCTTCGAATACCAAAACTAGAGGGTCCAGAGAATTTCTGATCAATTTACGTGGTTCGTTCTCGGCAAACAAACTGCTAGAAGTTTGTAAACTAGTGGGCATTCAGAATTTACCAGAAATAACTGTGCATGGGCCCATTTCTGACCAAATAAAGATCGCATTAACCCAATTCGATTCTTTAGAATTTAGTGAGGGCCATATTTCTGAAAGCAACTACCAATCAATGTTTCTTAAATTCAGGAGTGTTGTATTTTTATACAATCCAGAGAGTTTTTCTTATTGCTCATCAGGACGTTTATTTGATGCGGTAGTTTCTGGGAGTAAGATTATTGTGCCATCCAATACAGCCTTAGAGGACTTTGCAAAAGTCTATGGGAATGCATCGGTGTTTGATTTCAACAAAATTACAGAACTTGCGGACATATTTCTTGGGAAAAGTGAGTTTTCCAGAAAAAGTAATGCACAAATACCGACGGTTCAAAACGCCATACACTCCCTAATTCTTATTGCAGAAAAATGCCGGGAAAAAGAGAGATCCCCGAACCTATCGATCATTTTTTGGATAGTTGTGACTTTAGGCTGGCTAACCTCTCAAGCAATATACTTACTATGTGCAGTAAAATCTAGGGCAAAGTATGAAATTATGCTCACACTTGGGAAGAAGTAGCATTATTCTTTGTTAATGTGAATTATTGTGATAGCAGGTGTTGGATTCCTTAAATCTCATTCATGTGAGTGTTCATCTCTTAAACAAGATTGGTTAATCGATAACATTAACTTCTTCGAAAATATCCTTAGTAGATTCTAACTTCCCCACTAGGAATATTTTTAATTCTAAATGGGTTGTCTTGAAGTGATGAAAACCAATTGAATCTATTTCTTCGATTCATTAGAGAACGTATCAATTTGGAATCAAGTTTGTCTGAATTCTCTAAAACTAAACTAGTTGCCCAAAGTGACATATCTCTAATGTTTTTACCCCCTCGGACATAATAAGACTCGTGGCCAAATCTGTGGAAGTAGAAAGTTGAAGGACAAGGTCTCATTTTCGAACCCGTTGCAACCATACGTAGGCCAAATCCCCAAGTATCTAGAAAACCGAACTCTGGGAACCCTCCAGCCTTTTCATAGGCAGTCTTTGAAAAAAGATAGTTACCACTTGCACTCGGCACATATGGCGAACTCAAGTGATCCAAAAATTCAATTTGCCTATCAGTGAAAACCCAGTCGTGTGTAATTTGAGATAAATCTTTCTTAAAAAAGTGAATAGTCGCAGGGCATACCACATCAACACCTTCAGAAATTGCAAACTCAAGTAATTGATGAATTAAACCACTTGGTAGCACATTATCTGCGTCTAGATTAAAAATCCAATCTTTTGTCGAATTGCGAACACCTGAATTACGTGCAGCACCGCCACCACGGTTTGACTCATGCTTTATTAAACGAATTATAGGGGTATTCAATTCATTAAGGAAATCAACCAAGAAGTTAAACTCAGCTTCTTCTGATCCATCGTCAACAATAATCATTTCATCATTTGAAGAAAGTGAACCGAAGACAGAAATAACTGCTTCTCTAATAAAAGCTGAACCATTAAAATAGGGAATAACTACTGAAATGCCGATGGAATTATGCTTTACTTGCGTTTCCATATTCAAAGCCAAAATTAGGACCTTTCCAGTTAGTCATGCCCAGATTCAATTAAAGTAATTTATCAGAAACCTAACACTAAATCATTTATTAAGAGGTCATTCCACCTACCCAATTTTAGTAATTCACTATAACAATCTTTTGCCGATGAACCCATCTCTTCAAGCAAATCAGTATCTATTTTCTCAATTGCGCTAATCGCTTGACCAGGTGTTTTGAAATAGAAAGAAATTTTCTCCCAAGGAATTTGAGATTTGAATGCACGTGTATCAATATCTCCAATTAGACATGGAACCGACCCTGCCTGCATTGCTTCGTAGAATCTAAAGCTAGATCCTCCATAACCGCGTGGGCAAAGTACAACAAAACTCTGCTGAAGTAGTTCTGTAAATCTTCTTGGATTAAGTTTTCGATTGGCGATATGCACATTGTTACTTTTTAAGGCGACCGCCTTTAACTCCATTCTTATGGGGTGAGTATGAAATCGTCCGGCGAAAGACATCAAATGTATCTTTCGTTTTTTAGGCCAGATTCTTGGCAAATCACTGGCAATTAAGGGAATATCTCGCCCTAAACCCTCGGTCTTTCTCGATGAAAGGAAGAGACCTTTTCCAAAAGAAAGATCAACTAATGGTCCATCATCATATTGACAAATAGTGAAAAGTTTACTTTCATCTAATTTCAATGTGTTTAGGTACAAATTCAACTCACCCACACCATTCTGACCATAATTTTTCTGGACCCAATAACGTGTCCAAAAAATAGGTAGATAGTGGTGAGACGCTGCAACCTTATCCTCAGTCAAGAAATCTGAATTATCAAGAAAATTTAAAAAATCTTGCTCAACACCCCAGTCTCTTGAATAAGACGGATATCGAAATGGTGCTTTCTTCGGCATTAAGTCAGGCGTCACGGGAATCTTAAATATCTTTAAATCACGCCTATTGATAATAGCTGACATCTGTCCTCCGTTTCGAAATTAAAGGATTCATGACTGAAATCTATAAGTTAACTCTATGTCCTATACTCTTTGTCATGAAGGAAGCGCTTCGCCTAGTCCTAGCTATGTTTAATTTACGTTCACTCCAAGCGAGGAAAAATTTCTTACAGACGTCTGAACTTACAAAATTTGACCATCCATTTTCCGTAAGTTGGAGTCAGGCCGGCGAGGATCTTGCATTACTGGCGGTTATAAGGAACCAAAAGCCGGGGTTTTATCTGGATATTGGGGCACATGACCCAACCAGGTTTTCAGTAACTAGACATTTGTATCAGGCAGGTTGGACTGGCGTTAATGTTGACGCAAATCCAGATCTGATACCAGCCTTTTTAGCGGACAGACCAAAAGACACCTCGATACAAGCACTAGTTGGGAGCAAGAAAATCTATAATTTTTCTATTTTTTCTGAGCCTGCCATTTCCACACACAATGAATTCTGGAAGAGAAATTTTCTATCTGAAGGTCAAGAAATCATTCAAACGAAACAGCTGGCGGGAATAACATTGAGAAAAATTTATGATCAATACTTTCCCAAAGAAAAAATAGATCTGCTAAACATTGACGCGGAAGGCTCGGATTTAGATGTATTTGACAGCATGGGTTGGGAAACATTGAGCCAGTCACGATTTCCAGAATGGATAATTTTGGAAAGCTTTCCTCCTGTAGAAAATTCACTTAAAACTCCTGCCGTAACCAGAGCGCTAAGTGTTGGCTATCAAGCTTGGCTTGTCCTCCCAACGTCAGTCTTACTTAGACATTCATCATCAAATATGGAAAAACGATGGACTGAAAATGTTTAAAGAATGTGTGAAACTATAAAACCATAATTTAGAGTTCACGGTTTGCTCCATTCCAACCCCGACCATCTAATTATTGGACGTTAACTAAAAGGAAGAAGAATTCCAAGCCATCCAACCAGACAAAACCATTTCATGGATTGAAACGGGATGACTCCACCCAAGTCTCTTTTAGCTAAAGAGGTATCTGCCAATATTTGGGCTGGATCACCAGCTCTCGCAGAAACGGTTCGGTATGTGAATTCTTCGCTAATTTCTTCTTTTGCTATTTGAATTATCTGATAAACCGATGCGCCTTTACTACTTCCTAAATTGTAGGCAAATTCAAGTTCGCTTCCTGCCATCAGTTTCAGTAATGCAGTTATGTGCGCTTTTGCAAGCAAGGAGACATCGACATAATCTCTGACGCAACTACCATCTTCAGTTGTGAAATCTCCACCAAAAACCATAAACTCATTTTTTTGCTTATGGCTCGGTAAAGATTTGGCAAAAGGTTAAACTGGCTAATGTCATGGCCGACACCATTCGCATTACCTGCTACATTGAAGTAACGGAGAGCAACGGCCTTTAAGTTATTCGCAGAAACTGCGTCTTGAATTATTCTCTCGGCAAATAACTTAGATCTTCCATATGGACTGAGTGGGTTAAGAGAGGTATTTTCAGTTACTGGCTTTAAAGAATTGACACTTCCGTAAACAGAACAGGAGGAGGAGAACACTAATGATTTAATCTCACTTTTTTGCATTTCTGATAACAAAACTTGAACTGCAACAGTGTTGTTCTCATAGTAATGTAAAGGAAATTTCATACTCTCACCAGCAAATTTAATCCCCGCACAGTGAATTACTCCAGTCTCACTTGGGTGCGCGAGGGTTGAAAAAAGTTCCGCAAGAAAAGGAGAGTCTTGAACTTTTCCTTCGTGGAATTCAACTCGCGCATCAAGAAATTCACGCTTGCCTGTGCTCAGATCATCTATCGCTACAACTTCAAAACCTTGGGACAAAAGTTCGTTACAAATGTGCGAGCCGATATATCCAGCGGCTTCAGTTACAATAACTTTCATTGGATAAGAGTAGTAACATAGCGAATTTGATTTGAATAATTTCTCAAATCAACACGCAGAGATTGAACATGACAGTTCTTAATCAATGCTCAAACTCTCATGCATTAATCCCAGAAACTTTGATTTGCTGGACCACTAATGAAGACTGTGGAGGTTACTTTAAAGTTCTGCCATGAGAACAATGATAGGTTATGCTCCCTTCCTATAGAAATTGTAATCAATATTCTATTAAAATACCTAAGGTAGTGAAATGAAAAATATTGTGATTTTGAGTTCATGGGTTGGTCCCTCACCTGATTGGGTCGAAGCTTCTAAGCTAAATCATCAGAAATATGCGCAGCGACATGGATATTCATACTTCCACCATCATCATCGGAAACTTAATTTACGAAGCAATCTACAAATTTTTGATTTTTACGTTGATGCAGTTTGGCAACAAATTATCGATGTACGAGAATTTCTCAATGACCCTAGTGTCACTTGGGTTTTTAAGACTGATACAGATAGTGTTTTTACAAATTTTAATTTAGATTTAGAGAGATTTACGACAAGAGATGTAGATTTTGTATTTACGGGTGACTCTTACGACATATTTAATGGGGGACACTTCCTAATTAAGAATACAAAGTGGTCTAGAGACTTTCTTGACTTGTGGTTAAGTTTCAAAGACCATCTGTGGGAAGAATTTAGCACTGTTCATCAATCCAAGAATGGTAGATTGTCGGATCAACCCTTGTTAAATATGATTCTTAAAAAGTATAAAGGTCTAGATTCTACAAATGGTTTGCAGGCCTTCAATTTTATGAATGGCTTTCCGGGCAACAAAGAACGTGTACACAAATTTTTTTGGTTGACCCACGCACCAACAACGAGATATCGAGTGTATCGTGCTCGAAGATTGATCAATAAAGAGCTCCGAAATCACTTGTTACTATTACCTCAGAGTAGTTTTAACTCTTACCCAAACAGATCTCCGGGCCAGCGTGCTTGGCGTCAAGGTGATTTTATGATCCACTTCGCAGGCACCCCTAAATCCGAGTTAGAAGCTTTCATCAAAAACGTAAGTAATTTCCTAGAATAGGGAAAATATCCGATTACCCCAAGCTGAAAGCAAAATTCACAGCCTTTTTTAAAAGCAAGTATTATTTACCACCTTTTGCTTCTTCAGGTAGCAGTTTAAAGTTCATTTGTGTCAACCTTGGTTTACCTGGTAAATGGTTGGAAAAGTATTTTGATGACTTCAACTTAGGCAGAGCCTGATCACCCATATAGTAGTTCAATGATTTTGTGCCAAACAGAGCAATAATTTAAGTGTAATAATCCGATCTCAACAAAAACAGGTTTTTAATTGGACTCTCTAGCTAGCCATAAGCAGACTTTTTTTGTCCATGAGCTAGCCCAGATTAGGAGTTTTTAGATCAACCAATCACCCTATAAACTCACCTAACAAGCGTAGATAAGGAATGGGTTAACCAAAGTCGCCTCACTACTAATGAAGTTAACCCCTGTATGATTTTGGGGGTTAAAATCCTCTCGTCTCCGCCAAGTATCGATGATCTAAAATTACTAACAGTAGTAATTGGAGGAATCTTGCCAGCATATAAAGTTGCAATAGTTGGTGCTGGACCTGCCGGTTACTTCACTGCCCAAGCATTTCAAAATTTACAAACTGAAGATCTAACTTTTGCGATCGACATGATCGAACGCCTTCCAACCCCATGGGGGCTGGTAAGGAGTGGAGTGGCACCCGATCATCCAAAGATAAAAACAGTCTCAAAAGTATTTGAAAAAATAGCAAAAACAGAAGGCTTTAGATTATTTGCTAATGTTGAACTTGGTAAAGATATTTCACTTAAAGATCTGCGAGAAAGATATGACGCAGTTGTCCTAGCAACTGGTTCTCCTAAGGGCAGAAAACTAGGCATACCTGGCGAAGAACTAGCCAATTGCATCTCCGCAGCTGAGTTTGTTCCTTGGTATAACGCCCACCCAGATTATGCAAATGTCGAAGTGGATTTAGATACTGACACAGCCGTAGTAATTGGCGCAGGAAATGTTGCAATGGATGTTGCAAGACTTCTTATAATTGACCCATCAGAGCTTGATCCAACTGACATAGCAGAACATGCACTAGTAAAATTCAAGCACAGCAAAATAAGAAAAGTAATAATCTGCGGCCGCCGAGGAGCAGAGCATGCTGCCTTCACCGCTCCTGAGCTTCGTGACCTACCAAAACTTGAAAATACCGACGTGTTTATTGATAAGAAAGAAATGAGTCAGGCAAGTGATCGTATTAAAGAGCGTGGTGAGGTTGAAAAAGACTTAAGTAATAATCTAGAAGCAATGCGCTTAATTGCTGAGCGTGAGAAAAAAGGATTTGAAAGAAAGCTAGAGATTAAGTTCTTATCAGCCCCAATTGAAATCAAAGGTACAGCTAAGGTTGAAGAGATTATATTTGCAATAAATGAGGTTAAAGATGGCAAAGTTATTGCAACTAATAAAACCTTCACGTTTAAGGCTGGCTTAGTAGTGACAGCAATTGGTTATGACGCAGTTGAGTACCCTGGCATCAATATTGAAAATGGTCGAATTACTAATATCGCAGGCCATGTAGAGCATAATATTTATGTAACTGGCTGGGCAAAGCGCGGGCCTGTTGGAGTTATTGGTACAAATAAAAGTGATTCCAATGATGTTGTTGGGTTAATAATTAGTAATTTATCAGAACCAAAAATAAGTGAAGGGATTAGCTCTTTACTTAAGTCCGGTCATGAAGTAATTGATCAAATCTCCTGGGAAAAAATAAATGCCTCTGAAGTGATATCTGGAGAGATTGCTGGAAAGCCGCGCATAAAAGAAGTGGATTGGAAGCGGCTAATAAGTTTGGGTAGGTCCCAATAAATCGCTAGACTTCCCAACGCATAAGATTGCGCCCGTAGCTCAACGGATAGAGCATCTGACTACGGATCAGAAGGTTCGGGGTTCGAATCCCTGCGGGCGCACCCTAGTAATTTACATAAACACCATTTGCACACCACACAAAAACTTAATACTTGCTGTGAAATCCCCTTTAAATCTGAGCCTTAGAAGGTGTTAGTGCGCCAGGTATAGATGCAGTAAGTACATTATTTTTGCTGCCGGAGGTGATCTCGACACATTCTTTGACACTGATGGAAAGTTAATTACCGCCATTGGGGCCGGCGATGATGTCGCCTACTCGGCAATTTTGCAAAGTGATGGAAAGATTGAGGTTGTAGGTTATTCACACAACGGTAGCAATAATGATTTTGCACTGGCTAGATATGATACCAATGGTTCACTTGATACATCCTTTAAATAGATTTTCAACTTAAGAAATGTTAATTTTTTCTATTTCGATTGCTATGTGGTCATAAGGAATCTTCAGTAAATTTGTAAATATTTTATTTCTTGGTTCTTGTCGATATATTTTTTGGATTGGATTCAAATAGCCATCCGCCGTGCGTACCCAATTGCCACGATCCCGTGATACAACCCATTTCGAAATTCTTGATTGATCTTTGTGATAAACTGGATCAAAAGTGGTTAATCGACCCCCCGCTCTCAATATTCGATGGCTTTCCCTTATAAATTCATCAAATATGAAGTCGCTAATGTGATGCAAAACTCCCAAAGCAATAATCAAATCATAACTTGAATCTGGTATCGACCTGAGTGATTCATGGTCTCCTACAATGAAATTATTCTTTGAATTTTTAAACTTTCGATGTGCTTTATTTACACAATCGGAAAGTGGTTCAATTCCCAAGTATTCAGAATCGACAAATTCTTTTGAGCGATCGCCAATACCGCAACCGAAATCCAATACTTTTTTAACTCCATATGGTTTTAAAACTTGATTTCGTAGTATTTCTAAAGTCCCACGACGGGCCATGCCAAATTGGAGTAACTCATACAACCGTGCATTGTCAAAAATATTGGCGATCTTCATACCTTCTGCGCCCTCTTTATGCTCTCCATGAATGAGTTTACTTTATACACTATTTTAGTTATTTGAACTTTAAATTGTTCATGTCAAAGTGGGTGTCTAACAAGAGTTTTGGCAATTTCCTCCGAAATTTCTGCCCTTACAGACCATTCAGATGGCATCTGGTCCTCATTAATGATGACCAAAAGAATCGCTACTTCAGTGCTATTGGGCGCGATATAGAAATTGTCGAAGGGCAAATTATTAATGACAAAACAACTTGTGAGTTATCTTTTACTGCGCAGGTAAGCGTACTACAAAGGACCTAACTTCACGACAGAGAATCCTCAAATTCATAAAAGCCAAACCAGGTAGCAATGCTTCTGATATTGATGCATCAATCGGCAGGGACCATGAAAACTTGAGACTTTAGAGAAAGTACCTATTCTTCATTATCCAAAGCGGACTTACATAATGTGATTGTAAAATTGGACCAATATTGAATAACATCGAAATTAACGTCACATGAATTAGAATTTGAGATAACGCCGAAGTCCAAATAAAAACTTGAGCCCACATTACAAATATAATTCCATACACAAAATAATTCGTTAATTTACTTTTTTTCCTTCCATGATCTTCGGCTAAGCCAACTAAAAAAAGAGGAAGCAGATAAATCATTTTATAGTCGTATGAAGAGACTACAAAATAGCAAATATAAACCATACTAAGACTCAATAAAATAAACATCGAACGGAGAGATTTCTCTTCAATAAGTGGAGTTAAATTTGGTCCGAAAACTTTTTTCTTTCTGCGAAGAAAGTAAATAATCAGCACAAGAAAAAAAGTAAAAAATATACCCAGTGCATGCGCTTGCATCAAGCTAAAGGAAAAATTAGCACTTAATAATACCGCACCCTGCAAAAATCTAACACTAAGGTATGGGAGCATCGTGACTCCAAATGTTCGGTCGAATCCAACACTACGTGCACTAGTCAGTAAGTTTTCGGTCTGAGTATTAATTGCAGAAAAAATCATCACCGAAGAAATAACGAATATAATAAATCCAAAAATTAACTGCCTGATCGACTTCTTTATGCTGCGATTGGCTAATAATAGGGCTAAGACAATAATTGGATATATTTTTAGTACTGAAACAAATCCAAAAATCAAATATACAAAATATTGTTTTTTGGCATGGAGTAGAAATCCAGCAAGAATTATTAAAACTAAAACTACTATTTCAAATTGCCCCCTCTCAACCGCAATAGCGATTGGCGGTGAAGTCATAACTAGTAGCAGTAAAATTGCATTTTTTAATTTACTAAGGTCCAATTTCAATGCGTATGCAACTGCGTATATTGAAAGAAAAAGTAACACCTGAAAAGCGTTTCCAAGGACTGAGGTTCGTGATTCATTAAAATTAAAAAATTTAAGGAGTGGTACATATACACCGAGAAGGCCGATACTTCGTTCCCATGGGTCACAATTAATTTCTAGGTAATCAATACCTTTTTGGGCGCATGTTACTTGTGAGGTATAAGCTCTTAGGTCCGCAAAATCTGGCTTCATTGGCCCAAAGTTAAAAAAGTGCCACCAATTTAGGACCCTAACGCCCCAAAAAATTGCGTTCACTGCAACAAAATGGCTTAAATATGGAAGGACCCTAATTGAATTAGCACCTGATTTCATTTAGTTAAGTCCCCTGTTTCCTAAAAAAAGTTTCGAAGCATGACAGATTTTATCACGACACTTCATTATAATAAATCAAACTGATATAACTAAATTTCATTTAAAGTTTGTTCTATCTAGTACTTTTGGTTACAGTAATTGTAACAGAGCATAGACAATTCATAACAAGCTAGTATAGATTTTAGTTTCAATTTTCCTAAAAAGAATTCCTTTACTGAAATCATGTATTGTAATTCCGTAGGGACCCAAACTCTTTATTTTTCTTTACGTCGACTCTAATTTTTTTGTCATTTCTTTTACTCACTTCTGATTATGATAACAATTCCCCAATCTAATTAACTACGTGCTTTATGATTGTAGTTTGTGAATCAGAATCTAAATCGTAATATAGGGGCAGTCGGACGAGTTGGTTTGACATTTGGTCTGAAATGGCCAGAGATTTTTTAACTCTAGCGTACTTGCTTCCGAATGCGGAGCTTGCCAGGGATTGATAGTGAAATGCAGCTTTAATCTCAAAGTTAGATAATTTTTGGATCAGACTATTTCTTGCCTGCATTGTATTAGCAACTAAATAAAACATATGAAAACTATTTGAATTTTGAGAGTTTACAAATGGTAATTGAAAATCGTACATCTCTGCCCAATTACTTAATTGTTCAAAATAGGTTATAAAAATTTGTTCACGCCTTGATTGAATGTTTTCAAAATTTTCGATTTGACCCAAAAGAAGGGCTGAAAGTACCTCAGCTAGGAGATAACTACTGCCCTGATCTACCCACTGATATTTTTTTACTTCATTCCGAATAAATTTAGATCGATTTGTTCCCTTCTCTCTGATTATTTCAGCACGTTCTTTATAACTTTGATTATTTATTACGAGAGCACCACCCTCCCCGCACTGAATGTTCTTAGTGGCATGAAAGCTTTGTGTTGCGAAGTCACCAAAACTTCCAAGAGGCTTTCCTGCATATGTTCCGCCTAAACCATGGGCGTTGTCTTCGATAAGCAATAGATTAAATTCTTTAGCCAATGCCTGGAGCCCTTCAATATTTGGTGCCACACCAGCGTAATTAACCCAGGAAATAGCCTTTGTTTTAGGCGTGATTGCTTCACGAGCCTGAGCTACATCAATAACTTTTGTTGCCATTTCAATATCAACAAATACAGGCGTTGCTCCGAACTTTGTGACAGATGTTGCGGCTGAGGTGAATGTGTAGGAAGGGAGAATCACTTCATCACCCGGGCCAAGATTGGCTAACATGCTCGCCATTTCCAAGGCATGGGTGCAGGAAGGTGTTAACAGAACATGTCCTCCGCCTACTAAATCAGACACCATTTTTGCAGCTTTGGCAGTAAATGGTCCATCACCTTGTTGATGATTGCTTTCCAATGCCTCTAAAACATATTTTCTCGAGATCTCAGGCACATGGGGAACGTTGAACGGTATCAATTTATCCAACCCCGAAATTTCGCAATTTCTAAAGGATCTCCAACCCGTTCACCTGTTCGCTCCTGCATTAACTTCACATAAGTTCCAGCCTCGTAAAGATCATCAAAGGTGCCTGAATCAAACCATGCAGTTCCACGAGGTAGCATTTCAAGTTTGAGAGAAGCATCAGACAAGTATGACTTCAATAAATCTAGAATCTCGAGCTCACCTCTAGGGCTTGGCTTCAATTTTCTTGCACGGCCAGATGCAGTTTCATCAAAAAAATAAAGTCCTGGAATCGCTATTTTTGAATCCGATTTCTTAGGCTTTTCATTTAAGTCAATTACGATTCCGTTCTCATTAATAGTCGCCACACCATATGGAAATGGATCTTTAACGTGGTACCCAAATATTTGTGCACCCTTCAAATTATTGAAAGTTTCTAGTTTACGGCCAAGTCCAGAGCCGTGAAACAGATTATCTCCAAGCACTAATGCAGATTTTGAGCCTTCTAAGAATTCTTCCGCCAAAATTAGACTTTCAGCGATGCCGGCTGGATTCTCTTGAATTTTGTACGAAATCTTCAGTCCAAATTCCCCCCCTTTTTTAAGTAGATCTTTAAATCTTTCGATTTGGTTCGGTGCAGTAATAATTAGTATCTCTCTAATTTTTGCCAACATTAGTGTGGAAAGTGGATAGTGAATTAGAGGTTTGTCATACACGGGCAACAACTGCTTACTAGTAACTTTTGTTAGTGGGCTAAGTCTTGTGCCGAGGCCGCCGGCTAAAATAATCCCTTTCATAGGGTTCCTGATGCACGCTCAGAAACATATGACGATCCACCCATGAACAAAGACTACTGTGAAGCTTAGAAAATTTGCACTAGACTTTTAGAATGCGGTATTTTGTAACTGGTGGTGCCGGTTTCATTGGTTCTAACTACGTTAAGCACCTCTTTAATCGGGTTGAAGGTGTGACTGGTGTGACCATTTACGATAAATTTACATATGCAGCTAACGCGAAAAACTACCAGGAGTTTACTAGTGATCCGCGATTAACCGTTATTAAGGGTGATGTTTGCAATGCAAATTACCTTGAAAAATCTATACCAGGTCACGACTTTGTAGTTCATTTTGCCGCTCAATCTCATGTTGATCGCTCAATTGATGACGCAGCAGCATTCGTTCATACTAATGTTTTAGGAACCTTTAATGTCCTTGAAGCCAGCAGAAAGTTTCAAGTAAAAACGGTTATCCATGTATCAACTGACGAGGTTTACGGATCTCTGTCTGAAGGCTCTGCAGATGAAAATCACGCACTTGCACCAAATTCACCGTATGCTGCAAGTAAGGCAGCGTCCGATTTACTGGCACGTAGTTATTTTATTACTTATAGTCTCGATGTTCGCACTACACGGTGTTGTAACAACTATGGATATAACCAGTTTCCTGAAAAAGTTGTGCCGGTTTTTATAAAAAAGTTGTACTTAGGTGAGAAATTACCAATCTACGGAGACGGCAAGAATATACGCGAGTGGATCCATGTATCAGATCATGTTCGTGGAATTCAGACTGTATTAGAAAAGGGCAATCCTGGAGAGATTTATAATATTGGAACTGGACACCACCTATCAAATAATGATCTTGCATCTGAGATAATTGCTTTGATGGAGTTAGATGAAAATATGAAGTCATATGTAGATGATAGACAAGGACATGACTTCAGGTATTCCCTTAACTCAAAAAAAATAGAAACCCTGGGTTTCGAGCAACTAATTAACTTCAAAGATGGATTACGTGAAACCATTAATTGGTACATTGCTAACCCTGGTTGGTTGGACATGTAAGGCGAATTGGCTTAAGAATGTCTTCTATAAAAATAGCAGAAGAAGCGATGATTTTAAGGGGAAAAATAGCTGAAGGCTTGGTCGCTTCGGAAAGACCATAATTAATGGATCTTTTTTATCTTATCAAAATTAGGCGGTAGCAGCACGAAGATTTCTTGAGCATAGTTTAATTGAATTAGACACTGGGGTAGAGATCCTTGAAATTGGAGGGTATTCTGGCGCTCGCAATTCAATTAACTTATGAAGGATTTAAAATCACTACAGTCGAGCCTGTGGTGAGGGATTTAGTGGCATTTCTTTTATCAAGAAGATTTTTTCAGAAATTGCTAGCAGAGAAGATTTGACCTTTAAATTGATCGGAATTCCGATAGAGGATTATACATTTGATGATAAATTTGATTTCATTTTTCAATAAATATAATGGAACATTTGAAAGATCCGTATTTAGTTTTACTTCAAATGGTAGAAACGATTAAAACAGGTGGAAACATTCGTTTCTTTTGCCTAAATTATGATTTTCCATACGAACCCCATTTTGCAAAGTGTCTATTCCTACGAAAAGATAAAGCTTTCAACCTACGGAAAATTAAGGCTAATTAAGATCAAATTTCTATTGAGGATTCCACCGAGTTGCTCTCATCGTTAAATTTTCTTACATTGAGGAAACTAAAAAATTCAGTAAGAGGCAGCGAAGTTAAGTTGGAGTCTAACAGCAATGCTTTATATCAAATCCTTATCCGATCCAGTCATGACCCAGAGCTCAAAAAGAGACATCGGGGTTTGGCTGGTATAGCTAAAATTATCTACTCTCTCAAACTTCAAAACCTCGCAAAGTTTATCCCGAGCAATTTTCAACCAATCATGGATGTTAAAGTATCACTTTCAAGAACTTGAACGATTTCTAATATTAAATATTGGCTTACCGATGCTTTTTTGGTAAACACTTGCTATATAATGGCCCAAGATACCAAGAATTACTAATTGAATCGAAGATAGGGTAGTAATCAAAATAACTAATGTTGAAAAACCAACAACTTTTATATTGCCATTAAAGAATTGAAAAAGAAAGTAAAATGAAAGTACCGTACTCACTAAAAAGCCAAATAACCCTAAGTTAAGTGCAAGCTTCAATGGCTTGACTGAGTATCCAATTATCATTTGAATTGCAAATCTGAAAAGGGCACGATAGGTATAATTGGATTTTCCAGTAGTTCTTTTGGGCATCGTTATTTTAACAGTTTTGATACGAGTTGTACTCCAGTGAAGAACTACATCTACTGTTCCCAGACTAATTTTTTGTAGGTCAATATTCTGAAATAACGACTTCCTAAAGATTCTAAATGCCGAAATATCTCTAGCATTTTCGATCCCCAAAATACGAAATAGAGCGAATTTAAAGGTTCTTGATGCAATATTCCTAAGGAAGTTATGTTCATCGTTATAAGGCACTCCATAGACTAAGTCTGCGTCAATACTTAATTCCGCGATCAAAACTGGAAGTTCGCTTGGCAAGTGTTGACCATCATCATCCATGGTTGCAATTAATCCATATTTTGAGCAACTTATGCCAGCAAAAATAGCTGCGTGTTGTCCAAAATTACGTGAAAGTTCAATGACTCGACACTCAGAAAATTTACTTTGTAATTCAGCAGCAATTTTGGCTGTTCCGTCTGTTGGTCCATCGAGTATCATTAAAATTTCATAATTAACCCAATTTATTTTTTGTAATGACTTTCGAATCTCAAGAATCACATCATGCAATGAAAATTCGCTCTGATAACAGGGAATTACGATACTTAATCCAACACCATGAGTCTCAACAATTGATGAACCAGCCATACATATACAATACACGTATGCTCACCCTTGTCATCGTCTTTGTCTTACTGACATACTAAACATTAGTGAGTTTTTGCAATTAAAGGGCACAACATTCGAAAATAACTATTGTCTTAATTTAGATTACGCAAGAGGTGAGGCTTTGAAAGTTTGTAAACCACTAAATCTTACCACAACTCCCTGATCACATTTAAATATATTTTAAGAATCAAAGCCCAATCCAAGACGATCTAAAAGTTTTAGCCAAAGATTTCGCTTACCCTTATTTTTATCAGCTCTAGTTATTGACCATTGAGTTAGGCGAATGAATAAAAATCTAAATGGCTCTGGTGGAAATGGAATTGGTTTGTGTTTAACCATCTGAAGTGAGGTTGCTTCATTTTCGATTTCATCAAGTAGATCAAGCATGGTTGAAGCCCCAAATCTAGTGGAGGCAACCCCAAGACCGGTGTATCCAAGAACATAGGCAACCTTGTTATCAAAATCTGTTCCCCAAAATGGGGAGAATCTAGAACAGGTATCAATCGCTCCACCCCAACCATGGGTAAATTTAATGCCAGCTAATTGTGGGAAGGTTTTAAAGAAGTTTGCAGCTAATTTTGCATAGGTTTCAGGCCTGGCTTCATACTCTTGCCGCACCTTGCCTTTGTAATTATAAATTGCATCATAACCACCCCATAAAATCTCATTGTCTTTAGTTAACCGGTAGTAGTGGAATTGATACCCAGCATCGGATAGACCCTCTCGACCTTTCCAGCCAATACTTTCTAATTGCTCTTTACTTAAAGGCTGAGTTACTAATTGAAAATCATAAACTGCAATTACATACTTTTTAACACTTTTTAAAAGTGGTGTGTAAATATTGGTGGCGAGTGCAACCTTATTTGCTCTTACCTGTCCATAAGCAGTTTTCACTACAACATGAGAATCTTCATCAATTAACTCCTCAACCTTTGAGTTCTCATAAATTTTAACGCCAAGAGAGAGACAAGCTTTTTCTAATCCCCAAACTAGACGTGCTGGATCAACTAACGCGGTACCATCGGCATCATGCAGCGCTCCTTCATAAAGGGGAGAGTTAACTCTTTTTCTTATCTGCTCTTTACTTAACACCTCAACATGATCTCCGGTGTTATTTCGAGCAATCGCCTCCTCTTTCAGTCCATCTAA
>Ga0164293_10001076_pt1 | contig 22843 bp, 17 predicted proteins | sample GEODES118metaG_FD_111487 | JGI IMG/M metagenome (GOLD analysis project Ga0164293, IMG submission 111487) | Eutrophic lake water microbial communities from Lake Mendota, Wisconsin, USA - GEODES118 metaG | ecosystem: Environmental > Aquatic > Freshwater > Lake | place: USA: Lake Mendota...
ATTAGTGGTATTACAAATGCACAATTAGTAAATACATCTATATCAATTGCAGGAGTAGCTACGGCATTAGGTAGTGCGATAAGTGCTAACACTATTAGTAATGCAATAGGTACTGTTGTAACGGGTTCATCTCAAATTACTTTATCATCTACAACTGGTGGTGGAACTACATCAAATGTTCAGTTTGGTTCATTAGGAATCGGAACTACTGCAAGTGGAGCGAGTGGTGAAATTAGAGCAACGGGTGATATTACTGCATTCTTTTCTTCAGATATTAGATTAAAAGAAAATATCCAACCAATTCAAAACGCATTGGAAAAAGTTGAATCGATTAGTGGTAACACATACGATTGGAAAGAAGGATATGATGAAATTCACTCTCATAAAGGAAATGATGTTGGAGTAATTGCACAAGAAATTGAACAAATTTTACCACAAATTGTAACAAATAGAGATAACGGATATAAAGCAGTTCAATATGAAAAAATAGTTCCATTATTAATTGAAGCAATAAAAGAATTATCGGCAAAAGTTAAACATTTGGAAAATAAATAAATACTTATATACATAAACAATTTAATCGTACTAAAAAAAAGGTAAACTAGATGGCACTTAAATTTAGACGTGGGACGACCGCACAACAATCAGGTTCGTTAGCATATGGAGAACCATATGTAAATACAGACCTGGGAACACTATTAGTTGGAGGAGCCAGTGGTGATATTCAATTATCAAACGCAGGACCAACTTCAACATTTGCGGGAGCATCTGTTTCGGCATCAACATTCGTATCAGCATCTTCTTTAAAAGTAACTGGAAATGCATCTGTTGATGGTGATTTAACATTGGGTGGAAAACTTACAATTGGTGATAATACATCTGATACTGTAAATGTTGTGGCATCGTTGAGTTCTTCTCTTATCCCACAAACATCTAATATATTTGATTTAGGTTCTGAAACTAAATTTTGGAGAGATTTATATATCTCAACAGGTTCAATCAAAATGATTAATCCTGCAACTAATCAAGTAGTAACAACAATAAACGCCGTATCTGGTGGTATTCAAATCGGTAGTGTACAAATTACAACTTCATCGATTTCTTTTGTAGATAATAATGGTAATATTACACAAAATATTGCTCAATCATCATCAGTTGGCTCAACAAGTAATTTTGCAACAACCGGTTCAAACGTATTTACGGGTAGACAATATGTAACAGGTGGAATAAATGTATATGCAGTTTCTGAACCAGATATTAGATTTGGAAATGGTACAACTAATATAGGATACCATATTCAAAATAGTGATAACGGTACTTTTGAAATACATAATACAACTACTGGTAGAACATTATTTCAATTCCAATCTGCTTCTTTAGCAAATGGACATCAAAATGCATCATTTTTTGGTGGGTTATCTGTAAGTCAATCAATATTGGCATTAGGATTCACTGGTTCAATTGCAGCAAATAATGGAGTAGTTTCCGGTTCTTCTCAATTACCAACTTTAGCAACAACTGGTTCTAACACATTTAACGGTAATCAAACTATAAACGGATTAGTACAAGCTAGTGGAAGTTCTGGATATCATACATTTACAGGAGCTTCTAGATTTATCGATGGACAAGTAAGTTTTGAAAACAATACCACAGTTGTTTACGGAGCGTTAAGTTTTTTGAATCCATCACAAAATGCTGGATTAACTCTTCAAAATATTGGAGCTTCTGGAAGTAATAAATTAATTTTAGCAGTTCAAGAATTAGAAATTTTAGGAGATACTACTTTAAGTGGTAGTTTTACTTTAAATGGATTTCCATTAGTAAATACAAACCAATTAAGTTCATTGAATTCGGCAACTGCTTCATACGCGAGAAAGGATTCGGCAAACGTATTTAATGGTAATCAAACTATTACTGGTTCACTATTTGTAACACAAGATTTAGTAGTCCAAGGTTCATCATCTATTCAAAACATTAGTTCTTCTACGTTAAACATTGGAACTAATTTAGTAACTGTTGCGGTAAATAACCCATCGGTTAGATTTGGTGGAATTGCAGTAATAGATAGTGGTTCAGCAGGTGGTTCTGGTTCATTCTTATATGATTCAGTACAAGATGAATTTATTTTTGTTCATAGAGGAAATGGTACAAATACAACATCATCTGTGTTCTTAATGGGACCACAAACCATAGATAATTTAGGAAACGAAACATATTTAACAAATAATAGAGTACCAAAAGGTGGTGGGTTAGAACATCTTAATGATTCAAACATTACCGATGATGGTACATTGATTACTTTGGGTTCTAACACAGTTGTAACCGGTACATTGGTTGCAAGTGGAACGGCATTGGTTTCATCTTCAGCACAAATTACCGCAGGTTCTACTACAAACTTTGCAACTGATGTAAAAACTCAATTGAATTCCAACACAGTTGTATCCGGTTCGGCACAAATTACTGCAGCTTCAACTACTGGATTTGCAACGGGTGTAAAAACTCAATTAGATACAAATACAGTTGTTTCTGGTTCCGGACAAATTAACGTAGCATCTACAACGGGTGATATTGCATTAGGAACTAGAACATCTGGTAACTATGTAGCATCGTTAGTAGCAGGAACTAACATTACTTTATCTAATAATAGTGGTGAAGGAGCAACACCATCGATTGGTTTAACAAACAACACAATTTCTGGTGTTTCATTAGGTGGTAACTTAGCAACTTTAACAATTGGTACTGGATTAAGTGGAACTTCATATAATGGTAGTTCTTTAGTAACAATTGCAAATACCGGTGTACTTTCAAACGTTGCAGGAACAGGTGTAACTGTAAGTGGGGCAACTGGTAACGTAACAATATCAATTGGACAATCAGTTGCAACTAACGCAACTCCAACATTTGGTAACTTAACCATTAACGGAACAATAACTGCAACTGGTGATATTACGGCATTCTTTACTTCAGATAGAAGACATAAGAATAATATTCAAACTATTCCAAACGCATTGGAAAAAGTATCTAAATTAAATGGTGTAACTTGGGAATGGAATGATGATGTGAATGAAGTAACTAAATCAACTCCAAAGACAGGTTTAATAGCACAAGAAGTTCAGCAAGTTCTACCACAGGTAGTAATTGAAAGAGAAAATGGTTTCTTAGCATTAGATTACTCTAAAATGGTAGGTTTATTGGTAGAAGCGATTAAAGAACAACAAATTCAAATAGACCAGTTAAAGGCACAAATAGGTTCTAAATAAATGTATGACGTTTACTATACCACCGCAGGAGGACCTTGGTTCAATAGTGGTGCAGATATGTGGGTAACACAATGGATAACGGAAGTGGCTCCTCATTTAGAGGTGAAGCCACTTCTTCTATTCCATAGACACAAACCTCAAAATTACGAAGAATTTCCAATTAATATTGACCATATTTGGGAAACATCGGAAGATGAGATACTAAAAATATTTGAAGGTGCAAGACGGATTCATATTCTTCATGGTCATTATACCCCAACAAGAGCTATTCATCAAAGTTTGGAAAAGATTGATTCAATCGTTTTTCATAATTTAACACGAGTGTCCTTAATGGCACAAATGGAAAAGGATTCATACTTACATTGGTATGGTAATTGGGAATATGAATCAGAAATGATTGATAAAATTAAAAATAAAGTTTGGATAGGATTGTATCATTTTCCATATAAAACAGAAAATTTATATCATATACCAAATTGTTACGAATTTAAAGTAAATAAAGAAGTTTCGGAGTCATTAAAAATTGGGTTTGCCGCAAGAGCAGAAGGTAGAAAAAATTTAGAGTTCATAGAACCATTTGAAAATTACATTTCTACTAATTCAGAAACATTTAATAAATATTACCGAAAGAAATATGGACACAAATTCGAAAAAAGTAAAATTTATAAGTTTGATTACAAATATAAAGAAAGGTTCTACGGACTTGATTGGGGTGTATCTCACTCGTGTTTTGAATTTGAACCATTTGGATATGGAATATTTGAAGCAGTTGATTGGGGTAAAGTACCAATATTACATGAAAACTGGTGTATTCCCCTTGACTACAAATATAAAGCAAAAGATGCAGAAACTTTTAAGGAAACCTATGAGCAAATCTGTAAAGATAGTTATGAAGAAAGAAAAACAGAACATCACAAACTAAAAGATTGGATGAAAATGCACTTTGGAAATAAAGATGTGTGGAAAGAAAAACTTTTAGATATTTATAACGGAGAATAACACATACTAATATGCCAAAAAATAATTTATCTTTAGGAAATTTATACAGAGCAACTGTAGGTTCAGCAAGAACTTCACAAGCATCATCATTAAATGCACGAAATGCAAATGCAGGAACTTCAATTTCCATTGGAGCATTTGCAATTGATTCAGTAAATGTAACTCCACCAACTTTTACATATATTGTAGAAAATACAGTTGAAAATGCTACATTTACATTTGGAAGTGCAGGAGCTGCTCATACTACAAGAGTTGCTGGTGTAGCTGCAAACTATTCGGTATCATTTAATAATGCAAACTTTGTAGTTAATACTGCAACATTAGGAGCAACTTCAACGTTTCCCGTAGCAGCAGCAGGAATATCAGTATCAACATATTCTGAAGCAGAATCAATTTTATCGATGACTTATAATGATGGTTTTAATACTACGGCAACAAATTATAACTCTACTGTTACAAAAACTTTATTTGCAGTTGATGTTTATAACACAATTAATCAACCTGATTTCTGTTTATTATTTGATACTCCTATAACAAAAGCAGATAATACTGTTGTAAATATAGAAGATTTGGCAGTTGGTGATGTAATTAAAGCATGGGTGCCAGCAGGATTACCAGATGAATCATTAGATGGTACTGATACAGAAGCAACTGAATGGAGAATGTTCAATTCAGATACTGCTGAGGGTGAATACCAGGATGTAACTGTATCTGATATTACATTTAACTTTGCAAGTGGATATTACAACATTAACAATGGTTTAATAAAAGCAACAGGAACTCACCCATTATATGTACTTGATTCGGAAACACAAAAATATCACTTTAAAGCCGTAGAAAACATATTACCAGGAGATTCAGTATTAACTTATGATGAAACTGATGGTTTGGTTGAAGTGTTGGTATATGATGTTGCTAAAATAGTAGAAGATGTTGAAATTGTAACACTTAATGTAGAAAATGCTGACGTTTATTTGGCAAATAATACAATATCACACAACAAAGGAACGGCAACTCAACCACGTATACCTGCATCTGGATTAAGAATGTATTTAGAACCTGCTAAAACTGCATCATTTGCAGCAGGTTCGTTACCCGCAACTGGTACACCAACGGTGGATTTATTGGATATGAGTGGGTATGGTACGGGTGTTAGACCTGGAGCACAGGGACCGTTATCAAAATCAGGTGGAAATCCGGCATACAATAATGGTGCAAGTAGAAAAGAAAGATACTATTCTTTTGATGGTGAAGATTTATTTTATAAAGATACTGCATCAAATATTAATGGAGGTATAACTCAATTTAATACAAATACAGGTACTATTCACATTTGGATTAGACCTACAACAACATTGGGTACTAGTACAAGACATATTTTTGACTATGGTGGATTTTATGGTTTAGCAATTGAATCAACAAACCTTTCTACTTTAAATAGAGTAAGATTCTATGGTAGTATATTAGGAAATAGTAATTTACATACAACTTCATTATCTTCAAACGTTTGGTATATGATTTCGGCAACATTCCAACCATCCGGAACTGCAACAGTATATGTAGATAAAACATCGGTAGGAACATCTGCTACAAATGCATTTACTGCACCATCATCAACTAACTATGTAACAATCGGTAGTAATAGTGCAAGAAATACATTTTGGAACGGACAAATTGGACCAGTATTATTTTATAACACATTACAAACTGCGGCACAAGTAGGACAAGTATATGATTATTTCTCTCCTAACTACAAATAAGATTTTGTTGTTTTGAAAATAATTTTTATATTTATATTAAGATAATAAAATTTTTAAATTAGAATACAAATGGCAGACAAAATAGTATCACCAGGTGTTTTTACAAAAGAAAACGACCTTTCATTTTTACAACAAGGTGTAGCTGATATTGGTGCAGCTTTCATCGGACCTTTTAAAGAAGGACCTTTAGTTCCAACAATTGTAAATTCTCAATCAGAATTTCAAGAACTTTTTGGAACAGTTGATGATACATACTACACACCTTTAGCAGTACAATCATATTTAAGAGAATCAGGAGTTGCTACAATCTGTAGAGTTGGAGGAATCGGTGGATATACTGAACAAAATCCTCTATTAATACAAGTATCAGGTTCAACTGGTACAAAAGTTGCAGGTATTTTATTTAATACTGATACTGACGCAATCGGATTTACCAATTCCGAAGCATCTAATTCATTTAATGGAAATTTAACTATTAGTGGTTCTGAATTAGGATATAGTGGTTCTATTTCACTAAACCCAGAAAGTACAAATGATATTGAATCTGTATTTGGTAATTCCCCATTTGGTTCTAAAGGTGCGTATGTATATGGATTCTTTAAAAACCACGGTGTTACTTTAGATGGTAGTGCATCATCTTCGGTTTTAGCATTAGGTGACCAAGACTTCGCATTTGACGCACAAGAAGCAGTAACTCCATATATTCAATCACAAACAATCGGAGGAAGTAGAACAAATTTATTCCAATTTGAAACAATTGGAGCAGGAAATGCGGCAAATACTAAAGTAAAAATTGGTATTACAAATATTAAAGCAGCGGGGTCTGTAAATGGTACTGATTATGGTATATTTACAGTAGTTGTAAGAGATTTCAATGATACTGATAAGAAAAAAGTAGTATTAGAAACATTTGCAAATGTAAATCTAGACCCTAACTCTCCTAATTATATTTCAAGAGTAATAGGAGATAGATACAGACAAATTGCATCATCTGGAAAAATAACAGAAAATGGTGATTGGGTTAATAATTCAAAATATATTAGAATTAAAAACTTAAATTCGGCAGCACCTGTTCAAGCAGTTCCATTTGGACATGAGGCATATAAATTACCAATATCTGCATCAACATTAGTAAGTGCATTAATTCCAACTGTAACTTACGCAACTGGTTCATCTGCAGCATCTAGTTCAATTTACTATTCTGGTATAAACTTAGATAGTACAATTATTAAAGATGATAATAAAATATATTTAAAACCAATTCCTAACGGAGCTACAACCGGTGCAAATACTGCATTTGGTTTAGATGATTCAATTACGAACGGTGCAGCATTATCCGTAGGTAATTCATACGCACAGTTTGTTGTAGCGTTCCAAGAAGGATTTGATGGTTTAAGCCCTGCAACTGTAATTAACAAAGGTTCTGACATTAATGCAGGAAATACACAAGGATTTGATTTATCAACATCAATATCAACCGGTACTCAAGCATATGGTAAACACATCGCGGCTTTATCTAATCAAGATGAATACGATATTAATATGGTTGTAGCACCTGGTGTAAATAGAGCAGACCACCCATCTGTATTCACATCTATATTGGATATGGTTGAAGAAAGAAGTGATGCATTTTTTATTGCGGATGCGGGTAATGCTACTACAAATTTAGCAGCAACTGTAACGCAAGCAGACGCAGTTGATACCAACTACGCGGCATTCTACTATCCTTGGATTAAAACAATTGATGTAAACACAAATAAACTTATTACAGTTCCACCATCGGTATTATTACCTGGTGTATTTGCATCAAACGATAGAGTAGCAGCTGAATGGTTCGCACCAGCGGGTTTAAACAGAGGTGGATTAATTGGAGCGGTAGCAGTGTTGGATAGATTAACTCAATCTGAAAAGGATACATTATATGAAGGAAAGGTAAACCCAATCGTTCAGTTCCCTGGACAAGGTATTATAGTATTCGGACAAAAAACATTACAAGATAAACCATCTGCATTGGATAGAATTAACGTAAGAAGATTATTATTAACGGTTAGAAAATACATTGCATCTACTTCTAGATATTTGGTATTTGAACAAAATACTGCTGAAACTAGAAATAGATTCTTAAACATCGTAAATCCTTATTTGGAATCAATCCAACAAAGACAAGGACTTTACGCGTTTAGAGTAATAATGGATGATTCTAATAACACACCAGATGTAATTGATAGAAACATTATGAAAGGAGCTATCTACTTACAACCAACTAAGACAGCTGAATTCATTCAAATTGATTTCAACATCTTACCAACTGGCGCGGCGTTTAACGGATAATTTTAAAAAACAATATTTATTAGAGAATAACATTTAAATAAAAAGAAAATGCCAGAAATATTAGAATTTGACAAGATATTTTATAAGAATTTTGAACCAAAGCTTGGTAATAGATTCATTATGGAAATCAATGGTATCGAATCATACATCATTAAAACTGCAAGTAGACCAACATTTACTTCAGAAATAGTTGAATTAGACCATATCAACGTAAAGCGTAAGATAAAAGGAAAATCTAATTGGGATGATATGAACATCACTCTTTATGACCCAATCGTTCCATCTGGAGCACAGCAAGTTATGGAGTGGATTCGTCAATCACATGAATCATTAACGGGTAGAGATGGATACTCATCATTCTATAAAAAAGATGTTACTTTCTTTTTATTAGGACCAGTGGGTGATAAAGTTGAACAATGGACAATCAAAGGAGCATTTATTACATCTGCAAACTTTGGTGAATTGGATTGGGCATCAAACGACCCTGTTTCAATCGAATTAACTTTAACTTATGATTACGCAATATTAGAATACTAAAAATAAATAAAGTAATTGAAATAAGAGGGGAGCAGAAATGTTCCCCTTTATTTTTTTAAAAATGTGATATATATTAATAAACACATCAAGTTATATTATGGAAGAACAATTAGAACAACAAGTTACACGAGGTTTAGGACCTCAGTTTACACAACAACAAAAATCCTATCCATTTCCTACTGAAGTAATTTCATTACCATCAAAAGGTTTGGTATATCCGGAATCAAATCCATTATCAAAAGGGGAGATTACAGTTAAATTATTAACTGCAAAAGAAGAAGATATTTTAACTTCTACAAATCTCATTCGTAAAGGAATTGTTTTAGATAAATTGTTAGAATCAATTATTGTGGATTCATCTATTAATATTAATGATTTACTAATAGGTGATAAAAATGCAATATTAGTTGCAACACGTGTATTAGCTTATGGTGCTGAATACAAAGTAAATGTAACAGACCCTTCTGAAAATGAAAATGTAGAAGTTACAGTAGATATGGGTAAATTATCAATTAAAGAAGTTGATGAATCTAAATTAAATAGAGAAAACGAATATGGTTTTAAATTACCAAAATCTGGTGCTGATATTAAATTTAAATTACTTACTCATGGTGATGAAATATCAATTCAAAAAGATATTGAAGCAGCTGAAAAAACTTTAAAACAATCAAATGAAGTAACTGCTAGATATAGAAGAGTTATAATTGAAGTAAATGGAAATAGAGAAGTTGGATATATTAGTAATTTTGTAATTAATCAATTTCAAGCACAAGATGCAAGAGCATTAAGAAAATATATGGCAACGATTACACCTGATGTAGATTTTACATTTGAATATACATCACCTTTTACTAACGAAACGGAGGCGTTGAAAGTGCCGATTTCGGCAGACTTTTTTTACCCTGCCGATTAATTATTCTGTAGCTTTACATAAAAAAATATTTACTATTATCTATAATTCTAATGGTGGGTTTAATTGGAGTGACTTATATTTTATGCCCGTCAAATTAAGAGAATTTTATTGGAATGAATTATTAAATGCCAAAGAGCAGGAAAAAAATTCATACGAAGATATTATTAATAAATCATCTGGAAATAGAAATTCATTAGCTAGAAGAAAGTAATTTATTTATTTAATATTTATTATAAATAATTCTGCGTAAATGGCCAAAAAATCAACAAGTAATCTAAAATCACAAACTACTGAAAGAGGAATTGCATCCGCTGTCTCACGTTCAATTAGTTCTGCATTAGGACCTGTTATGGATAAATTTGCAGATGCCGCAGATAAAATGGCATCTGCTGCAAACAACGTAGAACAAGCTGCTAAAAACGCCGGTAAGGAAGAAAAAAAGAAAAAATTAACTCCAACTGAGAAAAAACTTGCCCAAGGACAAAGTGACCTAAACGATATGTTTGGTGCAAAAAACATGAAAGGTTGGAGTAACATACTTGGTAAAAAAGGTGCAGATGCATTTCTTAAATCATTCTCAGGTGTAAAAAATAAAAAAGGACCAGCTGGAGATGTTCTAAAGTCTGGAATGGGATTAGCATCTAAATTTGGTTCAGTTACTGGTTCATTGGCAAAATTTGGTGGTGGGATGGTAAAATTTGGAGGTCAAATAATTGCAGCATACCAAGCAGTAAGTGCCTTTGCCGATGCGATAGAAGAGGTAAGAGGAAAACTTTATGAGACGGGTACGGCATTATCAGTAATGTTTGATAATAAAACCGCAATGTCAGCTGACCCCAATTCTGCATCATTTAAAAGAGATAAAGGATTGTATTTGGATACCAAAGAAGGTAGACAAAAGAAAGCTAATTGGAACTTTGTTCAACCATTACTGCAAAGACAGGCAATGGAAAGGGATATGTTTGATTTACAAAAACAATCTGAAACTGATTTATTAACTTATCAACAAAGTTTAGTTACAGACGAATATAACTTTAGAAAAGATAAAGAAGCTGATTGGATGAATTTTTCGCAGCAACAAGCGGTTCAAACGTTTGAAGCAAATGCGGCAAGAACCAAAACGTTATTTACTCTTAATATGAGTAATATGCGAAAATCTATAGGAATTTCTGAAAGAGCATTACAAGCAATAGGTTCATCAACTGAAGCAGTAATGGATGCAGTTAAAAACGTAGGAGTTACATTAGGAACTACATTAAAAAATCAAGTCTCAATGGCAACCTCTGCCGCAGGATTGGGTGCAATGTTTGGAGCAACTTCGGATGAAGTTTTAACAATGAGTAAAACGTTTAGATTAATGGATAAATCTACTGCACGCCAAGCATTAAATATGGTAGCGGGTGTGGCTGCATTTGCAAAAATGAACGATATGTCTCCTGCTCAATTGCATAAAGAAATGGCAGATTCACAAGAAGAAATATTTAAATATACAAATTACACTTCAATGGAATATGCTAAACAGATTGTTCAGTTAAAAAGCATGAATACATCAATGACTTCAATGATGAAAGCATCTGATGCAATGGTATTAAATTATAAAGATAGCATACAAGCAGAAATGAGTTTGGGTGCTATGTTAGGTCAAAATGTAGACCTTTCTGAGACAAGAGCTCTTTTAATGAGTGGTAAAACTTCAGAAGCTGCAAGTGCAATGAAATCCGCGTTAGGTGGAATTGATATTGGTGCAATGAATCCATTTGCTAAACAACAATTGAGTCAAGCAACTGGTATGGATATTGGTGAGTTAATGAATATGATGTCCGGAAAAGAAACCAAATCAAAAGGACAATTAGAAGCAGAAAACGCAGCAAAAACGGGAGCGGCAATAGCAAATGGTGCATTAAGACAAGATATTTCAAACGAAGCTACAAAACTTGCTATGGAGCAAGATATGCGAGCTAAAATGTTAAAGTTTGAACAGGATAAAAGGTTGGATATGTTGGCTATTGAACAATTGCAAAGATTGGATGGAATTGCGTTAGAAGCCAAATGGAGAATAAAAACTGCCAAATTAGAAAATGACCAAGACATAGATAGAGCAGTTCAAGAAATGAGAGCTACTACTGCTGCCAGTAATATGGCAAATCTATTTGGAAATTTTACAGGTGAATTTAAAACGTTATTACCTGCCAAAGCAACTGCACAACAAATGCAAGATGCAACTGCTTCATTTGGAAAATCTCAATCTGATTTAGCAAAATTAGTTGCAGCGGGTTATGTTAGTGGTAGTGATAAAAGAATATTAGATTATAGAGATGCAGCAGGAAAAGCAGCAGCTAAAGGAGGACAATTAAATGCAGAAGATTTCTTTGGTGGAACTCAAGTATTAGCTAAAAAGAAAGCAGATGAATTAGCTAAAAAGGAAGCAGATTTAAAAAAATCACTTGCAATTCAAGAAAAAAATAAAATGGAAGGGGTTGGTACTTGGGCAGAAAGAAATCTTCCTTTTTATAGAATGTTTGTAGGTTCAGCCACAGGTGATGCAGATTGGCAAGGTAAAAAAGATAAATTACAAGCTAAAGAAAATAATATAGCATCTACAAAAGATGCGTTAGCAGAAGTACAAAGACAAAAAGCAGCTGAACTTAAAAAAGCAGCTGGTACAGGAGGAGGAGGAAGTTTAACAAATGATGGATTTAAAGGAATACAAGATACTAGTACAAAAGCAATAACAGATACTGCAAGTACAATAAGTAAAAATCAACTTACGGTAGATAGTAAAACCCAATCTGAGGCGGGTATTAGAGGAATAATCCATCAAAAAGAATTTGAATTTGGAAATAAAATAGCAAACGAACAAATTGCACAACAAGCTACTACAAACGCATTATTACAAGCTATATTAACAAGTACAGAAACTGGTAAAACAATTAATTTGGATGGTATTAAAGTAAATAAAACATTATTAAATTCAAATAGAGCATCATACGGTTTAGCAAAATAAATTATATTTATTTAAAAGAAAAATATATTGAAAAAGAAAGAAGAATTAAACGAAAATAACCTTTTAATATCATTACTTAAACCGTTTATGACCTTTTGGTTGACACAATGGTTAGGTGACTTACTTATTAATTTTGGCAATCATTTGCAAAGTGATGATAAAGCAATTGGTAAGAATGTAAAAAAACTATTTCAAACCATATATGATAACGATAGAGTTGTTGCCAAAATGAATGCAATAATGGCAGATTATGGGTACGATGTGAGTGTTATTGATTATTGGTTACAACTTCCTGAATGGCAAAAAGCAATAAAATCATATGATGGTGTTGATGATATGGACTTTCAAAAATTTCAAAAAGCAGTTAGAGATATTTTAATACAATCACTCAAAGATAACTCTACAACTAACAGAGTTTCTGCAAAAATAAAATCAAAATTAAAATAATCTAATATTTTAATAATAAACATATTTATAGTAAATACAGAACTATAAATGGCAACAATATTAGACCTTTTCAATTCTCAAAAAAAAGAACTATACAATAAAGAACTTATTCGTATAGATAGTAGGGGATTGCTTAATCCACCGAGAGAAGCTGCTTTAGCCGCATCTTCTCCAGACTCCATTGCCGATGCAGTGGGTGGACAAATTTCAGGTATTATTGGAGGAGTTGCAAACAGACCATCTGATACTATATTTAAAAAAGGAGACCCATTAGCTAAACCAATTACAATAAGTGCATTTACACCGGCTCTGTTAAGAGATACGGTTGATGGTGGTTATGGTAAAAATGGTACTGATGATGGTGGTTATGTAGTAAAAACAAACCCACCACCGGATTCCATAGTTAATAATATAAACCAAGGTGGTTCATCTATAAGAGGTGCTGCAACCAATGCAGCAATTAAATCACTAAATAAATACGGAAGTAAAAGTGGTTTAAAGGAATTAAAAGAAAGATTTAGTAACAATAGGTTTGATTTACCTCAAAATGGTTCTTTTGGGACCGAAGCATATACAAACAAAAAACCATTTTCACTATATTCATCGGAACATTTATACATAGACCCAAATGATAGCAGGGCTTCTATGGAGTTGAAAGAAAGAAAAGATAACAGTACTAAATATTTTGGTTGGGATGCGGCTACTCTTAAAATATTAGATACCGAAAGTTATAAAAATTCAGCTTTGTTTAAAGAAGCAATTGAAGCATATCCAAATGCAAATCAAGTACCCGTTTTATTTAAAAAATATGGTAATAGTACCGTAGTTCCATTTGTTGGTTCTATATCTGGTATTTCCGAAGATATTTCACCCGAATGGAATGGTTTTAAATATGTAGGTTCTCCATTTAAAATATACAGATATAGTGGTGTAGAAAGAAGTTTAAAATTTAATTTAAAATTATACTATCACGCACCAAACCAAAAACAAACAATGATTAAAAAAATAAATTATTTAAAATCATTGGCCTTTCCATATGAAACAACATCAACAATAAATTACGCAGGAAAAACGGGTGCAGATGCAAAAAACGCTCAAATTGCGTTTTCACCAAATTTATTATACGTTTCAATTGGTGATATGTATCAAAATGTATTTGGATATATGGAATCACTTTCATTTAGTATTGATGAAAATACATCTTGGGTTAATTTTGAAAGAAATATGATTAATAAACCATCTGAAAAATCATCATTATATCCATCCGTAATAGATGCATCAATTAGTATTAAACTAATTGAAAATAACCATCAAATTGAAACATCACCAGGAACTACAACTTATAATTATAATTTCGATGGAAGGGCAACTGAAGTAGATATTGTAGAAGAGAAAGAAGAAACGGCAAAAACAGAAGCAAATTCTAACTCAAAAGAATCCAAAGATTCAACAGACCCTGAAATTATAAAACAAGAAGCAGCACTTCGTACCTTTTTAGCTTCATACTATAGTTAATATTATATGGCAGATAGATACAGATACTCAACAAATTTAACAACAACTGATACTAAAAGAAAGTATTTAGGTAGTGTTATATACCCAAAAATTAAAGCATCAAATGATGATATATACATTATATCAGATTCTTCGGATAGATTAGATGTACTTGCTTTAAAATATTATAATGACCAATCACTTTGGTGGATAATTGCAATTGCTAATAATTTAAACGATGCATCTTATTCAATAGAAGCTGGAAAACAATTAAGAATTCCTTCAAATCTAAATACAATTATGAATGATTTTGAAAAAATAAATAAATAAAGTTATGGGATTTCCATTTATTGCTCCTATGAAGGAGTGGATTACAGAAAGTATAGAACGGAGAGAAAGCAATCAAGATATTCTTAATACACTTATGCCTTTTGTTGTATTAAGTTCTGCTGCAGTAGTAACTAAAGAAGAAAAAACTCCTGCTCAAATAAAAGCATCAATAGCACAATCAAAATATTCGGCAAATGCATATAAAGGATGTGTTGTTGCAAATTCAATAAATGTAACTGATAATTATCAAATTGGCAAAACTATTGTTGGATATGATTTGGAAGGTAAACCTATTGAAGTTGAAGGTGAAACCAATAGAAGAGTTTCTACACCAATAATAGAATCAGTAGAAATAGATACGGATGGTGCAAACAACACATTAAAAGTTGCAGAAGTTAAAGTACGGGTATTTACATTAAAACAATTAGAAATGTTTGAATTGTTTTTTTTAAGACCATCAATGAATGTTGTTTTGGAATACGGTTGGAATACTAATATCAGAAATAAAGATATAGAAATTACTTCTAGAATGTTTGCTAACAAAAATCACGAAAACTATTTAAAACAATTTGCTGAAATATTTTCTCACCAAGAAAATGCGTATAAAATTGCAAAAGGAAAGTATATATCGACTTTAAAAAATACAAAAGGTAATTATGATTTTATGGCGGGTAAAGTTACAAATTTTAACTACTCACCTGAAGCAGACGGGACATATTCAATTACTATAACAATATCAGCTGGGAATGAACTCCAATTATGGATGCCAATAAAAAGAGCAAAAAATTCCGATAAAATTAATAAAAAAGAAAAAGACAAAACTGCAAATACTGGATATAAAACTTGGATAAATAAATTAGCAGCAGAATTAAATAATCCTGAATTTACCACATTATTAGGAGATGATAAAAAATGGGGAAAGGAGTTTTTTAATTGGGGAAAATCAACTGTAACTAAAACTCAAAAACAAACTACTGTTTCAAAAGACCCATATATTTCAATGAGACTTATTTTATATTTGTTAAATAATATGAAATTATATAACGAATATAAAGAAACAATTCATTGGGCGTACTATGAAGATAAAGCAAAAACAATACCATTAATACCAATATCATCTAATTATTTAATAATATCACCTACAACGGAATTTATATTACCAGGTAAATTACCAAAAATTAGAGTTAAAAAAGTTGCAAAACAAAAAGATGTTATAATATTAGATGGTGATATAAAAAAAGCAGAAAATTGTCCAATACATGGGAGAAGTTTTAATTTAAAACAACCATCGGAAACAATAGAAAGTATTACAATATACGATGATGAATCAAAAGAAATAAAAGCATCATCATATGTTGGTAATTTATTAAATTTATATTTTAATTATAATTCTTTTAAAAAAATTTATAATGATGCATATACTGCGGCTGATGTTGTAAATGGGTTATTAGATACCATAAATAATAATATGTTTGGGTTGTGCAAATTAGGACTACAAAAAGAATCTGATGCAAACACTGGAGCTCCTTTAATTATAATGGATGTAAAATTAGATATACCAAACCCTCCAGAACAAAAAAATGAAATTTTTAGATTTAAAATAAATTCATTAAATTCTGTAGTGAAAGAATTTAATTTTAATATGGAATTGAGTACATTGATGCAGGCACAAGCATTATATTCTACTCAATTGGCAATTGCAGCAACGGAAAACGATGCAGTAGAAGGAAAATCATCTGTTCCTGAAAAAGACCCATTTCAACATGCTGATTTATCTTATGCAAAAAACGCAGATGGGTATTATTCTATAAATGCAGTTGAAGTACAAATTATAAAAGAAGCAAAAGATTGGAATAATATTATAAAAGAAACTACAGATTTAGAAGAAGAAGTTCCACCTCCACCACCAAAAGATGCACAAGAAGAAATAAAAAATGCAAGTGAAGTATATGGTAAAAATTATATAAGATTTAAAGCAAGTGAAAATGATAACTCGATAAAAAACTTTATATATACGGATGCTGCATTAATACAAAAATTTGTTAAACCAAGAAAACAAAAAGCCGGAACAACTGCTTTAACTTATTTAAAAATTACACTTGTAATAGATGGTATTGCTGGAATTAGTTGTGGTGAATATTTTCATTTAAATGGTGTACCTGAAATTTATAATGAAAATGGTTATTTTCAAGTAGAAAATGTAAAGCAAGGTATAGATGATGGTGGTTGGAAGACTACAATTGAAGCAGGATTTAGAATAAAAGCAGGAGAAAATGTATAATGATTTAATAAAAGATAAAAAACTATATTCTTTAGAAATACCAAAAACAATAGTACCTTCTCCAACAGAAGACGATTATTATAATGGTGTTATTACGAGATTTTTTACTCAAAAAGCAAATGATGTAAATGGATTTGTTTATGAAATAGATTCGGATACATATGGTGATTTAACAACAAACCCATACTGGTTAATTGGAAGTATTTATTGGAGGATAAGAGGACCATTAGATATGGTATATAGTGATAATGGTATGGTTATAGATAAAGGAGTTTATAATTCAAATAAAGCATCTATACAATTAGGAGCGGAACAGATAAAAAATTTAGGATTATATTTACCTAATATTTTACAATTTCATAAATAAATTTTGAAATATCAATTATTTTTTGTATCTTTGTAGATATGAATATAATTGAGAAAGATATAGATTTACACTTATTAAATCCAGAGGAGATTTTATTGATAGTTCCTGTATGGAGTTCTCAAAGGGGGCATCAATCAATGTTTCCAATTTCATTTGTATATATAAAAACTAAAGATACGGATTTTATTTTAAATTTCCAACACATTGATGCGGATTCTGTTACACCATTTCCAATATCTAAACTCTGCAATCCAAACACATTAGTATTAGGAAACCGATATATCCAATCAAACGGACTTGATTATGAGTGGGTATATTTTGAATCAGTAGGTAAATCATTTATATTTAATGATTTTGTAGAAACTCTTTTTAAGGGGTATAGAAACGATTATCTTTTCAACAACGACTGTATTCCTCTTATGAAGTGGTACGAACTCTTAAAATCAATACCTGAAGGTTTTGAGATAAAGGATTGGTATCGTAAGTATTCAGATTCAATCTCTCTATTAGGAAAAGTGGAAGGGGCTGGGGTTCAAGTCGAAGTGGAAAATTTTATTGATAGATTTAGCTTCGATTATAGATACATCAATGAGGGTAGGGTACACACACAATACAATCCATATACTATTACGGGTAGACCATCCAATAGACACTTAAACGTAAATTACTCTGCTCTTCCTAAAGGTGATGGGAGTAGGGGAACTATCATAAGTAGGTGGACGTTTGGGAGTTTAATTCAATTTGATTATGAATCTTACCACATCCGTTTGATTGCGGGATTGATAGGGTATAAGTTTCCAAAAGGAATATCTGCTCACCAATATCTTGCAAACCATTATGGAACGGATTACGATACGGCAAAAGGATTAACGTTTAAATATCTCTACGGAGGTTTAGACGATTTTGCAAGAGGGATACCGTTCTTTCAAAAAGTAGATTCATATATTGAGAGTTTGTATCAACGGTATGTAATTTCGGGTAAATTAACGACACCTTTATTTAAAAGGGAAATTAATCATAATCGAATCGAATTACCGAATCAACAAAAAATATTTAACTATCTTCTACAAGCATTAGAAACTGAAATAAACTATATGAAGATGGTAGAGATGTTGGAGTTTATGAGTGGGATGAAATCGAAAATAATCTTATACACATATGATGCGTTCCTAATCGACACTCACCCATCCGAAAGAGATAAAATTTTGAACCTCCTACCGACCATTATGGAAAAAGGTGGATTCCCCGTCAAAGCAGATGAAGGAACGAATTATGATAATTTGGTTCATTTACAATAAACTTTTATATTTATAACATATACAGAAACACAAATAAATTATGTATCCAAATTTTGACGAGATATTAGAAGAGTTAAGTTATAAGGTAGGAATTGTTGATTTAACAAACGAATCCCACAAACAGATATTAGTAAAACTTTTGAGAGAAAGGGGTATTGATTCTGCACAACAACTTACAGATAGAGCATCTGTTGTATTTAAGTATATAAAGGAGAACACTCCAAAACCAAAACGTATTCTTAGAGAGGATACCGTTGTAAAAAGTAAATCATCTGGTAACATCTATACAGTTAAAACATTTAATCCAGATAGGCACGATAAACCAACTGATTCGGAAGTAGAAAAAGCTAAAAAAGATAATGGTGGCAATTTACCATCAGAACCTAACGAACCTACGCAGGGTGCAAGTGTATTTGGTAATGATGGTGGTGCTAGTGTATTTCCTGAACCAACTGAAACAAAACCAACAAAATTAACTTCTGGTCAAGAAGCAATTAGACAATCGTTAAACAAAGGTGATTTTTCAGAAATAGTTAAAAAATCTGATGAGATAAACGCATTAAGAGATATGGGTGTTGCGGGTATGGGTGGTTCGGTCCCATCATATGGTGAAGCAAGATTAACAAGTGCTGCAAATGAATTTCAAGCAGATGGGTTCTCCAATTTTAAAGAAACAAACGCAGAAGCAATTGATGTTGAAAAACAAAACATCACTTCAAAATTAAAAGAGAACAAAAAGAAAATTAATGAAATTTCTAAACAATTGGGTGTTTCTGAGGAAGATGCGATTGCATATATTGCTCAAAGAAAAGTATGGGGTGATTTAGAATTAAAAAGATTACAATCTAACCCTAAATCAGTATGGTTTAATACTGGTAAACAAGGATTTGGTAAAGACGAACCGGCATTTAGAAAATGGGCAGAAGCAGATTTTGATGGGGCACATGCCACATTACATGCGGTTAGAAATAATAGTAATATAGATACATCCAAGCCACACCGTGTCGTTCAATCGGATGCTACAAAAGGTGGGCAAGATGATGCTATATACGCACATTTGCAAGATAAATTAGAAGAAGCAAAACAATCTGGAAATGCAGATGATGTTAAACATTACGAAAAAGAAATCAATGCATTTGATAAATTAGGATTTCATGATACAATGGTAATCGGTAAAGATAAAAATGATAGAACTACCGTATTACATATTACAAATAAAAAAGGAAACGATTTAGCAGATATGTGGGCAAATACCACTCCTGAACCAATGTTGAATAGACTTATAAGTCAATTTGGTCCAGAAGTATCGGAAGCCGTAATAACTTTTTCAAAGGATGCTATTATAAGATGTAACGATGGAAAGCAGGCAACTAACAGAGCATTTGCATCTATGAAGATTGATGAAAACTTTGTTAAATTTACAGAAATAGCGGAGATGAAACCGTATATGGATACGTTAAGACAGCATAAAGAATTTAATAAATTTGCTCAAACAAACGGTATAGATTTGCAAAAAGCATCAAACGCAGAACTTCTTTCGGCATCTCAACAATATATGAAATCGGAAGAAGCAAAAGGTAAAACCGTTGGTTATAAAGTATTTGGTAAAGTTCTTACAAAAGTTGGTGAATTTGCTCAAGTAACAAAAATAAAACAAAAATATCCTGATATAGATTTAAATTCAGAATCAGTATCATTGGCAGTTAAGAATAAAAATGATGAAAAAGATTTGATTGCTGCAGTTCACAATGATATTGTAAATGAAATTGGCAAAGCTGATAAAGATAGAGGATTCCCAGATAAAGATGGAAACAACGGTCCTCACACCGAAGCATATATTTCAACCGTAGTTCATTCAATGCACTTTGATTTAATGGTTGAAAACTTTGATGGTAGTTTGGCAGCTGTAACCGGTATTAGAGATAGTGTACCTGCTGATTTTAGAGGGTGTTTAGCAGAATTAAGTGGATTTAAAGGAGATATTGAATCAACAAACGGAAGAGATGAATTAAATAAACACCTATTAAAGAAGTGTAAAATAAATGCAACTACTGGATTCATTGAAATCACAAGTCCAAATGGAACTGTTTCATTGGCAGAGGATAGTTGGAGAACATCTGGTGAAAGTAAAAAAGTTGAGAAAAAATTAGGTAAGGGTTTAAGAGATTGTGTTGCTTCTAAAGTAGATGGTAGAAAAAATACCAAATAAAATCGTTTTTAGTTTGTAATTTTATATTTATCCGTAAAGTTAATAAACTAATAATAGATGAATACACAGTTATTATGTCTTTTTACCACAAAAGAAGAATTAGATAAATCATTAGAATTCGTTCTAAACCAATATATACTTACAAATCCAAACGTTTTTGTATTAGAAAGCAAAACAAATGTGGGAGAACTTTATATTACGTTTAATGTAGAAAAAGGTTCTTTAGCAATTCCTTCAATATGGAAAACGATTTTAGTTCATAGAAAAAAACAATCCAATACAATCTACACCATCAACGCACTTAACGAAGTAGTTAAATCAAAAACAGGTGGTATGCTAGATAATACTTATCAGTTGGAATGGGATGAATACAAAAACTGTATTATCACAACATCTTCAAACGGATACAAAAAAATTCCTACAAAAGTTTTTAAAGCAATTAATATAGATAATTTGGAAAAGTAAAATATTTTTCGTATATTTGTATTAATGAAAGCAGAAAAATTCGTCCCATTACAGATTTCGGAAGATAATCCAAACGAATTATTTGAAAAACACCAAACTGAAATTGCCAAAGCAATAATTCATGCAATAAATTATGCCGTAACAAACAAAAGAAAAAAGATAGATTTTGCAGAAATAATTGTAAAAGGAATTCTTGTTATAGCATTATCAATTAGAAGTAATGAATTTGATGGTTTGTTGGATGATAATATAAAAATTTTGGAAGAAAACGAAGAATACGAATTGTGCGCATTAGCAGTAAAACTTAAAAACAAAATAAATAAAACAGATGAAACAGTTACTAAAAAAGATTGAATTGTGGTTAGACATCCACATTGTGTATTTTCTGTATAACGGAAACAAAACACAGAGGTATTATACTATGTTAGAAAAAAAGTGGGGTATTAAAAAATAAGTTATGACAGAAATCAAACCAGAACAATCAGCAATTGCATATTGCGAAGAAGTTTATCCACAAACTTGTGATGAATTCAAAGTTATTTTAAACGAGATGTATGAAACATTTTGTAAGAAACAAAGAAACTACGGACCTGGTAATATTTCTGTAGGAACTACTTTACAAACCAACGATGATATTAAATTATCTTTAACAGGGTTATGGTTCAGACAGAACGATAAAATCAACAGATTAAAACAATTAGTAGTATTAGGTCAACCGGATGAGGTTGGTGAATCTATTGCAGATACCTATGAAGACCTTGCCGTATATTCCGTAATTGCTCAATTAGTGCAAAGAGGAAAATGGGCAAAATAAAGGTTTTTTATTGGGCAAAAAAAAGCTTGGAAATGTAACAAATATTTCGTATCTTTGTTACAATAAAAGCAAAAAGGTTATATTTAGATATAGGTAATCGCGATATAACCTTAAAACTTAAAACAATTTATTAACACTTAAAATTTAAAAAAGCAATGGACATTTCATTAGCATTAAAGAGATTTAGCTCTCTTCAAACAAACACAAAGAAATCGGATTCAATTTGGAAACCGGCAAACGGAAAATCTCAAATCCGTTTAGTACCTTACAAATTCAATAAGGATAATCCTTTTATCGAATTGTATTTTCATTACAACATTAATAACAAAACTTA